>OMAR01000184.1_pt1 | contig 24220 bp, 20 predicted proteins | sample 1644651 | NCBI WGS metagenome assembly OMAR01 (sample SAMEA103958128, study PRJEB25191) | human gut metagenome | reverse complement strand
ATATTTATGAGACTACCAACTTTTTTATGAATTATTTCTTATCCCGAACTGGGGTAAGGTAATGAAACAAAGAAAAAATAAATATAAATATAAACCAAGTAAAAGACAATATCTATGTTGGCAATACTCTTTAGTTTATGCTTCTCATTCCTTTGGGCTAACCGAAAGGAAGAGAAAGAAAGCAAGTGATGAAAAACACAGACACACCGACCTGAGAGTGTTTTATACCTCTCCCGGCCGGTGTGTCTTATCGTTTTATCCAATATGTTTGTTCCTTCGTTTACAGTTTGTTGCCCTCTTTGGGGAACACCACTGTAGGCTCATAGGTCTTAGCCTCCTCAAAGTCCATCAGCGCATAGGCGATGATGATAACAGTATCACCCACCTGCACCTTACGGGCTGCGGCACCATTGAGACAGATGCAACCGCTTCCGCGCTCACCTTTTATAATATAGGTCTCGAGACGCTCACCATTGTTGTTGTCCACTATCTGAACCTTCTCGCCCGCTATCAGCCCTGCGGCATCCATCAGGTCTTCATCTATCGTGATGCTGCCCATATAGTTGAGGTTGGCCTCTGTCACCGTCACACAATGGAGCTTAGCCTTCAATACTTCTATCTGCATAATATCGGTTTGTTTAACAATCGTTTATCCTTTATATCTGATATGGTCGATGAGACGGATAGGAGTCTTACCACAATATACTGTGATACAACCCACTACGTAGTCGCTCGCTTCCCATGAATCCACATCCTTCAGGCTGTCGCCGTCTACAATCTCAAAATACTCTACTTCCAGTCCTTCTATGGCGTTGATGTCAGCCACAACCTTGTCGTGAGTCTCCTTCACCGTATGGCTCTTGGCATATTCCACACTCTCCTTCAGAGCCTTATAGATAGCTGGAGCTATAGCACGCTCATCAGCTGTAAGCAAAGTGTTGCGGCTACTCTTTGCCAATCCGTCCTCATCACGGACAATAGGACACTCCACAATCTGTACATCAGCCCCGATGTACTTCACGAGTTGCTTGATGACAGCTATCTGCTGCCAGTCCTTCTCACCGAAATAAGCACGGGTAGGACGTACAATATAGAACAGGCGGCTTACCACCTGGCACACACCATTGAAATGGCCAGGACGACGCGCACCCTCCATGACTGTAGATACAGGTGGAAACTCGAAATGACGCTCATCGGGTGTAGGATACATCTCCTCGACTGATGGTGCGAACACATAATCAGCACCACAAGCCTCCAAAAGCTTGCAGTCGGCTTCGAGTGTACGAGGATAACGATCCAGGTCACCCTGATCGTTAAACTGAGTAGGGTTCAGGAAAACCGAGACTACTGTCACGCCATTCTCATTCACACTACGCTTGACGAGAGAGGCGTGACCCTCATGAAGCGCTCCCATAGTTGGTACAAGACCGATTTCCTTACCCTCCTTGCGAACTGCGAAGAGTTCATTCTGGAGGTCAACAATCTTATCGAATACTTTCATTGCTAAATTTGTTTTCGGGGTGCAAAATAACAACTTTTTTCTTAAATAAGAAAGAAATATTATAAAAATATGCCAATAAAGCGGTTCTTTTTCTTGTTTTCGACAAAAAGTTGGCTTAATTTGAAGTTTTTTTTGTATCTTTGCACCTAATTCGTAAGAATAAAATTATAACTATGGCAAAGAAAGTATTATTCATCAATCAGGAGATTGACCCCTACGTGGCAGAAAGCCACATGTCAGTAATGGGACGTGAGTTACCTCAGAAGATGCAGGAAGCAGGCTTCGAGATTCGCACATTCATGCCCAAATGGGGCACTATCAACGAGCGCCGCGGCCAGTTGCACGAAGTCATTCGCCTGTCTGGAATGAATCTTATCATCGACGATACAGACCACCCTTTGATCATCAAGGTGGCCTCTATCCCTGTCACACGCCAGCAGATATACTTCATCGATAACGACGACTATTTCAACAATCGCCAGATGGGTACCGACGAAACAGGTCAGGAGTATACAGATAATGGCGAACGCGCCATCTTCTTTGCAAGAGGCGTGCTCGAGACTGTGAAGAAGCTACGCTGGCAGCCCGACGTCATCATCTGTCAGGGATGGATGAGCGCTGTGGCTCCACTGTACATCAAGACGGCTTTTGCTGAAGAGCCTTCCTTCGCCAACACAAAGGTCATCTCGGCTCTTTACACCAATGAGCTGAAGGGACAGTTGGGCGACAACTTCTCTAACTGTGTTGACTTCCGCGAGGCCAAGTCGGAACTGCTCGAAGGATACAAGACTCCATTCGACTTCACCGAGTTGGGCAAACTGGCTATCGACTACAGCGACGGTGTCATTGAGGGAGAAGCCAACGTTTCGGAAGTACTGCTTCAGTATGCTGCCGAGAAGGAGAAGCCTGTGATGACATTCCCTGGTGATGACTATACTGAAGCCTACAAGAACTTCATCAACGAGGTTTGTCCCGACGAATAACAAAATCAAAGATATTATTTCAAGGATAATGAAACTATTTAAGATAACCACACTGGCCATCGCTGCCCTCTTTATGGCATCATGCGATGACACAACAGACTCTATAGGCCAGTCTGTCACCAACAGAGTAGACGGGCTCAACATATCCGACGCACGCTACAATGTGATAACAGAATCGGCCGCTACAGGTTCGGTGCTCAGCAACAACAGCAATGGTATCATAGGAATGGTAAAGGACCCTGAGACTGGCAACTATGTCACAGGCAACTACATGGCACAGTTCTCTACCCTCGCCTCTTTCGAACTCGACACACTTGACTATATTCGCTACGCCCATGGTGGAGAATACGAAAACGGAGTGTACAAGGGAGGAAAGGTGACTGCCGATTCATGCTATCTGCTCGTAAACTACGAGAGTTCGTACGGCGATACCCTTGCACCGATGAAGGTGACGGCTTACGAGATGAGCAAGCCTATGGAGGAAGGTCAGAATTACTACTCTGACTTCGACCCTATAGCCAAGGGATATGTCAACACAGCTAACAGCTACAAAGCTTCTGCCACCTATACGCTGAAGAACAAATACTTCAAGATTTACCTCAACAAGCCCTATACTGCCAAGGACGGCACCCGGTACGACAACTATGGTGCTTATCTGATGACCATGCGTAAGGACCATCCTGAATACTTCAAGAACAACTATCAGTTTGTTCACAACGTATGTCCGGGCTTCTATATCAAGCATGAGGCGGGTATCGGAAACGTAGCCAAGGTAAACATCATGCAGCTGGTATTCTGTTGGGAACGCTGGAAGAACATCAAGTCGTATGATGGTCTGCGCGACAGTACTGAGAAGAGAAACTATTCTTACCCCTTCTTCAGCACACAGGAAGTACTGCAGACCAACTACATAGAGAGCGATCAGAACAGCATCAACAATATGCTGACCCAAACCGACTGCACCTATCTTAAGTCACCAGCTGGCATCTACACCACAGCCACACTTCCTGTTGAAGATATTATGCGAGGACATGAGAACGACACTTTGGCTTTGGCTTCGGTTACATTCCCAAGAATGAACAACCAGGAAAGTGACGACGAATACACATTCGCCACACCTGCCAACATTCTGATGATACCGGTTGATAGTCTGACAAGCTTCTTCGAGCATGGCAACATTACTAACTACCGTACCTCTTACACGGCAGCCTTCAACTCGAGCAGCACCTCTACACCAAAGAACGCCTACACCTTCAGCAATATCGGCAATCTGATTACCGAGATGTACAAGGTGCCTGTGGCTAAGCGAACAGCCAACTGGAACAAAGTGGCGCTTCTGCCCGTAAGCATCAGCTACGTGACACGCGACAACTACCAGTATGTAAGTAAGATAACCCACGACATGGGACTCACCACTACCCGACTGTTCAGGGGTGACAACTCCACCGACAGTGAGGGCAAACCCGCAAGTCCCATACAGATAAAGGTTATCTACAGCAAGTTCAAAGAATAGACATTATATATAATAAGGTATATAAATATAGAAGTAAATATATTGTAAGCATGGCAGACAATTTCCTGGAACGTCATCGCGAACAGTACGAAGCACGAAAGGCAGCATGGCTCAGAAAGAAGAAACATCTTCCCAAACTGAAAGCCAAGGCTGCCTTTCAGCGTCCTGACGACGAAGCACTGTAAAGTATGACAGGCAACAAACACCCCAAAATATTGACAGAAGTCAAATACCATGGCACTGAATGGCAAAAAGTGCCACCATCTTGACATGTATCAAAAAATCGCACATTTTCATATCTTTGTCATGTCTTTGTGACGGATATTCAATAAAATGGCATTACCTTTGCACTTGAAAAGGTAAGATTGTTTTAAAGGATAATGTTAAACCGAGGCTCAAAGGGAGCCTCCTAAAAAGAAAGGAAAAGACTATGATTACAGTAATGATTTTATTGGTTGTAGGTGCTATGGTAGCACAGGCAATCCATGTAAACAACAAAATGGAAATGGGCAAGTAAAATCTCACACACAATTGAGCCCGCAGTATTAACGCAAAAAAAAGAAAGGATAACAATTATGAAAACAAAGATTATGAATTTGGTAAAGTGTATCGTTGCAAACTATATGTCAGCCATGAACAACTATGGCGAAGCATTGCTCAGAGGCAAAGGTTTGAACTGCGCATAAAGAGAGAAAATACAGAGTAAATAACAAATAAAGAGAGAGACGTGCAAGTAGCAAAATACTTGTGCGCCTCTTTTTTTCGGCAAATAATCTGCCAAACATTTGCTTCTTTCCTGTAGAATGATTAACTTTGCAGACATTATGAGAATAGACATCATTACAGTATTACCCGAAATGCTGGAGGGATTTTTCGGAGAATCCATCCTGGCCCGTGCACAGAAGAAAGGACTGGCAGAGATTCATCTGCACAACCTGAGAGACTATACACTCGACAAATGGAAACGTGTAGACGACTATCCATACGGTGGAAGCGCCGGCATGGTGATGCAGTGTGAACCTATCGACCGTTGCATCTCTGCCCTGAAGGCTGAACGCGACTACGATGATGTCATCTACGTGTCGCCTGATGGAGAGACCTTCAACCAGAAGATAGCCAACGAGATGTCGATGCAAGGCAATCTCATCATTCTGTGTGGACATTACAAAGGTATCGACCAGCGTGTGCGCGACCACCTCATCACCAGAGAGATTTCCGTAGGCGACTATGTGCTGACAGGAGGCGAACTGGCAGCTGCCATCATATCTGATGCCGTGATACGACTAATACCAGGTGTGATCAGCGACGAGCAGAGTGCATTGTCTGACTGTTTCCAGGACGACATCCTCGCTGCACCTATCTATACCCGACCTGCCGACTACAAGGGATGGAAAGTACCCGAGATCCTCTTGAGCGGAAACGAAGCAAAGGTAAGACAATGGGAATTCGACCAGGCTATGGAGCGTACCAGACGACTGCGCCCCGACCTGTTGGGAGAAGAATAGAGAAAATCAACATAAATTATTAACTATTAAACCACTTTTATTATGGCTAATTATGCAGAAAAACCCCAGATGGGATTTATTGAGGCATGCTCGACAGCATGCAAAAAGATCGTAACATTCAAAGGCAGAGCACGCCGCTCCGAGTTTTGGTGGGCCATATTAGGTATATTCATCATCAACCTCATCATGACTCCTGTCGGCTATATGGGAACAGCGGGTGTCATCATCTCCAACCTCGTCAGCCTTGCCTTTACCATTTTATCCTTGTCACTAACTTTCCGCCGTCTGCATGACACAGGCCGTAGCGGATGGTTTGTTGGCATACCCTTCATTATCAGCATGATTGGTCTTGTTGCCATTATCTATGGCATTCTCAGCATGGACATCAATATCTTTGAACTGATAGAAACTCCTGACATGCTGAGCCAGGAAATCATTGAAAACATGAGCAACAGCACCTCTATGAACATTATGGCCGGTTCTCTTTTGTTTATCATCAGCGGACTGCTAAGTATCGTAGTATTCGTCTTCTGCTGCTTGGATTCAAAACCAGGAACCAACAAGTACGGCGAAAGCCCCAAGTATGTAGAAGAGGTATAAACAACAGAACTTTCGCAAGTACTATAAATAAAACAAGCATATCAAAGATGCTCCTTACAGAAGGCTTCGCCCAGAGCGAAGCCTTCTTCGTACAGGCGCTCCAGCTTGTCGGTATCCTTTTCGATACGTCCCACTTCCAATGGCCGCAAGGGACGTATGCAGGTTATCTTGCCCGCAGCCTCCAGGTCGTCTATCAGCTGTATCTGCTCATTATATGTCTTATGACGATGACTCAACGCCACACGCAGACGCGGATAGTTCTTATATAAATAAGGTATCTTTCTGTCCTTCCCGTCATCACGCCATCCTTTGTTGCGCGTCAGCACCACCACATTGTGCTCATATCCCTTCTCTATGGCACGCAGTACCGGAATACTGTCGGCTATACCACCATCCAGCATCGGGATACCATCCACCCTTACTATCTTGCTCACAAAAGGCAGGCTGCTGGAGGCACGTACAATGTCGAGCGCACGCTGTCGGTCATGATTCTCTGACATATACATGGCCTTTCCTGTCAGACAGTTGGTGGTAACCATCTCAAAACGGTCGGCATACTTGAAGTAGGTATCAAAATCAAAGGGCAACAGTTGATTGGGAAACTTGTCGTAAAGCAGTTTCCTGTCGAAAATACAGCCCTGAGTCACCAGATGGTGCAGGCCTATATACTGATAGCGGGCCAAATAATCAATATTGGAAATACGTGCACGACGTGGCTGACGGCTCATATACGACATACCGTTACAAGCCCCAGCCGACACTGCCACCGTGAAGGGGAAATACAAATCATACTTCATAAAGGCATCCAGCACACCACTGGTAAACACACCACGCATACCGCCGCCTTCCAACACCAAACCTGCACTAAGTCTTAAGTTCATAACCTACTATCCGTTTCTATTTTTTATCCGTTTTGCAACAAAATGTAGTCCGAATCTATTAATATTTTATAAATTCACACTAAATATACGCTTTTGATTGCAAAGATAAGCATTTTTAGGGAAATAATTACTAACTTTGCAGCAAATTAAAGTAAAATTCTAAAAGATGTTTAGCAAGGATACTTATATCAAGCGCCGCAAAGAGTTGAAAGAACTGGTAGGAAGTGGCGTCATCATTATTTTTGGCAACAACGAATCGCCTTGCAATTTCCCTAATAACGGGTATGCACCTTTTCGACAAGACTCTTCGTTCCTGTATTACTTCGGACAAAACCGAGACGGATTGGTTGGTGTGATAGATGTAGACAATGACATCGAGACACTCATTGGCGACGACATAGACATTGAAGACATCGTTTGGTACGGAAGCGTAGACAGTGTGCACGATATGGCTGAACAAGTGGGAATCCAGAACACGGCTCCAATGAAGTCGCTGAAGACCATCTGCAACAACGCCATGTCGAAGAAGCGCAAGATACACTTCCTCCCTCCTTACAGATGGGACATCAAGTTGCAGATATTCGATCTGCTCGGCATTCATCCTAACCAGCAGAAAGAGGAAGCATCGCTTACTCTCATTCAGGCTGTTGTGAAGATGAGATCTACCAAGTCGGCAGAAGAGATTGAGGAACTGGAGCGTGCTGCTGTCATCGGTTACAAGATGCACACCACAGCCATGCGACTTACCCGTCCGGGGCTGACAGAGAAATATGTAGCAGGACAGGTCGACGGCATTGCCAACTCGTATGGTGCCATGGTCAGTTTCCCAACCATCTTTACCCAGCACGGTGAAATCATGCATGGCAATCCATCCATGAACATACTGCAGGAAGGCCGCTTGGCTCTTTGCGATGCAGGTGCAGAAACCATCAACAACTATTGTTCTGACAATACACGCACCATGCCTGTAAGCGGTAAGTTCACACAGCGCCAGCTGGAGATTTACTCTATCGTGGAAGCCTGTCATGACTATACACTCGAGGTTGCCAAGCCTGGCGTAAAATATGCAGACGTACACTTTGCTGTATGCCGACTGATGTTTGATAAACTGAAGGAACTGGGCCTTGCCAAGGGCGATACCGAAGAGGCAGTAAGAGCCGGAGCTCATGCCATGTTCCTGCCCCACGGCTTAGGTCACATGATGGGTATGGATGTACACGACATGGAGAACCTTGACCAAATAAACGTAGGCTTCGACGAGGAGGTTCGTCCTAACCTGGAACAGTTTGGTACCAACTGTCTGCGCATGGGACGACGCCTGAAGGAAGGCTTTGTCGTAACAGACGAACCGGGCATATACTTTATTCCAGCACTCATCGACGACTGGAAGGCAAAGGGGCACTGCGCAGAGTTCCTCAACTTCGACAAGTTGGAAACATACAAGGACTTCGGAGGAATCCGCATCGAGGACGATGTGCTCATCACCAAGGATGGCTGCCGATTTATCGGTAAAGACCGAATCCCCTACCACCCTAAGGATGTGGAGGAGTTCATGGGCAAAGAGTAAGAAGTTCTCAGATGCTCCAACCTAAAGAGAAAGAATACAACATTATTAATAATTTAAAAAGAGAAAAGTTAATGAAGAAGACATTGATTGTCGCTGCCATGATGGCTTTGGTTGCCACAGGTGCAAGCGCAAAGACAGCGAAGGACTCAGCTGCCATCGCTAAGAACAAGCCTGTATTTACAGTGGTAAAGCAGAACCCTATTACAAGCATCAAGGATCAGAACCGTAGCGGTACGTGCTGGGCATACTCTACCCTCAGTTTCTTTGAGAGCGAGATTCTGAAAAAGACTGGCAAGACATACGACCTCAGCGAGATGTACGTAGCCAACAAAACTTATATGGATCGTGCCACTATGGCAGTCCGTATGCACGGAGACGTTAGTTTCTCACAGGGTGGCAGCGCCTACGATGTACTCTATGCTTTGCAGCACTATGGCATCGTTCCTGAGAACGCCATGCCTGCACCAGGCACATTGACCGGTGACTCACTTGCCAACTTCGGCGAGTTCTTCGACGTCATGACTCCTTACGTAGAGGCTGTAGCCAAGAGCAAGGCCAAGAAGATTTCTACTGCATGGAAGAGCGGCTTGCAGGGCATCATCGACTCTTATATCGGCGAAACTCCTGAGAAGTTCACATACGAGGGCAAGCAGTACACTCCTGAGACTTTCTGCAAGAGCCTCGGCATCAATCTTGACGATTATGTTACCATCACCAGCTATACTCACCACCCAATGTGGAGCAAGTTTGCTGTTGAGGTACAGGACAACTGGCGCTGGCCTTTGAGCTACAACGTGCCTATGGAAGACCTCTGCAAGATCATCGACAACGCCGTTAATAATGGTTACACTGTAGCATGGGGTGGCGACGTGACCGAAGATGGTTTCACACGCAAGGGCTTAGGTATCGCCTACGATGTTAAGAAGGTACGCTCTATGGCTGGCACCGATGCCGACCGCTGGTTCAAGCTCTCAAAGAGCGAGAAGAACGTAAAGCTCGACTCACTCGGCGTGAATGCTCCTGAAATCGTTCCTACACAGAAGATGCGTCAGGATGCTTTCGACAACTGGGAGACTACCGACGACCACGGCATGCACATCTATGGTATCGCCAAGGATCAGAACGGCAAAGAGTACTATATGGTAAAGAACTCTTGGGGCGAGTATGGCGACTACAAGGGAACCTGGTACATGACCAAGGCTTTCGTAGCTTACAAGACCATGGATTTCATGGTTAACAAGAATGCCATTCCTAAGGATATCCGCAAAAAGCTCGGCATCTAAAAACAATCAACAAACATACCGTAAGGGGCTGCAAAAATACTTTGCAGCCCCTTATTTTATTATTTTCATCTAAAACATTTCTTATTGTCATAATATTTTCGTAACTTTACAGCCAGAAAATAAAAAACAATAAAATGCATTTTAAATGGAATTATGAAGCACCGACACCAGAACAGCAAAAAACGGCTAAAGAATTAGGCGATAAGCTCAATGTCAGCCCTATCCTTGGTCAGCTTCTTATCCAGCGAGGCATCACCACAGAATCGGCTGCAAAGAGATTCTTCAGACCACAGCTGGCCGACCTCATCAATCCCTTCCTGATGAAGGATATGGATGTGGCTGTCGACCGACTGAATGATGCCATGGGACGGAAGGAACGCATCTTGGTCTATGGAGACTACGATGTAGACGGATGCACGGCTGTTGCCTTGGTATACAAGTTTCTGCAGCAGTTCTATTCCAATATAGAATACTACATACCCGATCGCTACGACGAGGGGTATGGAGTAAGCAAGAAGGGAATAGACTATGCCCACGAAACAGGTGTCAAACTGATTATTATCCTCGACTGCGGCATCAAGGCAGTCAAGGAAATAGAGTATGCCAAGACTCTTGGCATCGATTTCATTATCTGTGATCACCACGTGCCCGACGAGGTGATGCCACCGGCCGTGGCCATACTCAACCCCAAGCAACCAGACGACCCTTTCCCATTCAAGCATCTTTGTGGATGTGGCGTAGGCTTCAAATTCATGCAGGCTTTTGCCAAGGACAACGGAATACCTTTCTCACGACTCATTCCCCTGCTCGATTTCTGTGCCGTCAGCATTGCTGCCGACATCGTACCGGTAGTAGACGAGAACCGCATCCTGGCTTTTCATGGTCTGAAGCTACTCAACTCCAATCCCAGCATAGGCCTGAAATCTATCATCGATATCTGCGGACTCAACGGACGTGAAATATCCATGAGTGATATCGTCTTCAAGATAGGACCACGCATCAATGCCTCCGGGCGAATGGAAAACGGCAAACTGAGCGTTGACCTCTTGGTGGAGCGCGATTTTGCCACAGCCCTGCGCATGGCAAAACATATCAATGAATACAACGAACAGCGCAAGGACATCGACAAGCAGATGACCGAAGAAGCCAACGGCATTGTGTCGAGACTGGAAAGCCAGAAGCACAACTCCAGCATCGTCCTCTACGACGAAGGATGGAAGAAAGGCGTGATAGGCATCGTGGCATCACGACTGACCGAAATCTATTTCCGCCCCACCGTGGTACTCACAAAAGAAGGCGACATGGCTACCGGCTCTGCCCGCAGTGTGACAGGATTTGACGTTTACTCTGCCATCAAGAGCTGCCGCGACCTGTTGGTCAACTTTGGCGGACATACCTATGCTGCCGGACTCACCCTGAAATGGGAACATGTCAAGGAGTTCAGAAACCGTTTCCAGAAATATGTGGAAGAACACATCTCGCCCGAACAAACCGAGGCTATCCTGAACATAGACGCTGTCGTCGACTTTAAGGATATCACCAAGCACCTCCACAACGACCTGAAACGCTTCTCACCCTTTGGTCCCTGCAACCAGAAGCCAGTATTCTGCACCCATCGTGTGTACGACTATGGCACAAGCAAGGTGGTGGGACGCGAGCAGGAACACATCAAGTTGGAACTGGTAGACTCCAAGTCGAGCAATGTGGTCAATGGAATTGCCTTTGGACAGAGTGCGTCTGCCCGATACATCAAGAGCAAGCGCAGTTTCGACATAGCATATACCATCGAGGAGAATGTCTTCAAGAAAAATCAGGTACAACTGCAGATAGAAGACATACGACCCAATGAAAACTGAATAGACACAAGATCTCATACCCTATCAACCCATGGATAAATTTCAGGAGATATTACATACTTACTGGGGATATTCCGACTTCCGTGGCATACAGCGCGATATCATCGAAAGCATTGCCGCCGGAAAGGATACTTTGGGTTTGATGCCTACGGGTGGAGGAAAGTCTATCACGTTTCAGGTTCCTGCACTTGCACAGGAGGGTGTGTGCATCGTCATCACACCTCTGATAGCCTTGATGAAAGACCAGGTACAGCACCTCAAGGAGCGCGGCATACAGGCTGCCGCCATCCATGCCGACAAATCGAGAAGCGAGGTGATACAGATTCTCGAAAACTGTATCTTTGGTGGTATCAAGATTCTGTATGTATCACCCGAACGACTCGCCTCCGAGATTTTCCAAACCAAACTGCGCCATATACCGGTGAGTTTCATCACTGTAGATGAAGCCCATTGTATCAGCCAGTGGGGCTACGATTTCCGTCCTTCCTACCTGAATATTGCCAGCATCAGGGATATGAAACCCAACACCCCTATCCTTGCCCTTACCGCTACGGCTACACCAGACGTTGTCAACGACATACAGGAAAAACTGCATTTCGAGAAGAAGAATGTGTTCAAAATGAGTTTTGAGCGCAAGAACCTGGCATATATCGTACGCACCGTAGGCGACAAGATCAACGAGATGGTGCACATCCTGAGATGCACAGAAGGCTCTGCCATCGTCTATGCCAGAAGCCGGAAACGTACCAAGGAAATTGCCACCCTGCTCAACCAGAATGACATCAAGAGCACCTTCTATCATGCAGGACTCCTGCCATCTGTAAAAGACGAGCGCCAAAAAGCCTGGCAACAGGACGAGGTGAGAGTCATCGTGGCTACCAATGCCTTCGGTATGGGTATCGACAAACCTGATGTAAGGATGGTTATCCATATCGACTGTCCCGACTCATTGGAAGCATATTTCCAGGAGGCTGGACGCGCTGGCCGAGACGGCAATAAGGCTTATGCCGTATTGCTCTACGACCCCAGCGATGAGCGAAAACTCAGGAAACGCATCGACGACACATTCCCGCCAAAAGACCTGATCAGGGATGTATACGAGCATCTGGCCTACTTCTTCCAGATAGGCGTTGGCAGCGGAAAAGGAAAGACATTCGAGTTCAATATAGAAAAGTTCAGCTATATCTACAAGTTTTTTCCTGTCAGGGTGGACTCTGCACTCAGAATTCTGGAACGTAGTGGCTACATACACTACGAGGACAATCCCGACGGAAAGGCACGTCTCATGTTCTGCCTGAACAGAAACGATCTGTATTTGCTCGACAACCTCTCTCCCAAAGAGGAGGCCATTGTGACGGCTCTGCTGCGTACCTACGGCGGGCTGTTCACCGACTTCGTATATATCGATGAGAGCCTGATAGCCCATCAGGCTGATACCAGCACAGAACAGGTATATGTCGTACTCAAGAACTTCGCAGCACGCCATATCGTCAAATTCGTGCCAAGGCGCAAGACTCCTTATATCACATACACAAGAGACAGAATAGATGGCGAGAAGGTTCTCATACCACAAGAAGTATGGGAACAGAGACGCGAGCAATACGTACGGCGAATAGAAGGAATCCTGCACTATGCACAGGAAGATTACATCTGCCGTTCCAGACAGTTGCTGGCATACTTTGGCGAGGCAAGCCGCGAGGACTGCCACCAGTGTGATGTCTGCCTGGAACAATACACCAGCAACAAAACAAGAAAACAGGAATTCGAGAAAGCCAAGCAGGCCATACGCCAGTTGCTTGGCGACCACAAACCGCACTTCATCACCGAACTGCGCAACATCCTGCTTCCTTCCGAGTACGTGGATGAAGCATTGGAATACTTAGTGGGTGAAAATCAAATCCATATCGATGGATCGTATATCTCTTCTGACATAGCAAATTGCTGAGCAATTTTTTGTTGCTCAGTTACTTATAAAAAAACATAAAATCAAAGTGTTGCATTTCGATTGTCTATCTTGTCGCATCACACATAGACAAGTAAGCTGAGGATGGGGTGATGTGGAGTCACCTCATCCTTTTGCCTTTTATTGCCTATGCTACTTTTCTTCCCTATTTTCCAAGAGACTTGAACATCTTGGTGATGCACTTTCTCTTCTGTTCCATGTTCGGGTGAACATAGAGATTAAGGGTTGTTGTTATGTTGGCATGACCGAGCAGTACGCTTACTGTCTTGTAGTCGCAGTTGCTTTCAATGCAGCGTGTGGCAAAGCTGTGGCGCAGTCCGTGATACTTTAGTCGAGGAATGTCGAGACGCGCCATCAACCGATGATAATAGTTGCGATAGGTACGTGGCTCTGTGGGTTTTTCTTCATTGGTCAGCACATAGAAGTCTGTGTTTACCACCTTTTTCAGAGGTTTCACCATCGCCAGCAGTTCCTTGTTCATCGGTATCTCACGGCATGAGTTCTTGGTCTTGGGTGTGTTGATGACCAACTCTGTGTGCTTGCGTTCACCCTCCACCATGTAGATTCGCTCAATAGTGCGGTTCACGGTAATTGTGCCGTTGTCGGTGTTGATGTCCGACCATTTCAAACCGCAAATCTCTCCGATACGCAAGCCAGTGGTCAGACTGATATAGATACCAAGGTTGCGGAAAGTGAAGTTCTGTTTGATGAAATCGAGGATCTTTTTGTGGTGTGCCACCGTCAGCACCTCTATTTCCTTGTTGGTCTCTGTCGTGGGGTACTTGATGTCCCACTCGCAATAGCTCATCCACTCGTTCTTTACTCCGAACTTCATCACCATTTTCAGGACAATCAGAATGTCCTTCACCGTTTTGATGCTAAGTCCGCCATTTAGTTTCTGCAATACGAACTCCTGTACAAGTTTCTCACTCAGAGCCTCACAATCGCCAAACGATGGCAGAATGTGGTTCTCCAGAATTAACACATAAGCAGCGTATGTGGACTGCTTAACGTAGCGTTGCTTGTCACTTTTCCAAGCCAACGCAATTTCTCTAATTGTTTTTGTTATCATTGTAATCCTTAATTTTGAAGGTGTATATATATAATTAGAGAAAATAGAACTCTGATGTCCCAAATCTCAGATTCCCTGAGTTTCAGGGTGAATGGAAAGAACTTGGGCTTTCAGAACTTCTTGATTTCAAGAATGGATTAAACCCCAAACCAGACAAATTCGGCAAGGGTATAAAGTTCATTTCTGTTATGGACATTCTTAATAATGCAGTCATTACATATGATTGCATTAAGGCTTCTGTTGATGTAACGGAGAAAGAATTAGCTGACTTTTCTGTTGAAAAAGGAGATATATTATTCCAACGCAGTTCAGAAACTTTGGAGGATGTTGGTAGAGCGAATGTTTATATGGATGATAAAACTGCTGTATTTGGAGGTTTTGTTATTCGTGGAAAGAAAAAAGGAGAATATGATCCACAATACTTCAATTATTTGTTACGAAGTCCGTTTGCTCGCAAAAGAATAATTCCAATGGGTGCAGGTGCGCAACATTTTAATATTGGGCAAGAAGGATTGAGCAAAGTAAAACTGCACTTTGCAAATATAGAAGAGCAAAAGAAAATAGGCAAAATGCTCTCTTTGCTTGACGAGCGCATCTCTACCCAAAACAAAATCATTGACAAGTTGCAGTCCTTAATCAAGGGAATTGCACAGAAGATAGTTCGCTGCAACAAGCCCAATGTTCGCTTATCAGAATGCTTGGAATGTAAATCTTCAACCCTGCAAGAAAGTGATGTGTATGAGCAATGTACATATCCTGTATATGGTGCAAATGGCATCGTTGGTTACCTCGATAATTATAATACAGAGAGTGAAGCTGTTTATATTATCAAAGATGGTTCTGGTGTTGGAACTGTTTCCTACGTTACGGGCAAATGCTCTGCAACAGGAACTTTAAATATTTTACAAGCAAAAGATGGTTATTCTCTTCAATACTTTTACTATCTACTAAAAGTGTTCAATTTTGAACCTTATAAGACTGGTATGGCTATACCTCATATATACTTCAAGGACTATGGTAATGCACTGTTTTTTTGTCCATCATATACTGAACAACTTCAATATGCAAGACTGTTGTTTGCAATAGATAGCAAACTATCGGCAGAACAAAACATTAAAACAAATATTAGCTTGCAAAAACAATACTTACTTCGCGAAATGTTCATATGAACATTTCGCGAAGCAGATATTGACGTAATTTCTTATATTGGCTCAAAAGCTTCATCTCGTTTTGTGAAAGCTTTATAAGCCATTGTACTTTTTTATAGAAGAAAGTTTGATCGGAGTATGAAGGTATTCTAATTTTATAAGACAAAAAATCTTCTGGAGATACTGCCATTCTTTCATATACTGTACCTTGCTCAAATCTTCTCACTTTTTCTATAAAATTATGATTAGTCAGATATAGCTCGATAAAACCTATATTGACATTTTTACAAACTTCAAAAGTTACATATATTGGCGAGAAGATTAAATCACCAAATGTGTTTCTACAAATAACCCCAAATTTTAAATTAGCGGGATTGTAGCAAATATCGTCAAGATGAGTTACCTTATATTTTTTATCTTCTTGTTTTACAAGAAAATCTCTATCCCAACGTCCAGTCTTAGGAAATATTCCATCTTTTGAAAGTGTTCCATGAATAAACTTACCATCTTTACAGCAATATTCATTTCTTTCTTTGAGGATGTCGCTTAGTCTAATAAGGTACGCTTCTTCTTGAACTGACAACTTTTCAAAATAATTGTTACATATTCCCTTGATTAAGGACTGCAACTTGTCAATGATTTTGTTTTGGGTTGCTATGCGCTCATCTATTAGACGGAGCAAGTACGCGATTTTTTGTTGTTCGTCCTTTGATGGTATACCAACATAGCACTCTGAGAAGTTTTTACTATTGATTGAATATATCTTGGTTCCTTGTGCAATACGTCTTATTTGATGGTGGAAAGACATTGATGAAAAAGCGTAGCCCTTATAGCCGACAACAGTTTTGTTTTTGTTGTCACGTCCATGAATTGTATGTAAGCCACAAATAACTTTTTTGCCATTCAAATTATAGTACTCAACTGCTTTTGCCACTTCGTTTGTATCTTCTGACGCATCGGCAAAAACAATATCACCCTCTTTGCACAACTCATAATTCTTAGGAACATTACCATCAATAATGTTGGGAAGATTATCTTTGTCTATATCTACCATTGTTGGTAACCCAACATGAATTAGTCCATAATGAAGGTTCTGAATATTTGTTGTTCCATATTCTAACTTATCCCAACTAAGTGAATTTGTTGAATAGAAATCCAATAAGTCAGAAACCTTACACTTCTCCCACTCCCCCTGAAACTCAGGGAATCTGAGATTTGGGACATTGAGTTTCTTATGTTCGTTATTTATTGTCATTGTCATTTTTAATCCTTAATTTTAATTCACCAATCATGGCTCAGTTACATACCAGTTACATGGTTTTATTCGTCCACCAACTTGGTGGACAATTTCTTCCACAACTTGTGGCAGATTTCAAACGTTCTTACTCTTTATCAGAGGCTTCCTGTTTTATTTCAAGCAATGTTCGTTCATTGGCATTGGGGTTGTTACATTATCCACCTTTTGTAATTTTGTACCAGCTTGGTACAAAAAATCAATTTGTGAAAAAAAGAACAAATACCATTTGCGTATTATATAAAGATTTGAGCATTTCATTACCCTTTTTTGAAATCCTTAGTCTCCTTTATATCAGAAAGTGTTGCTTCAATGTCTTCGATTGTAGGCAACTGGCTCTGTATGTTTTCTGGCATGAGCTTAGACAACTGATATTCGGAGATGCCTATTGGCTGATTGGTCGATTCGAGAGCATATTGAGCCATCACATTGTTCTTGGTTTTGCAGATAAGCAAACCTATCGTAGGGTTGTCAGTAGGCTTCTTTTTTATATGATTGACTGCACTCACATATACGCCCAACTGTCCCAAATGTTCTGCTTTGAATTTTGTAATCTTCAGTTCTACGACCACATAGCAGCGCAGTTCCAAGTGATAGAAAAGCAAGTCGGGATATACAGTATCTTCCCCTACTTGTAGAGGAACTTGACTTCCAACAAAAGCAAAGCCTGTACCCAATTCAAGCAAAAAGCGTGTTACATTTTGGGTAAGTCCATGTTCCAACTCTCGCTCCCGATACTCACCGTCAAGTGTGAGGAAATCGAAATTATAAGGGTCTTTCAACGTTTGTGCTGCTAATTCACTTTGAGGATCAGCCAGCAGCTTGTTAAAGTTATTCACAGCCTTTCCCTGTCGCTCATACAGATTGGTGTCAAGGAAATTGAGCAAGACAGCACGGCTCCATCCGTTTTCTACTGTCTTTTGCAGATAGAACACGGCACGATTAACGTCCTTGCATTGCGATATGATATACAGATGATGCCCCCAAGGAACGGAGAAGAAAATGTCCTCGCTTATTTGGGCAACAAGTTGTTGCCCATTATCTTCTCCTAATTTGGCAACAGGTTGTTGCCAAATTGTAATTCGCTGATAATAAAACTCATACCATTGGCGAATATACCTTAGATTTCTATAGGAAAAACCTTTCATATCAGGAAACTCCGCCATAAGTTCACGGCTCAATTCTTTGAGCCAGCCATCGCCCCAAGATGCAGATTTCTGCTTTTCACAGATGTCTGCACCCATACGCCAATATAGGCGGAGCAATTCTGTGTTCACCTTTATTGCCGCCTTTATTTGTGCGCTGCGTATATCTTTTTTCAACTGCGTGACCCAACTTTTGAACTCGCTATTGCTTGCCAATGTCATATTTCCTGCCATATTCTATGTCTTTTTTAATAATTTACCAGGCTGGTAAACAAATTCAATTGTAGGATAAACCTATTCAACCAATCCCAACTCTTTCAAATACCCTTCAATCTCCTTGTCAAGGTCGGCTCGTTTGGCCTCCAGCTCCTTGATTTCCTTCATGACAGCGTGAATGTCGATAGGTTCTTCTTCCTCGAAAGTATCAACGTAACGAGGAATGTTGAGGTTGTAGTCGTTCTCAGCCACTTCTTGCAGTGTGGCAAGATGACTGTATTTTTCTACCTCCTTACGCTCACGATAAGTATCTACAATCTTCTGGATATGCTGAGGACGGAGCTTGTTCTGGGTCTTGACCTTTTCAAACTCTTTACTTGCGTCAATGAAAAGAATATTGTCATCTTCCTTACGGCACTTCTTGAACACCAAGATACAGGTAGGGATGCTTGTGCCATAGAAGATGTTGGCTGGAAGTCCGATGATGGCATCCACATAGTTCTTTTTCTCAATGAGGAAACGGCGGATTACGCCCTCGGCATTGCCACGAAACAACACACCATGAGGAGCGACACATGCCATTGTGCCACCCTCATTAAGGTGATAAATCATGTGAAGAATAAAGGCATAGTCGGCTGTCTTGCGTGGTGCCAAGCGTCCTGCCTTGCTGAAACGGTCATCATTATTGAATTTGTCGGCAGCACTCCATTCAGCAGAGAAAGGAGGATTTGCTACCACAGCGTCAAACTGAGTATCGCCAAAAGCATCAGCCTCCAAAGTATCACCATTCTCAATGCGGAAATTGCTGAACTTGATGCCATGAAGAAGCATATTCATACGAGCCAAGTTGTATGTAGTAGGATTCTTCTCCTGACCAAAGATCTCGTTTGCATGACCGATGCTTGCTGCACGAAGAAGAAGTGAACCACTACCACAAGTAGGGTCATAGACATTGCGCAGACGAGCGTGACCAATGGTAACAATCTCGGCTAAGATACGGCTTACTTCCTGAGGAGTATAGAACTCACCAGCTTTCTTGCCTGCACCAGCGGCAAATTGGCTAATCATATACTCGTAGGCATCACCGAGAAAATCAATCTCTTGCGATGCTTCTACACCAAAGTCAATGTCATCAAGGGCAAGAAGAACATTGCTGACCAAAGCATTCTTGTCATCTGCAGTTTTACCCAATTTTGGTGAAGCAAGGTCAATGTCAGAGAATAGACCGCCAAAATCCTCTTCGCTGTCCTGTCCGAGGGTACTGTCCTCAATACGCTTCAATGAGCGTTCGAGCATCGGCAGAATATTCTCCTTTTTCTTAATGCTCTCAATGACAGACGAGAAAAGGAAGTTTGGTTCAATGAAGTAGCCGATATTCTCCAGACATTCAGTCTTGACAACCTCCTGAAGTTCTTCTATATCTTCGTCTTTCTCCATTGCCCACAGTTCCTTGAACGTAACTTCATCGTCCACCAATGCGTCATTGGCATGCTTCTCTATCTTCTCCGACAAATACTTGTAGAAGATAAAGCCAAGGGTGAAATACATGAAGTCACTGGCCGACATATTGCCACGCAGCTTATTTGCGACTTCCCAAAGTTGGTCACGGAGTTTCTGTTGTAATTCTTCGCTCATATCGTTATTTCCTTAATTTTCTTATCTGCTTATTCCCAACTAAATGTTCTTATAATAGAACGCAATTTATCGAGTATTCTTGTCAATGCCTTGCGTTTTTTTATCAGTCCTAAGTGTTTCTCCTTCAATGCCTCTTGTATGATTTCTGGTTGTTCTTTTTGTAAATAGTCATACTCCGAGAGGTAATGATTGAGAACGGAAGCATCCAAATCCTCATCCTTGGCAAGCGTATTGACAGCATTGTTACGTTCGGTGACGATGTAGTTGTTCAACCGTTCTTCAAGGTCGCTTGTACCATCAGCTTTTTGTTTGCGAGCCATGAAGTTGTCACGGTCATCATCCACATTCTTCTGGATAAATCCGTCAATGAGTTTTGCCTTACTGCGAAGTTCGGCATCCTTTATCATTGTGTCGATGATATGCTGGCGCTTCTCCGAATAGTCCTCACTATACGGATTGAGGTCGGCAATGAGTTCCAGGATATAAGCCACATTGATAATATCACTATGCAACAATTCCAGACAAAAATCCACATCGTCAAGCCCAGTTGCTCCTTCCTGAATCGGATCAGGCTCACCAAACATAACCGGACCTTCCTCAGGAACTTGATAACCGCTTGGTTTTTCTGTACCCTTGGCAGCAAAGGTATCGTATATATCAAGATACTTGCTGCGGAAGTCCATAAACTGTTGTTCTGTCATTCCGAGGTCGGGAGCATCCTCCTCAAACTCATCATACACTTGTATCTCTGCGTGTTTTTTTATGATGTCACGGAAAGCAAGGACAAACTGCTTCTTGTCGTTCTCACTTTGCAAATAGTCCACAAAATGAGGTTCGGGATAATGCTCCAAGAAGTCCTTTGTCAGTTCTTGATAGTGGGTTTTGACATCATCAAATGGTGGGCGCACAATTTCTTCAAGATTATTGCTGTTGCTGAAAAGTTTGATAGACTCATCCACCTTGCTTTTCAAGTCACGGAAACAAACTACCTTGCCAAAACGCTTCTTCTCGTTCAACACACGGTTGGTACGACTGAACGCTTGCAACAATCCATGATACTCCATGTTCTTGTCAACATAGAGAGTGTTGAGCTTCTTACTGTCAAAACCAGTAAGGAACATTCCGACAACCAAACAGAGATCAAGAGGCTTCATGTCGCCCTTCTTTTTCTTCATTCGAAGGTTGATATCATCATAGTAGGCACGGAAATTTTCAGTAGTAAAACTCGTACCATACATATCATTGTAGTCATCCATGATGGCTTGCAATTCGTCTGCCTCGCCAATACTGTCACTCACAAAGTTGCCTGTATTCATACCTGTCAAGTCATCATCCTGACTATTATTGGCTGCGTATGTGAAGACCGCTCCAATCCTAATCTTCGGATTGAGGCTCTTGAATATCTTGTAGTAACGGATTAGCATCGGCACTGACTGCACGGCAAACAATGCGTCAAACTCTCCATCGAATGTTGACTTATTGAAATTATTAAGGATAAATTTTGCTATCTCCGTCATGCGGTCTTGGTCGGCATTATCCACATCCTCATTGCCGTGGTAATACTCCACAAGGAAACCAAGCACGTTTTCATCGGCAATGGCATCCTTTATCAAGTATTTGTGAAGACAGTTGCCAAAGATTTCTTTTGTAGTGTGTCCGTCCACCGCATTTTCAACAAATATAGGAGTACCAGTAAAGCCGAATATCTGCGTGTTGTCGAAGAACTTGACGATATTCTTGTGGCATTCTCCAAAATGGCTTCGATGACATTCATCGAAAATCATCACGATGCGAGAATGGCGTATTTCTTCAATACGACTGCTATACCACTGCTTGCTGACAGCGGCATTGAGTTTCTGTATGGTTGTTATGATAATCTTTGAATTGCTGTGCAAACGCTTCACCAACTCGTCTGTGTTGTCGGTGCTGTCAACGGCACCAGGCTCAAAAGCCTCATATTCGGCTTGTGTCTGCGTGTCAAGGTCGTGGCGGTCAACCACGAACATAACCTTATCCACATCGTCCAACTCTGATACAAGTTGAGCTGCCTTGAATGATGTCAAGGTCTTTCCCGCACCAGTTGTATGCCATATATAACCGTTATCGTTGGAGTTTTCCACACGATCGAGTATCTTCTCCACCGCATAGAACTGATAAGGGCGAAGCACCATCAGACATTTGTCGCCCTCATGCAATACTATGTACTTGCCAATAATCTTACCCAATGTACACTTGTCGAAGAACACTGTGGCAAACTTCTCCAAGTCGTTGAAAGGCACATTGGCGGCATCCGTCCAGTTGAATGTGAACTTATAACCACTATTCGGGTTGTTGGCAAAATAGCGAGTGTTCACACCATTAGAGATGACAAACAACTGGATGTAATCAAACAGGCCATGAAAAGAAGTCTTGTGATAGCGTTGTATCTGGTTGTATGCCTGTTTCAGTTCCACACCTCTGCGCTTCAGTTCTATTTGAACCAAAGGCAGACCATTGATAAGTATCGTCACATCGTAACGGCATTTCTTTCTGCCCTCAACCGTAATCTGATTGGAAACTTGAAACTCGTTCTGACACCAGTGAGTGCGGTTCAAGAACTCCACCCACAGGCGTTCACCGCTTTCCATTTCAAGCGGAAAGAGGTCTCGCAGTTTCTTTGCCTTTTCAAAGCGAGTGCCACCTTCAAGATAGATAAGTATCTTTTCAAACTCTGACTCTGTAAATTCGGTACGACCCAATTCTTCCAACTTCTTCTTGTTGTGTTTCTCCAACTGTTTCTTGAAATTGGCAGACAGGTTCTTCTCCTCTTCAATATGAACATACTCGTAGTTCATCTTTTGAAGAGTATCTATAAGTCCGTTTTCGAGGGCTGCTTCACTTTGTACTGGCATATCTTATTTCTTTTTATCGTCATTATGGCTATTGCCATTTCGCCCACAAAGATAACTGATTTTCACGAGAAAACACAACTATAGGGTTGTTATTTCACATAAATGAACCCAAATTGTACAAATGACTTGCTTTTTATAGTCTATACCCATTGGCGGAATTAATTTAGTGCATACTTAATCCTGCCGATGGGTTTGTTATTAATGAAGTTTACATATTGCAGAATGGTTGTACTTTTGGTTTGGATATACATCGAGATTGAGTATTTTTGGTTTGGAAATGGAATGCGAAATAATAGTTTTGATTTGGATATGTATCTGAAAAACTGTATTTTTGGTTTGGAAATGCTTTATTTTTACTTGTTTTCGTTTGGACTTTTGAAAATAAGTTGTATCTTTGCAGTATGTTTTAAAAGATAAACGTATGTTTGAAAGAATCGCCATCAAATATCTTCGTCAATGGGCGAAAAAAGAAGATCGTAAACCGCTGGTCTTGCGATTATGCCGGATATCTGCAGGTGTTCTTGGATAGAATAAGCGATACTCATCCTTGTAATAAATAAGATTCTGTAGATGGTTGGCTAAATTAATATGGTTCATGCACGTTAATTTGTTTTTTGATGAAAATGTATCAAAGTATCATTTTTGATATTCAATATCGTTATAACTAACTGATATATTATCAGTTATCAACAATGAGACTTCTCTTGAAATATGATATAAAGTATCATAGAAGTATCACAAAAATCTCATTTTAAGCGAAAAATATCATTTTCGATGCAGCATTATGCCTTATTCCACGTTATTAAGATAATCAATCATTAACTCAACTTCGCAAATGGGAAGTTAAAGAAGTTAAAGAAGTTCGTGCCCACCGCATGATCCCTTACGGACCGACGGATGGGCATCCGCTGAACAAGCCTTGGGCATCCGCTGAACAAGCCTTGGGCATCGACAGAACAAGCCTTGGGCATACACTGCCAATGCGGCGGGCAACGCATGCCCAATTATTAGATTTATTTTGGGCACTATCATTTCTATTTCCAACAAGCATTCAAAGAAAACATCATGAAGAATGCCTGCATCAACTTTCGCAAATGGGGAAGTTAAAGAATTTAAAGAAGTTAGAGAAGTTAAAGCCATATGCTTTACAGCTAAATATTCAACCAA
>OMAR01000174.1_pt1 | contig 24793 bp, 19 predicted proteins | sample 1644651 | NCBI WGS metagenome assembly OMAR01 (sample SAMEA103958128, study PRJEB25191) | human gut metagenome | reverse complement strand
CAGGCCCATAGACGGCTCATCCATCAGAATCATCTTGGGCTTTCCCATCAGGGCGCGGCCCACGGCCAGCATCTGCTGCTCACCGCCGGATAGCGTACCGGCCACCTGACGGCGGCGTTCCTTCAGCCGCGGAAAGCGTTCATAGATCTGCTCCAAGTCGGCGGACACATCGCCGCCGCTCTGGCTATAGGCGCCCATGTCCAGATTTTCCTGCACGGTCATCTGCTGGAAAATGCGGCGCCCCTCCGGGACCAGTGCCAACCCGCGGCTCACCAGCTTGTGGCTGGGAACGTGGGCCAGCTTTTCGCCCAGAAAGCTGATGGATCCGGTGCGGCTGTGCAGCAGTCCCGCCACGGTGTTCAGCGTGGTGGATTTGCCCGCGCCGTTGGCGCCGATCAGCGTCACCACCTCGCCCTGCTCCACGTGGAAGGACACGTCCTTCACCGCGTGGATGCTGCCGTAGTACACATTGATGTTCTCCACCTGCAGCACGCTGCTCATGCGCTCGCCTCCTTCTTCCGTCCCAGATACGCTTCAATGACCGCTGGGTCCGCCTGGATGTCCGCCGGTGTGCCCTTGGCGATGATGTGCCCGAAGTTCAGCACGCAGATACCCTCGCAGATGTTCATCACCAGGTTCATGTCGTGCTCGATCAGCAGCACCGCGATCTGGAATGTATCCCGTATCTTTCGGATGTTCTCCATCAGCTCCGCCGTCTCCGACGGGTTCATGCCCGCCGCCGGCTCGTCCAGCAGCAGCAGACACGGGTTCGATGCCAGCGCCCGCAGGATCTCCAGCCGCCGCTGCGCGCCGTAGGGCAGCGAGCCCGCCCGTTCATCGGCATGACTCTCCATGTGGAAGATGCTCAGCAGCTCCTCCGTCCGTTCCCGGGCGATGTGCTCCTCCCGCGCATACCTGGGGAAATGCAGGATACTGCCCGCCAGCCCGTAGCGCACCGAGTCGTTCATGGCCACCATCAGGTTCTCCGCCACCGTCAGATCATTGAACAGCCGGATGTTCTGGAACGTCCGGGCGATACCGGCCTTGTTTACCTGTGCGGTGGTCATGCTGTGGGTGTCCTTGCCATCCAGCAGGATAGCGCCCGCTGTGGGCTGATACACCTTCGTCAGCAGGTTGAACACCGTGGTCTTGCCCGCGCCGTTGGGGCCGATCAGCCCCGCGATCTCCGTCCGGCCGATGGTCAGATCGAAGTCCTCCACCGCCTTCAGCCCGCCGAAGGTCACGCCCAGCCCCACGCACTCCAGCACCGGGGACTTGTCGATATCCCGTTCCGGCAGCAGCACGGAGGACTGGCGCTTCACCAATTTCGTTTTCGTCGTCACAGCGCCGCACGCTCCTTTCGCCCGGGGGTCAGTTTTTCCTTAGCAGAGGCAAAAAACCGCTTCATCGTGGGGTTGTTCGTGGCCTGCATCACCAGGATCAGCACGATGGCATACACCAGCATACGGTAGTCCGCCACCTCGCGCAGCGCCTCCGGCAGCACCGTCAGCACGATGGCCGAGATCACGGAGCCCGGCACGCTGCCCATGCCGCCCAGCACCACGATGACCAGGATCTCGATGGACATATTGTAATCAAAGGCAGCCGCCTTGATGTTGGCCAGTGAGTGGCCGTACAGCACGCCGGCACAGCCTGCGAAGAAAGCTGCGATGACGAACACCGCCAGCTTGTACCATGTGACGTTCAATCCCACGGACTCCGCCGCGATGCGGTTGTCCCGGATGGCCATGATGGCCCGGCCGTACTTGGACCGCTTCAGGTTCAGCATCACCGCCACCGTCAGCAGCACCAGCACCGCGCCGTAGGGGAGAAGGTCTTTCGCCCCGGCGTAGATGGAGGAGGTGTCCAGACCCAGCGCGCCGCCGGTGATGTTCAGGTTTGTGATGATGTTCTTGATGATCTCGCCGCAGGCCAGCGTCACGATAGCCAGATAGTCGCCCCGCAGCCGCAGGGCCGGCAGTCCCACCAGCAGTCCGAAGACCGCCGCCATCAGGCCGCCCGCCAGCATGCTCACCGGCAGGCGCACGCCCAGCGGCAGGGCGGTGGTGTGCAGCGCGATCGCCACCAGACACCCGGAGAACAGTCCCACGGACATGAAGCCCGCGTGGCCCAGGCTCAGCTCGCCCAGCAACCCCACCACCAGGTTCAGCGACACCGCCATCACGATGTACACCGCAACGGGCACCAGCATATTCGTTACCTGCCGGGTCAGGTGCCCGGTATACAGCAGCGCCGCCATCACCACAAAAAGTGCGGCCACCGCCGCCACGGTCAGCAGGTCCGTGCGCTGTCTTTTTTCCTGTGTCAGCTGCATTTCCTTCACCTCACACCTTCTCCTGCATGGGCTTGCCCAGCAGGCCCGTGGGCTTGACCACCAGCACGACCACCAGCACGGCGAACACGATGGCGTCCGCCCACAGGGTAGAGATATACGTCTTGGACATCTGCTCGATCAGGCCCAGCAGTATGCCGCCCAGCATGGCGCCGGGGATGGAGCCGATACCGCCGAAAACCGCCGCCGTAAAGGCCTTGATGCCGGGCATGGCGCCGGTGGTGGGCTTGATGTACACATAGGTCATGCCGTAGAACATACTGGCGAAGGCCGCCAGCGCCGAGCCGATGGCAAACGTCAGCGTGATGGTCCTGTCCACGCTGATGCCCATCAGCGTGGCGGCGTCCTTGTCCTCGGACACGGCCCGCATGGCTTTGCCCAGCTTCGTTTTGTCGATGAACAGCGTCAGCGCTGCCATCAGCACCGCTGTCACCGCCAGCGTCAGCACGGTGATGCCGTCCACCTGCACGCCGCCCACGGAGAAGCTGCCCAGCTTTACCAATGTGGGGTAGGCCATCTGCTGCGAGCCGAAGAGCAGCAGCGCCGCGTTCTGCAAAAGATAGCTGACGCCGATGGCCGTGATGAGCACACTCAGCGGTGCCGCCTGCCGCAGGGGCTTATAGGCGCAGAACTCAATGACCACGCCCAACACCGCGCATACCACGATGCTGACGATCACCGTCACCCACGGGGACAGTCCCAGCTGCGCCACCGCCACAATGCCGCTGTATGCGCCCACCATGATCACGTCGCCGTGGGCGAAGTTCAGCATTTTGGCGATACCGTAGACCATGGTGTAGCCCAGCGCGATCAGCGCGTAGATGCTCCCCAGGCTCAGCCCGCTTATCAATGTTTGTATCAAATTCGTCATAGTCGTCATTCCTTTGCATGGCGCCCGTTCCGCCCTCCCGGCGCAGCGCCGGGAGGGCGTATGGGCTTATTGTGAGGAAGATAGGTAGCTTACTTGCTTACGCCTCCGCGTCGGCCGCGGTATCCGCAGCGTCCCCGCTCTCCGCGCCGGCAGCGTCATTGGCGTTGTCCTGACCGAACAGGGTGCCCACGCCGTTCTTGTAGAGGATGGCGCTGGCGGCCTTGTTGGTGTTGCCGTCGGCACTCCAGGTCATAGTGCCGGTCACGCCCTCCACGGTGATGGTGGGCATCACAGCGGCCAGGTCAGCGCCGGAGGTGCTGCCGTTGGCGGCCTCCACAGCGGCCTTGACGGCGTACACCGCGTCATAGGCATCCGCGGCGAACTGGTCGGGGGTGGCATTGTAGGCGTCCTGGTATGCCTTCACAAAGGCCTGTACCTTGGGATCGGCGGAATCCGCCGCGAAGGGGGTCATCATCAGCACGTTATCCGCGATGGTCACATCCTGGCTCACCTTGCCCAGGATGCCGTCCAGACCGTCGGCGCCGAAGAAGTACACGTCGTCGGCAAACTTACCCTTGGCCTGGGTCAGGAAGGTGGAGGCCTCCTCCGCGTAGATGGGGATGAACACGACCTTCACGCCGGAGGAAGCAAGGGCGTTCACCTGGGTGGAGAAGTCGGTGCTGGTGGCGGTGGTGAAGGTCTGCGTCTCCTTGATGGTCACGCCGGTGTTCTGGCACTCGGCCACGAAGGCATTGTACAGACCCACAGAGTAGTCGTTGTCGCTCTGATAGAACACGCCTACCTCGGTGGCCAGGGCGTTGTCGGTGAGGTAGTCTGCTGCCGCGGTGCCCTGATAGGAATCGTAGAAGCAGATACGGAACGCCTTGTCGTTGCCGTCGATGCACTTGTCGGCGGAGCCAGTGGTCTCCATCACCAGCACGTCGTCGGCCTTGGCCGCCGCCACCACGGAGGCCGTCTCACCGGACAGCACCGCGCCCAGACTGACGTTCATGCCCCAGTCCATCAGCTTGCCGTAGGCCGCCACGGCGCTCTCCGGGTCGCCCTGAGAGTCCTGGAAGCTCAGCTCCAGCTGCTTACCGTTCACGCCGCCGGCGGCGTTGATCTCCTTGACGGCCAGCTCCGCGCCGTGCTGTACGGACAGACCATAGTTGGCATAGCCGCCGGTCAGGGGGCCGACGCCGCCCAGCTTAATGGTCTCGGTGCCGCTGGCGTCGCCGCTGCCGCCGTTATCGCTCTTGCTGCCGCAGGCCACCAGGCTCAACGCCATCACAGCGGCTAAAAACATTGCAACTACTTTCTTTTTCATGGTTTTGTTCTCCTTTACGTTGGTTTTCTTAGGAACTATGCACCGGCGGCGTCTGCCGCAGGTATACAAAAAAGCGGCTCCGCCAATGGCAGAGCCGCTTCGCTGTATCAGGTGTCAGCGCGTCATGCGGTTATCCGTGCCAATGGCGTATGTGCAGAGGCGGCCAGTACCAGCAGTACCAGCACCAGGGCGCAAATAATAATGGACGCCATAATAATGGCGCCCAGCACGGACAGGATGACAGTATGAGAAGCGGCGCAGGCGCAGCAGAAAGCAGCACCGGCGCAGGCGGCGGTCATCATGGTATTCATGGCTTTCTTCGTGGTCTTGGTCATCACGGCCGCCTCCTTTCGCTTCGGAAATGTTGGGCCTATTGTAGCAAAGCAAAATTCCAAAGTCAACGGTGTTTTCACAAAAAACGTCATCATAACGCACAAACTGTCACTATATGAATTATGCAAAATATACAAAAACGAACCACTTTCTCCCAAAAACTGGAAATTCCACGGCCGCAGCCGGTCCGCCGCTCCGAGCACAAAAAACGATATAGACGGACAAACATACGACAATGCCGAACAGTACCACTTGCATTTTCTGCGTTATCCTGTAAAATAGACAGCGAACCGCCGCGCGGTACGCGCGGAAGCGGAACAGACTGAAAAGGGAGGCCCGTCCATGCATACGCCCCGGCACCCCACACGCAGCATAACGATCATGGCGTCAGCGCTGCTGGCGCTGTTTCTGCTGTCCTTCGTGCTGGGCCGCTACGGCGTCCCCCTGGGCGAGGTGGTAAAGATACTCCTCTCCCGCGTCTTTTCTATTGAACAGACCTGGACGGACAACATGGCCATCGCCGTGTGGAACGTCCGCCTGCCCCGCATCCTGCTGGCCTGCCTGGTGGGCTGCGGCCTCTCTGCCGCCGGTACCGCCTACCAGACCGTGTTCCAGAACCCCATGGCCGCACCGGATATCCTGGGCGCGTCCTCCGGTGCCTGCTTCGGTGCGGCGCTGGCGATCCTGACGGGCCAGAGCACCGTGATGGTCACCGTTTTCGCCTTCCTGGCCAGCCTGCTGTCCGTGGCCCTGGTCTATCTGGTGGGCCGCCGATCCCGGGGCAGCCGTGTGGTGAGCCTCCTGCTGGCCGGTATCATGGTAGGCTCGCTGTTCTCGGCCTGTACCTCCTATATCAAGCTGGTGGCCGATCCCACCAACCAACTGCCCCAGATCACCTACTGGCTCATGGGCAGCCTCTCCGGCACCCGTATGCACACCGTCGCCTTCGCCGCCGTCTGTATGGCGGCAGGGCTGACGCCCCTGCTGCTGCTCCGCTGGCGCATGAACCTGCTGACCCTCTCGCCGGATGAAGCCCGCGCCATGGGCGTCCACACGGACCGCCTGCGTCTGGCGGTGATCCTCTGCGCCACGGTGCTGACGGCCTCCGCCGTCTCCGTCTCCGGCATGATCGGCTGGGTGGGCCTGGTGATCCCCCATCTCAGCCGCCGCCTCGTGGGTAACGACTGCCGCAGGCTCCTGCCCATGGCCTGTCTGTTCGGCGCGGCCTTTCTGCTGCTGGTGGACGACCTGGCCCGCACCCTTGCGGCGACAGAGATCCCCATCGGTATCCTGACGGCCTTCGTGGGCGCGCCGTTCTTTATCTACCTCATGGTGAAGGGAGGCGACCGCCTGTGACCCTCACGGTATCGCACCTGACCTTCGCCTATCCCAAGGCCCCGCCGGTGCTGGAGGATGTCTCCTTCACCGTGCCCGCCGGTGATTTCCTCTCCGTGCTGGGTGCCAACGGTGCCGGCAAGAGCACCCTCTTCCGCTGCCTGCTGGGCGGCCTGGAGGGCTACACCGGCGCCATCTCGCTGGACGGCCGCGACGTGCGGACCTTCTCCCGCCGGGAGCTGGCGGCCCGCATCGCCTACATCCCGCAGATACACCGTCCCACCTTCGGCTATTCCGTGCTGGACACCGCCCTCATGGGCCTGACCCGGCACTTGTCCCCGTTCCAGAGCCCCTCCAAGGCCCTGGAGCAGCAGGCTCTGACCGCCCTGGAGCAGCTGGGTGTGGCTCACCTGGCGCAGCGGAACTTCGCCGCCCTCTCCGGCGGCGAGCAGCAGCTGGTGCTCATTGCCCGCGCCCTGTGCCAGCAGTCGGAGCTCCTCATCATGGACGAGCCCACCGCCTCTCTGGATTACGGCAACCAGCTCCGTGTGCTGGAGCAGGTGCGTTTCCTGTCGAAGCAGGGCTACACCGTCCTGCTCTCCACCCACGATCCCCAGCACGCCCTGCGTTTTTCCCGCCGCGTCCTGGCCCTGCAAGGGGGCCGCGTGGCGGCGGAGGGCGATACCCGGAGCGTGCTGACGCCGGACCTGATCCGGCAGCTCTACGGTGTGGAGTCCGTGCTGCTGGATACGCCCGACGGCGCGGCCCTGCTGCCGGTGCGGGGAGGTGACCGCCATGTTTAGCTGGTCGGCGGACACTGTCCGCTTCATGGCCGATGCCTGCCGCCGCACCGACTTCCACGAAAAGCTGACGGCGCTGCTGCTGCCGTACCTGAAGCCCACGGATCATATCTGCGACGCCGGCTGCGGCCTGGGATACCTGTCCCTGGCCCTGTCGCCCCATGCGGCCCATATCACGGCGGCGGAGCGCGACGCTGCGGCCCTGTCCGTCCTGCGGCAGGAGCTGGACGCCCGCGGCATTACGAATGTGACGCCCCTGTGCACCGATGTGCTGGCCTATACGCCGCCGGTGCCCTTCAACGCCATGGTGTTCTGCTTTTTCGGCAGCATGGAGGAGATACTGGCCGCCGCTCTCCGCCAATGCCGTGGCACGGTGCTGGCCGTGGTGCGTGACGACGTGTGCCACCGCTTTTCCGGGGCGCCCCGTGCGCCGGGCCGCCATAGCTTCGATGCCGCCTGCGGTGTGCTGGGCGCCCACGGTATCCCCTATACGGCGCAGCGTGCGGCGCTGGACTTTCCCCAGCCCTTCCGCACCCTGGAGGATGCCCGGACATTCCTGACCATCTACGGCGGGGGAGCGCCTGCGGAGGACGATCTCCGCGCCAAACTTATTTCCACCGGCGACCCGGACTTCCCGTGGCAGCTGCCCGGCGTCCGCCGCTTTGGAGTGATTGCATTTTCAACAGAAGAAGGAGAACACATATGAACAAGACAAAACGATTGCTGGCGCTGGTCCTGGCGCTGGTGATGAGCCTGACCCTGTTTGCCTGCGGCCGGAAGGCCCAGGACGACAAGACCGACGACAGCACCCGGACGGAGGACACCACCCGCGTGTTCACCGACTCCTGCGGCCGCGAGGTCACCGTCCCCACCGATATCCAGAAGGTCGCCGTCTCCGGCCCTCTGGCCCAGATGGTGGTCTTTGCCATCGCCCCGGACAAGATGGTGGGTGTGGCCAATGCCTGGGACAAGACCGCCGAGAATTACTTTGACCAGAAGTATCTGGACCTGCCCCTGCTGGGCCAGCTGTACGGCGGCAAGGGCGAACTGAACCTGGAGACGCTGCTGGCGGCCGATCCCGACGTGGTCATCGATGTGGGCGAGCCCAAGAGCACCATGGCGGAGGACCTGGACGGCCTGCAGGAACAGACCGGCATCCCCTTTGTCCACATTGACGCCTACCTGGCCTCCATGGACGATACCTATGCCATGCTCAGCGACCTGCTGGCTATGCCCAACGAGGGTCAGGCCCTGGCCGACTACTGCCGCAATGCCTATGACACCGTCAAGGCCATCGTGGACGGCGTGGAGAAGGCCGATGTCCTGTATATCACCGGTGAAGAGGGCCTGAACGTCATCGCCAGGGACTCCTATCACGCCGAGGTCGTCGATATGCTGTGCAATAATCTGGCTGTGGTGGACGAGCCCTCCTCCAAGGGTACCGGCAACGAGGTGGACATGGAGCAGATCCTGAACTGGGACCCCTCTATCGTGTTCTTCGCCCCCGGCAGCATTTACAGCACCGTGGCCGATAACGAGAACTGGCAGACCATACCTGCCATCAAGGACGGCAAGTATTACGAGGTGCCCTTCGGCCCCTACAACTGGATGGGCTTCCCGCCAAGCGTCCAGCGCATCCTGGGTATGCAGTGGATGGCCAAGGTCCTGTACCCCGAGGCCGCTGACTACGATATGTACGAGGTCGCCCAGACCTATTTCCAGCTGTTCTACCACTGCGACCTGACCATCGACCAGTACAACGCGCTGGTGGCAAATTCTCTCCCCGCTGTGAAGGCCGCCGGCTGAATAAACGAATAGGGATCGGCACTGCCGATCCCTATGGCCTTTGAAAGGAGAAGCGTATGAACAACATCTTCCAGACCCTGCTCTATCAGCGGGAAAAGCAGAAGGGCACCGTGCTGGCCACCATCGTGTGGGATGACGGCTCTGCCCCCCGCGGCGCGGGCAGCCAGATGCTGGTGGGGGCGGAGGGTCTGCTCTCCGGAACCATCGGCGGCGGCGCGGTGGAGCTGCGGTCCATTCAGCTGGCCCGGGCGCTGCTGGCCGGTCAGCACGTGGACGCCCTGTATGACTTCAAGCTCTCCCGTGACGGTGAGCTGGGCATGGCCTGCGGCGGCGATGTGACGGTGCTGTTCACTCCCGCCCGGTTGTCGGATCGCGTCTGGGACGCGCTGGCGGCGGAGGTGCTGCGCTGTGTGCGTGACCGTGTGCCCGGCTGGCTGGTGCTGCCGCTGGACGGCGCCGCACCCCATATCGCCGAGACGGCGGAGACAGGCGAGGGCGTGTTCTCCCTACCGCTGCCGGTGGGGGAGCGCGCGGTCATTTTCGGCGCGGGACATATCGCTCGTGCGCTGACGCCTCTGCTGCGGACGATTGGCTTCCGTCCCGTGGTGGTGGATGATCGGCCGGGCTTTGCCACGGCGGAGCATTTTCCCCAGGCGGACCGGACCATCTGCGGCGACTTTGACCGCATCAGCGACTACCTGACGCTGACGCCGGAGGACTATGTGGTCATCATGACCAACGGCCATGAGCACGACTTTCAGGCGGAGGTGCAGGTGCTGCGGGGCGAGACGGCCTATGTGGGCGTCATCGGCTCCCGGAAGAAAACGGCCTTCGTGAACCAGCGCCTGCGGGAGGCGGGCATTCCCGAGGAGAAGATCGCCTTTGTCCACACGCCGGTGGGCACACCCATCAAGGCCGTGACGCCGGAGGAGATCGCCGTGTCCATCGCCGGTGAGATGATCTGCGTCCGTGCCGCACGGCGCGAAGCGGCAGGGGAGGTACACCATGGCTGCCCCATGCACTGACCACCTGTTCCTCACCGGAGAGAAAGGCGTGGGCAAGTCCACGCTGGCGCGCTGCCTGCTGGCCGGGCATACACCCTGCGGCTTCCGCACGGTGCGGGTAACAGGCGTGCTGGACCGGCCCTCTGTGCATCTGCTGCCCGCGGTGGGCGGAGTACCGTCGGCGGAGAATTTGCTGTTCTACTGCGGCGCTTATTCCTGCGAGAGGTTCGACACGCTGGGCACGGCGGCCCTGCGTGACCGTGACGGGGACGTCCTGCTGATGGACGAGCTGGGCCCGGCGGAGTCCGGTGCCAAAAAATTCTGCGAAGCGGTGCTCGCGGCCCTGGACGGTGACCTTCCCGTTCTGGGTGTTCTGCAAAAAGCAGATACGGAATTTCTCCGGGCGGTGGCCGGTCATCCCCGGGTGCGTCTGGTGACCGTCACCGTGGAAAACCGAGACGAGCTGCGCCGTACCATGACCCTTTAACAAACGTTGCGCTATGGTGTACCACAGGTGACAAAAAGGTATAAATAAGAGCGCAGGAGAGCGCCAACAAAAGCAGCCTAAAGTAAACAAAAGTAACATACACCGTCAAAGGACGCGGGAAGATCCCGCGTCCTTTTTTTCGACTTTTACTTCCCATAAGGGACGGTTTGCGGTATACTATGGGGGAGAAAACAGGGGAGGTGACGCGGTGAAGCTGCGTATCATCACCGGCCGCGCCGGTGCGGGAAAAAGTAAGCTGGTGCTCGAAACCATTGCGGCACAACGGTTTGAGCGCCCGCAGATTTTGCTGGTACCGGAGCACGCCACCCACGAGGCGGAGCTGGATCTCTGCCGCGCACTGGGGGATACCGCCAGCCGTGACGGGGAGGTGCTGAGCTTCCAGAGCCTTGCCACCCGCGTACTGTCACAAACCGGAGGTATATCCGATATAACGTTAGATAATGGTGGTAAAATACTGATAATGCGCCGCGCCTTGCAGGAAGTTTCATCATATTTGACGGTGTTTTCCAAGCCGTCACAGCGCCCGGCCTTTCTGCGGGAGCTGGTGGCCCTGGCCGATGAGTTGTATGCCTATAAAATCGCGCCGTCCCTTCTGCTGCAACAGGTTCAGGACATTCCGGGCGCCGCCGGAGATAAGCTGCGCTCTACGGCGCTGCTGTTCGGCGCTTATGACGCGCGACTCCACGGCGGCGACTTTGATGCCCGGTCAAAAGTGCAGAAACTCTGCGATAAACTGCCGAATTCGGACTATTTATGCGGAAAAGATATCTACATTGATGGGTTTTCCTATTTCAATCGAACGGAGGAGGATATCATTGCCGCCGCGCTGAAACAGGCCAACTCTGTTACAGTGACTCTGCTGGGCGATGACAGTGACCCGCAGCTCTTCCGCAACGGCATACAGCAGCGGGAACGCCTGCGCAGACTGGCGAAGGACGCCGGTTGTAGTTGTGAAGTAGAAAACCTTGTCAGGAACAGCGACACAGCGTTTTCGCACCTGGAGCGATACTTCCTCGACGCGGAAAAAGCGTGGACGGGCAGCACGCCGTCCATCACATTGTATCAGGCCAACACCGCCTATTCCGAGGTGGAGTATGTGTCCGCGCAGCTGCGAGCGCTGGCACAAAATGGCGTTCGCTGGCGTGAAATGGCCGTGGCGGCGCGGAATATGGAGGTATATGGTCCGTTGCTAGAGGCCGTGTTCCGCCGCGATGATATCCCTGCCTATATCAGCCGCCGGAGCGACATTTTGGAGCAGCCGGTCCTGACGCTGCTGCTGTCCGCCGTCGACGCAGTGACAGGCGGCTTTGAGTATGAGGACGTGTTCCGGTGCCTGAAGACCGGCATGACAGACCTGACAGCGGCGGAATGCGATCTTCTGGAAAACTACGTGATCCGTTGGGAAATTCGGGGTAATATGTGGCTGCGGGACGCCGACTGGACGGCGGATCCGGATGGATACAGCGGAGAGATAACTGATTATCGCCGGGAACAGCTGGCCGAGATAAACGCGGTCAGAAGGAAAGTCAGAAAACTGTTTCTTACCCTGAGTGATGGGATGAAAGTCAATAAAACGGTAAGCGGTAAAGCTGAAGCACTTTACAGATTTGCGGAGGACGCCGGTACACCGGCCGTGTTGGAACAGCGGGAGAAAGAATTGCTGGAGCAGGGGCAGATGCAGGCGGCAGAGGAGTATGCCCAGCTGTGGCGGATATTCTGTGATGTGCTGGATCAGTTCGTGGCGCTTTTGGGTGACACGGAGGTGGACGGCGATGAGTTTGCGCGGCTGCTGCGGCTGACGCTGAGCCAGTATGCCGTGGCCACCATACCCGCTGCGCTGGATCAGGTAAAGGTAAGCCCCTTGACGCGCAATGACCGCCATACAGTGCGGCATCTTTTCCTGCTGGGCGCCAATGACCATGTGCTGCCCACGGTGGAGAAGGGCGGCGGTATATTGGACGAACAGGAGCGTGAGCTTTTGCAGCAGCAGGGAATCTTGCTGTCCGACGCCACGTTCGACCCGCTGAGCAATGAGCTGCAGAATATCTATGCCGCCCTGGCCCAGCCAACGGAGACACTGACCGTGTCCTGGTGCGCCGGCGATGAGTCGGGGGCGAAACTGCTGCCGTCCTTTGTGGTAGAGCGTATCCGCAAGCTGTTCCCTCAAGTGGAAATACAACGGGAAGACGGCGCGTACCGCCGCGGACTGCCTGCGGCAGCGCTGGCACTGGCGGGACAGCGGCCCGGCGGTGCGCTGTGGCGTTATTTTGAGATGCATGGACAGGGCGGTACGCTGGAGAAGATGGCAGCGGCCCGGGCTATGGGCCGGGGAAGGCTGTCACCCAGGGCGGTACGCAGCCTGTACGGCAGTACGCTGGCCATGTCCGCCTCGCGGCTGGACCAGGTGAAGAGCTGTCACTTTGGCTATTTCATGGAGTACGGCCTGCGGGCCAGGGAACGGACAAAGGCGGATTTCCAGGCGCCGGAGGTGGGGACGTTTATCCACTATCTGCTGGAGAATGTCCTGCGGGAGGTGGAGCAGCTGGGGAAGCGGCCGGAAAGACCGGCGCTGGCGGCGTTGGTGCGGCGGTATACGGATGAGTATGTCCGGACGGTCATCGACGGCTACGGCGAGAAGAGCGCACGGTTCCGGTATCTGTTTTCCCGGCTGCGGGAGACGGCGTTGGTCATTGTTGAGAACGTGCTGGATGAGCTGGAGCATTCGGATTTCCGGCCTGTGGCCTTTGAATTGGGCTTCGGCGGCAAAAACGGACAGCTGCCTGCCGTCACGGTGACGGCGGGAGATACCACGCTGTCCGTCACCGGTAAGGTGGATCGGGTGGACGGCTGGCTGAAGAACGGGAAGCTATATCTGCGAGTAGTGGACTACAAAACCGGGAAAAAGGCTTTTGATCTGGCGGATGTGCGCTACGGCCTGGGTATTCAGATGCTGCTGTATCTTTTCGCACTGCAGCGGTACGGCGGGGACTATTTTGGGGCGGCGGTGGAGCCGGCGGGAGTGCTGTACCTGCCGGCGAGGGACGTCGTTAAAAAGGCGGATCGGGCTATCGCGCCGGACAAGCTGGCCGCGCTGCTGCGGGGCGAGCTGCGTCGGACGGGCATGGTGCTGTCCGACCCAGAGGTGCTGACAGCCATGGAGCACAGTGCGCTGGAGTCACCCTGCTATTTGCCTATTGCAGTGAAAAAGGACGGTTCGGTCAGCGGTTTGGCGGCCAGTGTGTTGGCGGATGCGGCCCAGATGGGCAAAATGGGCCGGTATGTGGACGGGCTGCTGCGGAAGGTGGCCCGGGAGCTGGGCGATGGCAATATTGACGCAGATCCATGCCGCAGGGGGCCTCAGGAAAGTGCCTGCGACTGGTGTCCCTTCGCGTCGGCCTGCTGGTTTGACGAGAAACGGGATAAGCCCCATTATCTGCAAAAGACCACGCCGGAAGAATTCTGGCAGCTGGTGGACGAGGAGGTGACGCGCCGTGGCTGACATCCAACTGACGGCACAGCAGCGTGGGGCAGTGGAGGACCGGGGCGGCAGCCTGCTGGTGTCCGCCGCCGCCGGATCCGGCAAGACGAAGGTGCTGGTAGAGCGTGTGTTCGCTTATCTAACGGAGGAACACTGCCACATAGACGATTTCCTTATTATCACATTTACCCGCGCCGCTGCCGCCGAACTGCGGACAAAGCTGGCCGCAGAGCTGGCGAAGCGGGTGGCACAGGACCCGGAGAACAGTCACCTGCGGCAGCAGATGTTCCGGGTGTATCAGGCGGACATCAAGACGGTGGACGGCTTCTGTGCAGGGCTGCTGCGGGAGCATATCCATCTGCTGGAGCCGGTGGATGGGCGGAGTCTGACGCCGGACTTCCGTATCCTGGATGAGACGGAGGCCGGCGTGCTGAAGCAGCGGGCACTGGAGGATGCACTGGAGGCGTTCTATCAGCGGATCGAGCAGGGGGACGAAGGCTGCCGGGCGTTGGCGGAGACGCTGGGCTTCGGCCGGGATGACCGGGCGTTGGCGGCGCTGGTGCCGGAGCTGCACGGAAAATTGCAGAGCCATCCCTACCCGGACAAGTGGTTGGAGAAGGCTGCGGAGAGCTGGGCGAACCTGCCGGAACGGCTGGGCGACAGCGTGTACGGCCGGACGATCATGGAGGACACGGTGCGCCGCGCCAGTTACTGGGCGGGGCGGCTGGAACGCGCCGTGAAGGATATGGAAGACTGCGAGAGCGTGTATAACGCCTATGGAGATCGGTTTTTGGAAACGGCGGCGCAGCTGCGGGAATACGCGGCCGCGGCCCGGGAAGGCTGGGATGCCATGGGCCGTGTGCAGCCGGCCTTCCGGCGGATGGGTGTGGTGAAGGGGGACGAGTGCGCCGGGGCGAAGGACGCGGCGCGGGCGGTGCTGGAAAAGTGCCGTGACGCATTGAAGAAGCTGTCCGCGCCGTATCAGACGGCGGAGACGGAGTTGCTGGGCGATCTGCAGGTCATCGCGCCCGCTATGCGGGCGCTGCTGGCACTGACAGGGGACTTCGACAAGCGGTTCCGGGCAGAGAAGGTGCGGCGGAACGCTATGGATTTCTCTGACCAGGAACACTACGCCGTGCAGATGCTGTGCCGCCAGGACGGAACGCCCACGGAGCTTGGTGAGCAGGTGTCCCGGCGGTACCGGGAGATCATGGTGGACGAGTATCAGGACACCAATGAAGTGCAGAACTGTATCTTCCGGGCGGTATCGCGGCAGGGAGAGAATATCTTTGCCGTGGGCGATGTGAAGCAGAGCATCTACCGGTTCCGGCTGGCGGAACCGGGGATATTCCTGAAAAAATACAGGACCTATGCCGATGCGGACCACGCTGCGCCGGGTGCGCCGCGGCGGCGGGTACTGAGCCGGAACTTCCGGTCACGCCGGGAGGTGCTGGCGGCTGCGAACTTTGTGTTCGCGGCGCTGATGTCCCGGGAAATGGGCGAGCTGGATTATACAGAGGAGCAGCATCTTCACTTTGGGGCGGAATACTATCCGGAGGTGCCGCGGGAGACGGAGTTCCACTATCTGGCTGTGGAGGACACACCGGAGCAGCGGTTCGACCGGGCGGAGGCCGAGGCGCGGTTCGTGGCAAAGCGTATTCGCTGTATGCTGGACGAAGGGTTCACTGTCCGGGGTGAGGACGGCACCATGCGTCCGGCAGCACCGGAGGATATCGTGATACTGATGCGCTCACCCAGCGCCCGGCAGACGGTATTCGCCGCCGCCTTGGCACGGGAGGGGATCCCCTGCGACGGCGGGGAAAGTGAGGATTTCTTCTCGGCGATGGAGGTCGCAGTGGTATTGTCACTGCTGGAGGTGGTGGATAACCCACGGCAGGATGTGCCGCTGATCGCGGTGCTGCGTTCGCCACTGGTAGGCATGAGCGCCGACCGGCTGGCGGAGATACGGGCCGTACAGCGTGAGGGGGATTATTACGAGGCGCTGCGGCAGGATGAGGGTGAGGACGCGCAGGCGTTCCTGTCGCTGCTGCATGAGCTGCGGCAGGTGGCGCGGGAACTGTCCGCCGATAAGCTGCTGTGGTATATCTATGACCGCTGCCGGGTGCAGGCGATCTTCGGTGCCATGGAGGACGGTACAGCCCGCCAGGCGCGTCTGAGGGCACTGTATGACTATATACGGCGGCTTGTGCAGGGCGGCAGAACGAGCCTGTTTGACTGTGTGCGGCAGGTACGGCAGCTGCTGGAAAGCGGCGATGCGCCGGCCATTACCGCTTCAGGTGCGGCGGGCGGTGTGCGCTTGATGAGCGTGCATAAGTCCAAAGGACTGGAGTTTCCGGTGGTGTTCCTGGCTGACTTGAACAGGAGCTTCAACCGGCAGGACCTGGATCGACCGGTGCTGGTCCATCCCCAGCTGGGCGTTGGTGCGGAGCGCGTGGAGGTGGAACGCCGGCTGCGGTACGACACCGTCTCCAAAACGGCGCTGGCGCTGACGCTGGAACGGGAAGCCAAGGCGGAGGAGCTGCGGATACTGTATGTAGCCATGACCCGTGCACAGGAGAAGCTCATTATGGTATGCTCGCGGAAAAACCCGGACAAGCACCTCAAGGAGCTGTGTGCACTGGCAGAACTGCCGGCGCCGCCGGAGGCGGTGGCCGCGATAAACTGCCCGGGCGATTGGCTGCTGCTGGCGCTGCTGAGCACATATCAGGCAGGGGTGTTCCACGATTACACCGGGGTACGTCCCGCGGTACTGTGCGATGGGCCGGAGGGCTTGGCAATGCGGTTGCACCGCATCGGCGGTGAGGAGGACGGCGGTGCGGCGATGCCGGCGGAGGAGCCGGGATCGCAGGCACCGGATCCGCAGCCGGACGAGGCGGCGCTGGCGTTCCGGTACAGCCACAGAGCGGCGACAGTGACGCCCTCCAAGGTGACGGCTACCCAGCTGAAGGGGCGGGCCATCGATCAGGAGATCGCCGAGGGGACGCTGCCGACGCGGCGGACCGCCGCACCGGAGAAGCCGCAGTTTTTGCAGGAAAAGCGCGGACTGACCGGGGCAGAGCGCGGTACAGCCATGCACCTGGCGATGCAGTTTCTGCCGCTGGATACCCCTGCGGTACCAGAGGCAGTGACGGCTTTTGCAGAGACGCTGACGGCCCGACGGCTGCTGACGCCGGAGCAGGCTGCGGCGCTGGATATCCCGGCGCTGGCGCGGTTTTTGGCGTCGTCGCTGGCAGAGAGGATACGGACTGCGCCGCAGGTGTGGCGGGAGTACCGCTTCGCGCTGCTCACCGATGCGGGTATTTATGACGTCGCGGCAGCAGGGGAGGAGATACTCCTGCAGGGCGTGGCAGACTGCGTGTTTGAGACGACGGCGGGTTTGACGGTGGTGGATTTCAAGACTGATCGGGTGACAGCGGCAGAGGCGTCCCAGCGGGCGGAGGCCTATCGGCCGCAGCTGGACGCTTACGCCGGAGCGCTGTCGCGGATACTGGAAAAGCCGGTGACGGAGCGCATTCTGTATTTCTTCGCCTGCGGAGAAGAAATTTCTTTGTGAAAATAGCGAAAAATGCTTGCATTTGCGGGAAGAGTGTGCTATTATCACAGTTGCGTTTGCGGCGATGCCGCGGCGACGAGTGAACCAGAAAGGGGTGAACAAGAGCAATGAAGGAAGGAATCCATCCCAATTATCAGCAGACTACTATCAAATGCGCCTGCGGTAATGTGATTGAGACAGGTTCTACGAAGAAGGATATTCGCGTGGAAGTCTGCTCTAAGTGTCACCCCTTCTTCACCGGCAAGCAGAAGCTGGTGGATACCGGCGGACGCGTTGCCAAGTTCAACAAGCGTTTCGGCCTGGACAAGTAAGGATACACCACTTTGCAAGACCCGTACCAATGGTGCGGGTCTTGTTTTTTATTTTACTTTTGCGCCGGGATGGGGTATAATCGTGGAAAATCATCATAACGAGGACGACTATGGAACGAAAAACCATTGAAGAAAACAAAAACGGTGCGCGGGACTACGCGGTGCTGGTGGGGCTGCGGTCCCCGGTACTTGGTGCGGACAGCGCCGATGAGGAGAGTCTGGCGGAGTTGGCGGCCTTAGTGGAGACGGCGGGCGGTGAGTCCGTGGGTATGATCCTGCAGAGCCGGGAGAAGCCCGACCCCCATAGCTTCATCGGCGAGGGAAAAGTGGAGGAGGTCAAGCGCATGGTGGAGAACAGTGAGGCCACCATGGTGATCTTTGACAACGATCTGTCCCCGTCGCAGGTGCGGGTGCTCACGGAGCTGTGCGGTGTGCAGGTGCTGGACCGCAGCGGCCTGATCTTGGATATCTTCGCCCAGCGAGCCCGGACAAAGGAGGGCTGCCTGCAGGTAGAGCTGGCGCAGTATCAGTATCTGCTGCCCCGGCTGATCGGTATGTGGTCTCATCTGGAACGGCAGGGCGGCACCGGCGGCTCGCCCATCGGCACGAAGGGCCCCGGTGAGACGCAGCTGGAGACGGACCGGCGGCACATCCGGCGGAAGATCGACAAGCTGAAGGAGGAGCTGGAGGAGGTGCGGCGCGTCCGCGCCACCCAACGTCAGCGGCGGCGGAAGAACGAGATACCCGTGGTGGCCATCGTGGGCTATACCAACGCGGGCAAGTCCACACTGCTCAATGCCATCACCGGCGCGGACATACCGGCCAACAACCGGCTTTTCGACACGCTGGACACCACCACGCGGCTGCTGACCGTCAGCGATACGCTGGATGTAGTCATCTCCGACACGGTGGGATTTATCCGCAAGCTGCCCCATCAGCTGGTCGAGGCCTTCAAGGCCACGCTGGAGGAATTGGAGTACGCCGATCTGCTGCTGCACGTCATCGATGCCAGCAATCCGGAGTGGCAGGAACAGGCGCGGATCGTGGATGATCTGATCCGGGAGCTGGGGGCGGAGAATATCCCTTGCATTCGTGTGTACAATAAGTCCGATTTGGCGTTTGCCTTCCAGCGGGACAAGGAGGGGGACGCAGTATCCGTGTCCGCCAAGACCGGCGAGGGGTTGGACAGACTGCTCTCCGCCATTGACAAAAAGTTGGACAAGGGTACGAAACGGGTGACGCTGCACCTGCCCTATGACAAGGCCGGGGCACTGGACAGCCTGTACCGGGAGGCCAAGGTGGAGTCCGTGGAGTACGGCGAGACGGTGGACGTGGTGGCGGTGTGTACGCCCCGAATCATCGGCCAGCTGAAGGACTATATCGAAGGTTGGACGGAGCCGAAGGAGGAGTGGGAATGAGCGATTTCCGCGTACCCTTTGGCCCGTCAGAGACGGAGTTCACCGAAAAACGATCCCGTTTTATCGGCCATCTGCTGCCGGTGGAGACGGAGGAGCAGGCGCGGGAATTTATCGCGCAGATGAAGAAAAAATACTATGATGCGCGGCACAACTGCTGGTGTTATCTCATCGGCGGTGATACGATGCGCTACGGCGATGACGGTGAGCCTCAGGGCACGGCGGGGCAGCCTATGCTGAACGTGTTTCAGCGGGAAAACGTCACCAACGTGGTGTGCGTGGTCACGCGGTACTTCGGCGGGATCTTGCTGGGGGCCGGCGGGTTGACGCGGGCGTATTCCAAAAGCGCCCGCGATGCGCTGGTGGCGGCAGGCGTGTCGGAGATGGGCCTGTGGGCCATGGCGGACATTCCGTGCCCCTACGCGCTGTTCGAGCGTGTGCGTGGTGAGGTAACAGCCCTGGGCGGCACGGTGGACAGCGCCGATTACGGCGCGGACATTCGGCTGACGGTTTCGCTGCCGGCAGAGAACACAGCGGTGCTGCGGGAACGGCTAACGGAGCTGTCAGCAGGCGGCATCGTGCTGACGGTAACGGCGGAGGCATACCGTCCGGGACCAAAGGTGGAAATATAAAGACAGCGACCCCGGAGGCAGGGACCTCCGGGGTCTTTCACGTTTTGCGCTGGGGCATCATACGATGGCATGAGTACAAAGGAGGTGCCAGCATGGAGGAATATCTCATCACCGCCCGGTCCGTGACCCAGGCGCAGCGTATGGCGCAGCTGCTGGAGCGCCGGGGTGTGCGTACCGTGGTGGTGGGCCGTGTGCCCATGGGCCTGACCGGCAAGGGGTGCGGCTATGTGCTGCGGCTGCGGGGACAGACCCGCACGGTAGCGGCTCTGCGGCTGCTGCGGGAGGCGGGCTTTGCACCCGCGCAGGTATTTGTTCGTCAGGATGACGGGTATAGTGAGGTAGAGTTATGATCTATTTTGATGCAGGGGCCACGACGCTGCAAAAGCCGGAGACGGTGGCACGGGCTATGTACCGGGCGGTGGGGCAGCTATCCTCGCCGGGGCGGGGGAGTTATCCGGCCACGCGGGCGGCGGAGGAAACAGACCTGCAATGCCGCACACTGGCGGCAAGGCTGTTCGGCGTGGCTGATCCGGCGCGGGTGGTGTTCACCTCCTGCGCTACACATGGGCTGAACATCGCCGTGCATACGCTGGTGAAGCCCGGCGGACGGGTGATCATTTCGGGGTATGAGCACAACGCCGTTACCCGGCCGCTGCACGCCATACCGGGTGTGGAGATCACGGTAGCGGATGGGCCTTTGTTTGATGGGGAGGAGATGGTACGGCAGTTCGCCGCTGCGCTGGCGTGTCCGGCGGACGCGGTGATCTGCACACACGTGTCCAACGTGTTTGGCTTCCGACTGCCGGTAGAGCGCATCGCGGCGCTGTGTCGGGAGAAGGGTGTGCCATTCGTGCTGGATGCGTCGCAGTCCGCGGGGATGCTGCCGGTGGACATGGATGCGCTGGGCGCGGCGTTTATCGCCATGCCGGGGCATAAAGGACTGTACGGGCCGCAGGGCACGGGGCTGCTGCTGTGCGGCGCGGAGCCGGAGCCGCTGCTGCGGGGCGGCACGGGGTCGCAGTCGATCCTGCAGGAGATGCCGGAGGACCTGCCGGACCGGCTGGAGGCCGGGACGCACAATATGCCGGGGATCGCAGGACTGTTGGAAGGGCTGCGGTTTGTGGAGCAGCAGGGCGTGAGCCGTATCGCCGAGCATGAGAGACGTCTGACGCGGCAGATGGCAGCACGGCTGCGGGATATTCCCGGTGCGGAGGTGTTCTATACCCCGGAGGATGGGGCACAGACAGGTGTGCTGAGCTTTCGCCTGGACGGTTGGGACTGCGAGGCGCTGGGCGAAGCTCTTGCGGCGCAGGGCGCGGCGGTGCGGGCGGGACTCCACTGTGCGCCTCTGGCGCACCGCACGGCGGGAACGCTGGAGACGGGCACTGTGCGGTGCAGCTTTTCGGCCTTTAGCACCACCGCACAGGTAGAGCACTTTGCCCGTATTTTGCGGCAAATCGTTCGTTAAACTGCAAAACTGTTCACATAATTTTTTGTTGCATTTTCCCAATATTTTTTATATAATGTTAATATCTATTTTTATGCCCGCAACAGGAAGGGTGGTAACGTGGATAAGGTACTTTCGTTATTAGAAAATATTGGGAATTACTTATTGCTGATACGGATATCGGATATACTGGACATCGCCATTATCGCGTTTCTGGTATACAACCTGCTCCGTATGGTCAAAAGTACCCGCGCCGAGAATATCCTCAAGGGCGTGGTGGCGTTTCTGCTGGTGCTTTGGCTGGTTGATATATTGCAGCTCAACGCCATATCGTACCTTATGCGGAACCTGGTGCAGGTGGGGATCCTGTCCATTATCGTCCTGTTCCAGCCGGAGATCCGCCAGATACTGGAGAAGGTGGGCAGCCGGAACATCAGACTGCTGCGGGCCTTCAACGATCCCAAGCAGCAGTCGGAGGTGGAGGCGGCTATCGATCAGACGGTGACGGCGTGCAGCGAGATGTCCCTGAGCAAGACCGGCGTGCTGATCGTCTTTGAGCGCGACATCCATCTGGACGACATGGTGCGAAGCGGTACGACGCTGGACGCCGCCGTGTCCTCCGAGCTGCTGAAAAACATCTTTTTCGTCAAGGCGCCCATGCACGACGGCGCGGTCATCATCCGCCGTGGACGGATCTTGGGCGCGGGCTGCATGCTGCCTTTGAGCAAAAACGTGAACCTGAGCCGCGACCTGGGTATGCGGCACCGGGCCGGTATCGGCATGAGTGAGAACTCCGACGCGGTGGTGGTCATCGTTTCGGAGGAAACAGGCTCCATCTCCGTGGCTATCGGCGGTATGCTCAAGCGGCACCTGAAGCCGGAGACGCTGGGCAAGCTGCTGCGTAATGAGCTGATGCCGCCGGAGGAGGAAACGGAGGACAAGCCCCGCCGTACACTGGCAGAGCTGCTGGGACTGAACAGAAAGGGGGCGGACGACCATGTCGGAACGGATCTCTGATACAAACAACGGGACGGCCAACAGCGAGGCGCGCACGCCCCGCTTTAACCGCAGCAAGACCGTGCAGGTCATCATCTCCATCCTGGTGGCTCTGGCGCTGTGGGTATATGTAGATGTGGAGAAGGCGCCGGAGAGGACGAAGACCATCCGGGATGTCCCGGTGGAGTTCTCCGGCGAGAATACCACGTTGGCAGACAAAAATTTGATGCTGCTGTCCGGATATGACACCACCATTGATTTGACGATACGCGGTCCTAAGCGGGAGCTGGTAAAGATGAGCCGGGATAATGTGCGGGTCATTGCCAGTACATCCAGCATCGATTCCGTGGGCGTACACCAGTTGGATTGGACCGTCAGCTTCCCTGATGGAGTGGTACGCACGAATGTCAGCGTGGAGAAGGCCAGCCTGAGCCAGATCACGGTGACGGTGGGCGAGTTGTATACGAAGGAAGTGCCGGTGGAGTGTCAGGTCATCGGCGAGGTGGCTGAGGGATATTTTACCGGCGATGTAGTGCTGGATCCCGAGGTGCTGACGCTGCGCGCCCAACGGGACGATCTGCTGAATGTCAGCTGCGCCAAGCTGACGGTGGATATCAGCGGCGCGACCCGATCGGTGGTGCAGACGGTGGACGTACAGCTATACGACTACGACGGCAATCTGGTGGAGAACAGCAACATACGCACCAGTGCCAGCCTGATACAGGCCAAGGTGCCGGTGCTGACCACCAAGGAGGTGGCCCTGGCCATAGAGTTCGAGGGCGTGCCCGGTGCGGCGGCAGACAGCATCGTCTGTGATATCGCGCCCAAGACGGTGCGGCTGAACGGAGAGGCCGACGTGTTGGCGTCTATTGACAAGCTCGTGCTTGCCACGCTGCATGTGGACGATCTGGGGCTGCACCAGCAGAATAGCTATGTGGTCACGCCGCCGGACGGCACCTGGCTGGTCAACGGCAACGAGGTGGCCACGGCGGACATCACCCTGGACGGTATCAGCGAGACGACGCTGACGGTGACGGATCTGTCCTTCACCGATCTGCCGGCGGGGCTGTATGCCGTCGTGCCAGAGGGCGGATTGACGGTGCGGCTGTGGGGGCTCAGCGAGGAGATCGAGGCCATTACCGCCGAGAACCTGCGGGCCACGGCGGACATGAGCACCGTGACCGGACAGGGGAGCTTCACCGTGCCGGTGACCGTGACGGTCAGCGGGTTCAGCGATGTGACGGTGCGCGGCACCTATGAGCTGACGCTGACCATTACCGACACGCCGCCGCAGACGGAGCCGGCGGTACCTGCCGGCGGAGAGGACCAGACGGTCCCCGAGGTGCCGGAGACATGAGTATTCCCGAGAGGTGAGATAATGACACAGATCGCAACGGTTGAAAAGCTATTGCCCGGCGGGTATGCGGAGATATCCGTACCGCGGAAGACCGCCTGCGGCCACGACTGCGAGGAATGTGCCGGCTGCGGCATGACCGGCGCGGCTATCAAGGCCCGTGCCAAGAACGATCCCAACGCGCAGCCGGGAGAAAAGGTCGTAGTGGAGAGCAGCACGAAAAAGCTGCTGGGCGTAGTGGCGCTGGTGTATGTCCTGCCGGTGGCCGGGTTCCTGCTGGGGTATTTCCTCAGCGAAGGGCTGCTTGAGGGCTGGAGGTATGGGATCGCCGTGGCTGCGGCGGTGCTGGCATTTTTGCCCAGCGTGGCCTATGACCGCTACGCACGGCGGAAAGAGCTGCTGACCTACACCATATTACGGGTGTTCTGAGAGATGTTCGGCTATGTGCGGCCTTCGGATGACCGGCTGACGCCGGCGGACCGTGAGACGTTCCGCGCCGCCTACTGCGGGTTGTGCCACGCGCTGGGTGCGCGGTACGGCTTGGTGGGGCGGATGATCCTGAACTATGATCTGACTTTTTTGGCGATGGTGCTGTCGGACGGAGCAGGGGAGGACTGTATGCGGCGCTGTGCGGTACATCCGCTGCGGAAGCGCTGCTGTACGGCAGGCGACCCGGCGCTGGAAGCGGCGGCGGACATGAGCGTGATACTGACCTACTGGCAGCTGCGGGACGGTGTGGCCGACCACGGCTTCTGGTGTGGGCTGAAGTACCGCATTGCGTCGGTACTGTTGCGTCCGGCGTACCGAAAGGCGCGGGAACGCCGTCCGCGGTTCGACGCGGGGACCCAGGCACATCTGGCGGATCTGGCGGCGCTGGAACGGGAGAGATGTTCCTCTCTGGATGCGCCGGCGGACGCCTTTGCACAGCTGCTGGCGTTGGCGGCGGAGGAGGTCAGCGATCCGGTGCGGCGGCGGGTGACAGCGCAGCTGCTGTACCATCTGGGCCGCTGGGTGTATCTGGTGGACGCAGCGGACGATCTGAAGGAGGATCTGAAAACCGGCAGCTATAACCCACTGGCCCTGCGATTCCGGGTGCAGGACGGGGCGCTGTCGGAGGAGGATCGGCAGCAGCTGGCCGAAATTTTGGAGAATAGCGGAAATATTGAATTTTTGCAGCAAAAATACCGTAATGAAGTTCTGGCGCCGGAGGAGTTGCGCCTGCAAATTTTTCGGCAGAAAATTAAAGAAA
>OMAR01000153.1_pt1 | contig 26653 bp, 8 predicted proteins | sample 1644651 | NCBI WGS metagenome assembly OMAR01 (sample SAMEA103958128, study PRJEB25191) | human gut metagenome | reverse complement strand
TTCCCAGAAAAAATAGGAACTAAAATAAATAATAGTAATAGAAACTTTACTAATAATATAACATCAATCGATTTAAATAATCCTAACTCACTATTTGAAACATTTTATAGACAAAGATTTGGTAACTTAGATAAAAGGGGACTTACTAGTAGAAATTCTAATGCTGGATTCGAAGCTATGAAAGATGCAATAGAAGCTATTAATAGTGATGAGAGATTTTTTATTAAAGGTAAAGGACCTCTTCTAAAAGGATTTAATATAGAAGATTATAGAGAAAAAGGAATTGAGTCTCTTAAAAATGATGTAATGGATACATTGAATTCATTTATCAAAACTAGAAGAAGCGAAAATCCTTCTTTTGGATATTTAAATCCTAGAATGAATCAAAGTGTTTTATCTCCATCAGCAGTTACAGAATATTTAAAAAATATAAATGCTAATGACCTTAAAAATACAATCAAAAATATATCTGATAATATTGCTCTTGATTTTAAAATTATTGGTAACCATTCTAAAGATAAATCTATTGATGAATTAGTAAATAAATACTTCTTAACATTTAGCTTTGAAGATATTCAAAAAGAAATGGAAGGGCTAACTGAAAATCAAATAGCTTATAATAAAAAGCAATATGAATTAGCTAAAAAAGCTGCAAAAAATAAAGCTAGTACATTACTATCAGCAATTGAAGGCACGAATATTCAATTAGCTTTATCTGAAACAGATACTGGATCAATTATAAGTTTAATCCAAGGTAATGACATTGTTAATCTTCCAGACATGTTTAAATTTAATCATAGACAAGGTATGATTACTTATAAAATAGGCGATAATGATTATTCTTTAAAGATGGGATTAAAATATAGAGATGGAAAGTTATCTCTTAGTAATAGTGTTGATAATGTTATTGATAATAAACTTGATCACATGAGTGCTTACTGGGCAGAGAAAAGAGGAGACTCTATACTAGATGCAATTATTTATAATAATAAAGCAACAAATAAAGCATTGAGAGATGCTTCAGCTTTAATAAGTGTGGAGAATGGACAATTGTTTTCTCAAGGTTTCCATTTTGATGCTAATGCTTTGATTGAGCTACTTCCTACAATGAGTAAGAACGGTAAGTTAGAAGAATTAGAAGTTAAATATGGTATTGGTAATGAAGCAAGAGAATATATTAGAAAAATAATAAGTTCTATAGATGGTAATGAAAGATATTATTCATCTAAAGCTTGGACAAAAGTATTGCCAGTACAATTAAACTTCTTTAGTGATAACTATTTAAACCCTATGCTTGATGAACTTAGAAAAGAAAATGGAATTATAAATTCAGATGCTTTTACTTCAGAAGATAGAAAGATATTAGATGAAGTTGGAATATTAACAAAAAATACTGCAGCAACTAAAGGTAATATGTCTGGTGTAAGCAATGCATATATAGATCCTTTAGCTAAACTAGATAATGAAATGAGACCTCCTATGACTCAAATGAGTAACAATAGGCTTTATAATAAAGAAGAGGTTTTAAGTAAAGTAGATAAATTAAAAGGAATGAATAGTAAAATATATAAAGACTTAACAGCTACATCTGTATATACTAGTAGCAATATGGAAAAGTTTTTATATAATAATATTTCATCTACAGGTGAAGCAGCAACTTCTGGTTTAACAATGAAGTATATGCAAATAGATAGCCAAAGTTTAAGAAATAAATTTTTATCAAAAGATAGTCAAGATAAAATGGGAAAATTCTTAAAAGAAACTATCGGTTCTTGGGGTGAGACGGATGTTGAAAGAGCTAAAGCTGTAATTAAAGATAGAGTAAAAAGAATGACTACTTACGAGCAAGAATCTTTAATGGATGCAAGAGTTCATGACATAGCTTTTCACAGAACTAATACTCAAACTATCAATGCTAAGAAGAGATTGATTGAAGAGCATTCTGACAATTTAGATGTTATAGCATATACAAAAGAACCTAATAAACTTTTCTTTAAAATAAAAGATGATGGTTCTATTGAGTATGAAATAGGTGTAAAAGTTAAAAAAGGAGACATTCTTGGAAGATTTGGTAACGATGATTTTAGTGAAATTGTTAGAGCTAAAGAAACAGGTATGTTTAGAGGAAGATTCTTCGATACTCAAGGAAATGTAGTTTCAGAAGAAAATTTAAAGAAAGCTTTGAAAGGAGTAAACACTTCTAATAATAAAGCTGTTTTAGATAAACTTAATAGCATATTTACATTCAAATTTGAAGTATTGGGTTTAGAAGAAGCTCATGGTTCAAAAGTTATGCTTGGAGCATCTGAAAAAACTACTATAGATTCTATGAAACTAAGAGTCGGAGAGGTTGACACAGTATTAAGAAATAAATTAATAAATAGTGGAATGGGAGATATCGTTGGAAAAGTAGTTAAGAGGAACTATTTAGATGATGTTGTTTATAAAGAATTAGTTGAGAAATTCGGAGAAAAGGAAGCTCAAGTTCTAATGGATAGAATTGACAAGGAAAGATTTTTATTCTCAGATGCAATTCATGCTGTTGATGGATTTGAAGATGTTAATTTTATAACTAATTTAAATTACAATAAGCATAATGCCGCTACAGCTTTAATGCATAAAGGTTTAAATGAATTAAGAGCTAATGGACAATTAAATGAAGAAAACTTAGATAAAGTATTTGGAAAAGGTAATTATAAAATAATTACTAAAGATGGAGTACAAACTGTTGATATAAAACAAAGTCTTGAAGAAGTTAATTTAGCTTTTAATAAAGAGACTGATCCTATTTTACATTCTGCTTTTAATTCTACTAATTTTATAAATAACGGAGAAATAAACATAGGGTATACAGGAGTAGGTCATATTATGCAAATCTATGATGATTCTGCAGGTACAGCTTCTGGAGTGTTTGGAGATGAAGTCATAGGTAAGGGAGTTAAGTTCTCTGAAGCAATGGGTAAAAATCTTGACAGACAAACTTACAATATAGATAGTATGCAAAAGATTTATGACCATTATAAGGAACTTGGCGATCTAGATGAATTTAAAAGAATATTTGGACATGCTTTAGATATGGATAGTATTGAGTCTGGCAAATTAGCATTCAATAAAAAATATGCAGGTAAATCTATAGCATCTCCAATAACAAATAGATTGAGAACTCAACTGTATAAATCTGATCATAGTCCAACTGTTTTAGATAAAATTGATGATCCTAGATATAGACATTTAGTATCTTCAATGAATAGAGATATGTTAGGAGAAGTTTCTGTTGATAAAGCAGAAGTAATGTATTCTTACTTAAAAGGTTCTAGAGCTTTAAAGGTAAATGGTAATAAAAATGTAGATGGATTAGTAGAAAGAATGATTAAGAATGAAGATTTTAAATTATTAGATTGGACTGTAGATGATCCAGATTTCTTAGAATTCCAAATAGGAAAACAAGGAAGAACTATAGTAAATTCAGAATTAAATCCTTATACAAATAACTTAATAATAAAAACAGGTTTTGGTGGAGAGCATGAATATTTAGCAATAGCAAGAATGCCAGAAAAACATGCTGGAGACAATCTTATTCAAAAAGAACATGTAAAATTATTAAGAGAATTCCAAGAAAAATTTAAAGGAATTGCTGCAGGAACAATCTCTGAAGATGCTGTTAAAAAGCATATGAATCGCTTTACAGAAGTAATGCAAAAAGACATATCTGGTAAGGAAGGCTTAATAAAAGAAGTTGCTCAAAATAGAATGGAACAATCTTTTATGGGGAAAGCTTCTGGTATAGTTCATGCTGCAACTAGCAGAGATGGAATTAAACTGCTTGGTTCTGGAAGAGTAGATATATTAAATGATTTAAATTCAGATATCTTCTCTACAATAAAGTTTAACGGTAAAACATGGAATGAGCATTATGCAAAAGGAGCTGTTCTTGATGTTTTCTACATGGGAGAAAACCAATTTGAAGCAATGGGGTATTTTGACAAAGAGTTTATGCAAAATACATTAGGCGAAAATCTTCAAAAGCTAAATAGTGAAACTATTGAATCATTAATGGAAGCAGATGTAGATATTACAGATAATAAATCTGTAATGAAACATTTATTAAAAACTCAAGGTGATTCTTTTGTAACAGTAAGATATCCAGAAATCATGCAAGGTTCAGATAAGTTTGCAATGGGGTATTTAGATGAAACTTTAAAAGCTAATGAAGTAAGAGTTGCTGGACCTACAGGTGCAAATGCTAAACTAGACTTTGATGGAGATACATTTAATGTTGCAAGAATTACGACATCAAAAGGAATGTCTAGATTAAACGCTGTAATATCTGAAGAAGTAGATGATGAATTAATAGCTATGAGAAAATCTTTTGATTCAAATATTATGGTTAGAGCTATTAATGATAACTCATTTTGGGAACATAAGTTTCAAAAATTCTTTACTGATGATGTAACTGGATTAAAAAGTATACAAAAAGGATTTAATCTAAATGAAATAGCTGCGAGTAAGCTTATAGATGGTAAAGCATATATAGGATCTATTAATAAATCAGAATTAGAACTTCAAGATCTATTTAATAAATATCAACAAGTCATAATAGAGCAAAAACAAAAGGATGGCTTAAAAGATAAAGATTTAATAAATAGAATCTATGAAGTTGGAGGAGAAACTGAAGAAGCAATTCATGATTATGTAGCTGCAAAAGCTTGGTCAGATAGACGAGATATGATGACTGCGAAGTTTTATCATAATGCTATCGGTGAATCAAACGTAACAAATCAAAAAGTAAAATCAATAATATCTGGATTACTAAAAACAGATGATCCAGAATATGAATACAAAAGTAATTTGCTTTATGATTTTGTATATCAAGCAGAAGAACAAGCTATTTCTTCCAAGTCTTCTGTTAAAGGTCTTGTGTCAAATAAAGCACAACAATGGAATGAACCTATTAGTGCATTAATGGAAGGCAAAGGTAATAGAGCAGAAAATCTTGAAAAAGCAGAAACTTGGTTACGAAAAAATTTAACAGGATCTCTTATTCCTCAACATTATCTTGCAACTTCATCATCTTTTGCAGAGAAGATGTATGACAATTTTAAAATAATGACTCTTGATGACATGGATGAAAAATTGAAAACTAATGGAGATGAAATATATGACATGTTAATTAATGGCATAATGGGAGTAATTAAGGAAGCTTCTGCACATGAGGAATCTGGTCAATTATATCGTTCATTAAAAGTTGCAACAAGTAGCTCTGGTGCAAGTCATAATATTATGTCAAATCTATTGTTTGTAGATGAACAAGAAAGTAACTTAAAAACAGTTAGTGAAATAATGGAAAAAGCATTTGATGCAAATATGCATGATACAATTAGTAGAGAAGCTTTAACAGACAGTTCAGAGTCATTTAGAAGAAGTATCCAAGAGACTATTTCAGAAGCTACGGAGAATGTAGGTAAAGTATCGACAGAAGCTAAAATTGGAGGTATAATTGATGGTATAGGAGATTTTGCCAAATCAGTTAAAGGAAGCAACTTAGCAAAAGGTGCTATTGGTATAGCAGCAGGTATTATGGTAGCAGGATTTGTAGGTGGTAGACCTAGACCTGCAGATGTACATGCTATGGAAGAGGCAAGTGACTATCAAACTCCAATGGAAGGTTATCAGTTAGCTGATCCAGGAATGATGCCTGGAGGAAGTCAACAAGGATATGTTATTAACATCAATGCTAGAACAAATAAAGGTAGAGACAATGCTGCTAGAGCTTTACAACAAGCAATAGCTAGTGGAGGAAATGCTAATATAAATATAGCAATGAATATCACTGATAACTACGGTAATATAAACGATAGAGATATAGAAAATGCAATATTAGGGGCGTTATAGCCCCTATGCTTTTAATAGGGAGGAATTATAAATATGTCAGAAATAGCAGATAGAGGTTCTATATATGATAGAATCGTTGATGAAAAATGGAGTACTACTCCAGACATGGGAGAATATATGAATAGTAGTATATTCTTAAATAATTTATCTGGAATGTCAGAAGGTACTGAAAACTCTGTTGGTCCAGAATTTTATGTTGAAAATCCTATAATAACAACACCTGGATATAATGATAATTTAAAGGTGGTTGCTTTTAATGTTGATAATAAATCAATTTGCAAAAAACATATGGATGATATTTCAACAGCTAGAAATTCATATGACGGAGATACTGTATACCTTACTTTAGATGAAGTTAAAGATACATTAAAATCATTTAACGTTTATTATGACACAGAAACTACTTTTAATGGAGTAAGAGATTATTTAAAACAAGCTTTAAAATTAGAAACTAATGAAGAAAGTTTCGGTCTAAGACTTGTAGGATTAAATGCTCCCGAAGTTATTCACTACTCAGATATGACAACTGCATATGATGAAACAGATGTATACACTACTACATTTAAACAGTTAACAAGTAACAATACATATGTTGAAATGAAAAAAGGTTTTACAAAAGAACAAGTTAATATTAACAATGTTAGATATCGTCCTTTTGTTGAATCTACTGAAACTGTTGATGGTGTACAAGCTATATCTTATAAAGAAAGAGATCCTAATGAAAAAGTTACTTTCATTAAAATAAGATATAGTAAAGCACAATTCCCTAATATGACAGGTGATGAAAGAGACGTATTCCATGAGTATATTGAAACAATTTCTGACGGAATGAATATAAAAGATGAAGTAACTGGAGAAGACTCTTTCAAAAAAGTTAAAGTTAAAAGAGTTGTAACTTTTTGTGATGAAGAAGTTCGTAAAGGCGGAGTAGAATATGCTAATCAAAGTAAGAAAGCTCAAGCAATAGTTAAAGATGCTTTTAGTAAAGCATCTGAAGCTATGATAATAGTAGATGCTGTTGGATTAAATGGAGTAAAGTCTGAAATACCAGAAGCATACAAAAAGAGTTATGAATCTTCTAAAAATAATCCATTCTATGTATTATGGGATATGTGGAAAACTATAGTTGGAGAAAAATATGCTTACAAATATGCTAGTTATCAAGTTCCTGGTGTTGAAGCAAATGGACGTTTCCTTGCAGCTATATATGTAAAGATTGTTCACAATGGAGTATTACAATGGATTAACTTAAATAAGAAAGTTCTTTATGAATGTAGTTTAGCAGAAGCAAGACCAGCATATTCTGAATCTGCAGATAGTATATATAATAACAACTATCTATCTAATGCATTTAAGCTTTGGACTTATAATTTAGGCTCTCAATTATACTTAGATGGCGTTAGTGAAGAACTTTATAAAAACAAAGATGATAGAGCAGAAATACAACAAAAGATATGTGGTGTTAATTTGAATGAAATGACTGACCATACAGTTATGATAGGAGATTGCTTATTCATGATTCCTCCTACATCTATAAAAGTTACATCACAAACTAAATCTTCAAAGACACATTTAATTAGAGCAAAAGGTTCTGTTCAAAAACAATTGCCAAAGACTGAAAGAATAATTCAATTAGATTTATACTTTAATGGTTCAGAAGGAATAAACGGTATTCCAATAGAAAGAACATTGCCTAATGGATCAACTAAAACTTATTATATGAATGGATTAAGAAGTTTAATAGCTCAATTTAAATTAGCTCCTTTCATGCCAATTCATAATACTTATATTAATGAAGTGTTAGGTATAGATGCAGTATCACTTGCAAGTTACTCTGTAAATACTATTCCAAACTATCCTAGAACTTTACAAGTTACATTAATGATGTATGAATTTGCATGGTATCAATATATGCCTAGCCAAGCTGTGCCATTAGCAAATGGAGATAATTTATATAAGAATGGATTTAGTGAAACTATTCATTTCCCTCTTCTAAGATATTATTATCAACAAGCATTAGAAAGAGGTTCGAATTTAGTAAGTGGTGCATATGAAAATATTGAACCAAACGATTCAAGATATATAGCAGCTACAATTGGAAACAGAACAGCTTTGCAACCAATTAACTTTATGAGTCCAACTTTAGATTTATATATTCCAGATGAAGAATTATTAAAAGAAAAGAAGCAATTAAAGATAGCTATGCAAACTAGACCTTTAGGGCAAGTATTTTCATTTAATGATACTCAAGAATCTTTTATAAGTAAAATGTATCATATGAATAAAATGATTAATGAAGTAAAAGGAAAAATGAGTACGTACATTCCTCCATTAACAAATGTTTCTAGTAAAGATGTAAATGTGTATTTAACACCAGCTGCTAATAAAGCTTATTATTCATACTCAAGCTTATGGGGGCCAACTATTAAACATATAAAGTCTGGAAAAACTGTTAAGTCTATGAAAGATTTAAGAGAGACTTATCTAGATGCATTAAATACAGAGCTTATATCTATATACAAAAAGTATAGAAAAGAGCTTGGAGATATAATAAAGAAAGTTGAGCTAGTTCATAGATCTCATAAAGAATCTAATATCTATTATTATAAAATAGGATTTAGAATAGATTTTAATTTAAACTTCTTTGAAAATGAAGATGACTTTGATGAAATTAAAAGATACTGTACTAAGTATTCTGGAGATGGATTAACTTATACTAGTCTATTTAATGATAACTCATTCCAAGTGGCATACACTGCAGAATTCGGAACACCAGAAATTAAACCATGTTACTCAATGACAAAACCATTATCATTAAACAGTACAGATAATTTATCAGCAATAAGATTTTTAGCATCATTTAGTGATGAAAATAAAGATGGTACTCAAAACTTTAAAATGGATAAAGTATTAGATAATCTTAAAGATTCTATGGATGTTGAAGATGAAGATAGTATTAAATTCAATAAGTTCAAGATTAGTGATAATGCACCAATAATAACTAGTATGGTTTCAAGCTACAATAATATATTTGCTAATGTAGGACTTAAAGCTATAGATGGACATGCTGCTCAATTTACTGGAGGATCTGATTCTACATTAGATATTGAGATGATTGGTGATGAAGAAGCTGTTTCAACATTAAATACTCTTCATAGAAAATGTGTTCAATACTTAATTGATTATAGGAAAGTATTACTTAGCTCACCACTTAGAATTGATTCAGAATTTACTAGATTATTAGGATTATATGAAATGACAATAGAATCTATTCAAGTAAATACTATTCCAGAATATCCTGGTAAGTATACTATACAGTTAAGATTAAATTCTGTAGATAGAACTTTAAGAAATAGAGAGTCTTTAAATAAAATCCAAGATATAGATAACTCTCAAATGCAATGGAATGCTGTTGCTCAAACAAAGAGTTATTTTGATTTAAGACAAGCGTTAGGAAAAGCTGAATTATATCCAGACTTAGAATTACCTACGATTACAGAATTAGAACAAGCAGGATTCTACTTCTTAAAGAGTAAATTCCAACCAGAAAGAACTTACCCTGATCCAGACTTTTATTTCTTATATTGGTATCCAACAGTTGCAGAAAATATTAGAACAACTATAACAGAATACTTCTCTGAATCAAGAAACTTTAACTATAGTCTTGCTGGAGATTTATTTAAGGATACAATGAATTTACAAATAAAAGTTTCTAATGGTAACGGTCAATCATTCTATGAAGTTCGTAACTGGGATAAAAAAAATACTACTTATGAAGATATGATAGAGGATTTGCAAAAACTATCTATTACAATTTCAGAAGATGGAAAAGAGTTAGATGCTTCTACTAAAAAAGAAGTAGCTGAAGTTGTAGTTGGAAAAATGAAAGAACTAGATGACTTAAATTCTAAAATAATGACTTTACAAGAAGCATTAGATTTATCTACTTATAATACTTATATGGTTAATAGCTTAACTAATGTTACAGTTAAAGACTATGAAGCATTAGATATTTCTTCTAAATCTACAAAAGAAGAAATAAAAGAAATAAATAAGAAGATAAAAAAGCTAATTGTTAAAGAGCTTAAAAATCCAATTAAACGTAAAAGTCAATCTGCTAATAGTCATTATGATTATAGTTATGTTCATAAGAAATATGATACATTCACAACTAGTAATAAAAAAGATTTCTTAGTAGAATTATTCCAAGCTATTTTAAATACAGATAAGAATTTAAATAATATAGATTATAAATATATATCTACTATTATCAAAGCTGCTGCAATAGGTGCATCTGCAAAACAACCTTTTTATAGTAGCTCTAAACCTTATAAAAATGGCAGAGATAATCTATGCATTCCTCAAGAAACAATTAGTGTTACTGGTGAAAATGGTAAAACTATTGAGGTTCCAAGATGTTATTATCCTGCAGATAACGGAGAAGTGTTAGTTGCTCATGATGATGCTACTAGAGAGTTAGGAATTATGTTTGGAGATTTTGAAATCAAAAAATATAATGGAACTCAAATAAGTCAATTATTCAAAATAAGTAGTGCATCAGATGGATTCTTAGATCCATACTATAATATGGATTTACACAAAGTAATGTTCAAGGAAGATATGACTGATGACTTAGATGAAAGACTTAAAGAGTATAGAGATGGTTTACTTGAAGATAGAAGATATGGTCAAGAAGCTCATTTTAGACAAATGTTAGTATGGCTTTATGTTTTATTAAACGAAGAAACTTACCTAGGACAAACTATATACTATGCTTCAAAAATGTTAAATGTTGTTCAACAATGGTATAAGAATAAAGCTGATGCACAAAGCTCAAACTCTTTAACAGATGGACAAACTAATTATTTAGTTAATCTTATTATAGGGGACGTACTAGAAGAAGATGTAGATTCTGATGATGAAGATGATTCAGTTAGCGTAACATATAACGTAACAAATAAAGCATTGAAAAATTATAAAGAAGAAATTGATGCTATATTTGGAGAAGGTTCGCAACAAAACCTAGTAGATAGTATTGAACAACAACAAGAAACTCTAAATGATTTATTTGAATCTATAGTAGAACAAGCAAATGATTATATTCCAACATTAATACATGGTCTTATGTTCTCATTAAGTGCAATAGCAATGAGTGGCTTAACTTCATCTATATTAGGTGTAGTAAGACAAGGAAGCTTAAATGAATATAAGAATATTATAGACATTGCTTTATCTGCAAACTCTTTAAATGAGTTAACTGATGAACAAAAGAGAATGGTTAGATTTGCTCAATATTGTTGTTATTATCTTGATGAAGAAAAGAGACATATAAAAACAGACTATCAAAAGATATCTTATAATAATAAGATTCAAAGAGCTTATTTAGCAGCTGCTAATGATCCAAGTTTATATATGCTACATTCATACTATGATATGGTTATTAATGATAAGCGTGGAAGTATGGCAAGAGCATTCCCAACTTATTATATGCTATTAATAGATGAAGGAAGAACAATTGGTTACTGGAAGCTTCAAGATAACTTCTATAACATGAATTCTATATCTGAATTTGAAGTAGTAAAATCAAGAAAGATTGCTGCAGATACTGCTAGAATAGTAATGTCTAATATGTACGGTATATTCAATGCTGATGATGAAGATATGAAAGATGAAAATGAATATACCATGAGAGATGTATGGGACTCTATTTTCTCTCCAAGACCATACTTTCAAAAGGAATATGATAGAAGAGAAAATGCTAGAGATATAAACTATGCTAAAATGCAACCTGGTGCTAGAGTTCATTTAAGAATGGGATACTCTTCAAATGCTGCAGAACTTCCTATAGTGTTTAATGGTTCAGTGGCTGAATTTGAAAATGGAGAATTAATGACATTAATATGTCAAGGTGATGGAGTAGAACTTGCTAATCCTCATATGTTCAATGCATTAGATGCTAGTGATGTTGAAGACATTAAATACTCTGATGAATTCTTTGGATTTAAGCAATTTTTAGAAACATGGAATAGCTTATCTACACCTAGAAGTATGTTAGTTACTCCACTTTCTGCAGAAGGAACATGGATTCAAAACTTTATTAAGAAATGGTCTAGTGGTAGATTCTTTAATTCTAATCCATTTGGAATAGTTCATTTTGGAGATAGAAGATATACAGATATATTTACTACAGATGGAGAAGTTGAACAAAATATCTATGAGGGGTTAAGCACTCCTACATGGGATTATAAAAAATGCAACATGAATGATGTAAAAACAAAAGGATTATCAGAAGAATATGGGATGACAGAAGCTCCTTCTGTTAGAGTTAGTTTAAGCTCTGGATTCTCTTACTGGGATTTAATGCACATAGCTTCTTCATTAAGTCCAGACTTTATATCAGCTATAGCACCATTCCAATTAAGAAGTACAGTATTCCATGGACATCCAAGATTCTATTATGCATATGATTATGTACAAATAGATAATCAAGTTATAGAAAAACGTAAGCCATTCCAACAATATCATATATACACATCATATAATGATATTATAGAAAACGGAATAACAACTTCATCTACTAATGTTAGAACCAATGCTGTTGGGCATTATGTTGGACCATCATGGTTATCATCTGAACCAAAAACAGTTGGGCCACTATTTGTAGATATTGATATATTCCCAGAATACCAACAATCAACTTCTGTTAATTTAAATTATGAATATAAGAATAGTGACTTTATGCCATTTACTATTCCTTTAGCAGATAAGCTAATAGATGCATTTGATTGGATTAGTAAACCTAATGGTGAAAAGACTGCTTGGAGAGCTACAGCTAATGCATTAAAAGATTGTATTAAAGAAATGTATCAAGGAGAGTTAATCATATTAGGAGATCCTTCTGTAAAACCATTTGATAAAATAACTATCGCAGATACTTATGAAGATATTACAGGTAGTGTAGAAGTAGAACAAGTTGTTCATATGTTTAGTGTGGACACAGGATTCACAACTTCTATAACTCCAGATTGTATATCAGCTATAGATAACAATTATGAAACTATGTATAACTCTATTAATACTCAAGTTATTGCTCCAGCAGTAGTTGCAGATTTAATGTTAGCTAAATCAAACATTTACTTCCATACAGTAAATAGACCTTTATACCTTAGCCTTTCAAGAATGACTAAGAAAGGTGCTAATATGGCTACAACTGCAGTAGACTCTGTATTAACAGCTGTAGGGAAAGATGCTTTAGATAGAGATACATTAACTTTAAGTTCATCTATGCCAGAAATAGTTAGAGAGTTTTTAAGGATAGATACAAAAGATATTCAATTAATGGATATGCTTAATGATTTACTAAAAGGTAAAAGTGTATTTAATACTACAAAAGTTGATGGTGCAAAATCTTTCTTAACTATATTAAATGATATGGATAATATGGATGACATATTAAAATCAGTCTCTGTAGATAAATATAACGACTTAGTTGATTTATTAAGTGATAGTAGATATAGTAAAACTGAAGTTGCAGACATATTAAAAAATACTACTAAGTATACAGATGCTATTAGTGGATTACAAAAATCATTGACATTAAGTGCTGATGATGCTGCTAGTGTATTAAAAGCTTTAAATGATTTAGAGATAGAAGATGCTGCAGTAACTGCTGCTAAATCTATTTTAGAAAATGGTAAAGCAATTGACTTAACAACATCTGAAGGTAAGAAAGTTCTTAAAGGATTAAAGGTCGTTGGAAATTACACAGATGATTTCACTAGCACAGCTGCACCTATTGCTAAGATAATAGGAACTAAAGCAGATGATGCTAAAGCAACATTAAAGGTATTAGATGGATTGTCAGATGTAGTTAAACCAGCTCAAGTAGTTAAAGCTTCTAAGAGTTTAAAAGGCTTTTTATTAAACAATGTAGTAATGATGGCTGTAGATCTTGTTATATCTAAGTCAGCTCAAGAGTATTTAACTAAAGCACTTAGAAATCTTCAAGTCTTAACGATTTATCCATTAAAGAAAGATGGTAGAGTATGGACTGCAGGACTTAATGGACATCAAGGTTCAGTATTTGGTTCACTAACTTATGACGAACCAGGATGGCTTGAAAGTTTAGCTATTAAATTCTTTGACTACGGTGGAGAATGGGGTAGCAATTCTAGTTGGTTATCTGCTTCTAAATACTTAGCTATTCTTAGAGATATATTTATAACTACAGATGAAATGAGAGATATAATAAATAGTTATAAGCGTGGAAACAATTATACTATAGAATCTCATTCAGATGAAAAGAATGCTACGGAAGTTCAAGTTGCTATAGCTGAAAACTTAGCAATGAGAGATATTCAAAACTATTCAGATTATAGAAATATCTATTATACTAAGAGATTATCAATGACAGATATTCAAAACAAAACTGAGGAAGCTAGAGTATCTTATGCTAACTATAAAATCTATTCAGATGATATAGAGAAAGATAAGACTATAACTGATAAAGTGCAATGTATAATGTCAAACTCAATGGTTATAAATAAATTATACTTTAAGGATTGCTTCAAATTAGCTTATGACTTTAATCATAATGATGTTGAAAATAATGAAAAACTTGGACTTACTATTAAAAAGATTCCTATCAGTAATGGGGGAGGAGCAGTACAAGAAGTGTATGCTAAAAAGGTTGGTAACTTTACTCCAGAAGTTTATGATATTCCATATCTAAGACCAGATGCTATGACATTGTTACATCATGTAATCAATGAAGTATTAAAGGAAATTCAACCAGACTACGAATTAGATACATGTAAGTATGAAGAGATAAGCAAGTATCCATTTATACTTCATAGTGCAACAATGGTTAATAGTTCAGAAGGATGGAGAAGTACTGGATATTTATTTACTTTAGAAGTTAAAAATTATGATAACTTTAGTAATATTATAAAGAGAATAGAAGAGGATAGAGAAAGCATAGTGTCTACTATGAGTTCAGGAGCTGAACCTTTCTCTATAGTGAATGAAGCATCCAACGGATACAATAAGAACACATATACATTCTTCGTTCATTGTCCAGTAAGCTAGGAGGAATATTAATGGGATTAAAAAATAAATTAGTTAATAATATAATAGCACCTGTGGCCACAAGCCACAGTGCTACTTTTATAAGAGGAACTGTAAATAGTATCAATGAGAAAAATAATACATGTACAGTTACATACACTAACTCTGATGGTGTAAAAGTAAAACAAGAGAATGTACCAGTTAAATTATCTAATGTAAGTTTTATAGATTGGTTTCCAAAGGAAAAAGAAGTTGTAAATGTCTCTGTTAAAAGAGGTGAAATATACATAACTGGACCAGACTATCAAAATAGTTATGCTTCAATGAGAAGCTCTATCCAACTTACTCAAGATATTCATGCTGATGATTCTTCATATTTTATTGGAGGATATATATATTAAGGGGGAAGTTAAATGAGTATAGTAAGTAAATTAGAAGAAAGAAGTTTAAATGCAGATAGAAGTGTGGATAAAGGATTTGTAAATACAAGTACTAACTCTTCTGTTATGATAAGTGAAAGTGGTAATGTAACTATTGCATCATCTAAAAATGTTCAATATAAATTAAATTACTCTAGTGGACTAGCTAAAGAAATATCTTATGAAAGTCAAACTGTAACAAATAGAAAACAAATAACTACTGATGAAATCATTATTAATGGACATAAATTAAATCCTCAAATATATGATTTAACAGATATGAAAGTTTTATATCAAAATACAGATTGGGCTATAGGTAATTTAACTATAGATGCTAATGTATTAGTAAAAGCATGGGAACCTAATTTAGAAAGATGGGTTTTAATTAGAAGGCCTATGAGAACACCATTATTCATGAATGCTTTAGGTATAGCTGGAGCACCAGAGGAAATGGATATAGATGATGATATAACTAAAGAGATAGAGGAGGCGAATAGTTAATGTTAGCTGATTTTAAAATAAGCAAAACAGGAGATTTGATCTTTAAGGAAAATGATATCACAAGCAATAAGATTAAAATAAACTTTGTGTTATCTGGAACAAATGCTTGTAAAGTATGTTTTGATTTCAATGAGTTTGTTGAAGTAACTCCTTCTAAAAATGCGTTAAAAGTTCAATTTAATTTAGTTGAAAAAACTGCAAACAAATCTATTGTAATGTTAAAAGAAGAAGAAGCTTTAAGTCAGTTACTTTTAATGAAATTAAAAACTACATTAGGAGAACTTCCATTAAGACCAGAATTTGGTTCTAAGATTTCATTACTAAAACATAAAGATATTAATAATTCTAATTTAAGATTGTTAGAAGAATATATAGCTGATTGTATTAGTGATATAGTTAGTGAACCAACAGTTAAAGCAACAGCTTATATTGATTATAGGAATGGATATAATCAAACAGTTCAAGTTAGGGTATATGATAAGAATAAAAATATCCTAAGCTACATTTTAGAAAGATAGGTGATAATAATGAAAACATTAGACCAGATATATAAATCTATTAAAGAAACATATTACAATAGAACTAAGCTAGAAATAGCTGAAGGTTCAGTAATAGATAACTTTGTTAATAGCGTTTCTGATGGAATAGAAGAAGTTTACGAAACAATTGAGAATAATAAGAATCCTCACTTATTCACAAAGCTTCAAGGTAGTGACATTGATAGTATGGGGATGCTAGTAGGCTGTGCAAGAAGACCAGATGAAGATGATCAAACATATCTTTATAGAATGGTTAACTGGAACACTTCTAATCAAGCTTCAAATGCTACTGCTGTAGAAACTGCATTAACATCTATGACTTATGCATCAAACGTAACTTACGTTCCATTAACTCAAGGAGTTGGTACAGCAACTGCTTATATAATTCCTAAGAAATTAGAAAATTCAGACCTTGCAATAGCTGAAACTAAACAACGACTTGAAGATGTTATCTCAATTGGAACATATGTAGATTATGTAGTTCCAACACTTCTACCTGTTAAGCTAGTCGCTTATATTTCTGCTCCTAGAGATTTAGATAATGTTAAAGCTAATATTACAAGCAAAGTTGAAGAGTATATTAATAATATAGCTCCAGGGGACAAGCTTGAAATAGGAGCAATAAATAAAATAGGAGTTAATGAAACAAATGTAGATTACTTCTCATTAACTCAAATGTATATAAACAATAAAGAATATCAAGATATTTCTGCGATACAAAAACTAGAAGAAAAATTCTTATTTGATGAAATAATCTGGAATGTGGTGGTGATGTAATGTTAGTATTAGAAGATTTAATTGCTAAGATGAAAGTACACTTTCCTAAATGGATGGACATTAGAAGAAAGGTTAAAACCTCTTCTGGTGGACAACTATTATATACTATAGCAAGTGAACTATCAGAAGTCGAGAGTGCAATTAAAGATTATAAAAAAGATTTCTTTATAGATAACTACATAGGTCGTGAAGATGAAATACTTACTTATCTGTATAAGTTCCATATAGGAATTACAGATATGGATAATATTAAGATATCATTTCCTACTTATGAATTAACAGATGATGAAAAGACGTTCCATTCTAATGATGGATATGCTTATTACAACGAAGGCTTTATCTATTTAAAAGAAGATGTTCAAGAATTAGAATATTATATCGACAACTATAAATCAGTTGCAATACAAGAAAAGATTCATGTATGGAATATCTTTGATGAATTTGCAGCATTCGTTGGTATTAGAAGATTCCAATGGGAATCTAATCTTGAGCTATTAAATAGAATCTTTGCATTTGCTAATAATAAAGTTAACAGCACAGAAGATGGACTTAAAAATGCTATACTTAACAACTTAATTAATATAGATAAAACTATAACTGCTGATGACATTATAGTAGAAAGACCTACTCCAGAAAACTTAAATAAGTACTATGATGACTTTGAAACTATCTTAGACCATTTAGCATTTATAAATAGAGATGTTTATAGAACTAAAAGATGGGATTTAGATACTTGGAACTTTGATATTAAATCAGTTGATTATATTCCTCATGCTTGGGATATAGCTTTAAGTTATTATGCAAATGGTATAGGTTTTGAAGATGACTTAAAAGTTGAGATAGTTGATTCAGATATGAAAACTGATGCAACTATTTACTTCTACAAGAAAACACTAGAGTACATTAATTCATACATTAAGAATAATAGCATAAAAGAAACAATCAAGTTAGACCTTGTAAAGCATAGTGACGAACTTGTTCCAGAGAATGTTAAATATAGAATAACTGCTACAGAACTTGAAAACCTTGATGTTCAAAACATAAACGCTGAATGTTATGACTATAAGATAGGTGAAGTATACCAAACTGTAGATGATTTATTTGATGAAGAAATTCATGAACATCATAATGTAGACATAATTGATAACAGAATTTTAGATCATCAAAAGAAATATAAACTTAGATTTAAATCTGTTGAAGAATTAAAGGAAATGTCTATAGACAAGCTTGTTATATTAAACAAGAAAACTAATGTATCAAGAAACATTAGAATAGAACAACCAGGGTTTGAAATAGGAACTAATGGAAGTGTTAGATGTACATTAACTAGAAAGTACTTAACTGAAAAGTATCATTTCTCTAATATAGAAAATGCACATAAAGAAGTTGAAGGTTTTGTAATATCAAATGTACAAGAACCTACAAAGTTAGAAGCTTTATTAGAAGCTTGTCAAAATGAAGAAATATACTATAAGTACAGTTGTGAAGAAGTACCTGTTCTATTCCATAATGTAAAAATGCATAATTGTTATGCACAAAATGATAGCATATTATCAGACACAGTTAATGGAGAAAAGTATATAAGAGTTAAAATCCTTGCAAATACTTTTAGCTGTAATGTTCATGGTCCTCATAAGATAATATATTCATTAGATGGTTCTTCTGAAAAAACATTAACTCAAGAAACAAATGAAACATTTAAGTTTGTAATAGATGGAAATGAAATGCCTATAAACATTGATGTTAAAATCATTTTAAATCCAAAGAATAATATGCAATGTGCAATCACAGATATAATGTATTCAAAATATGAATTTAATATCTCTACTGAAAAAGGAAACATAGTAGAAATAAGTGGACAAAAAAGATTACCTAATTTCATGGATAACAAATTAGTTATTCATATGAAGACATACACAGGATTCTCTCCTACATTAGAGTATATATATATTGGTTCAAAATTGCAAAATATTATATATGGAGATATAGATATAACTCCAGAAGAAGGGGATATCCTAATAATAGATAAATCAAACTGTGTTGCAGAGTTAGAAACATATATACAATATGAAGAAGATGACTGGAGATTAGATACTGTAGATTATAACTATACAGCATCTAAAGTTGTAATAGGTAAATCTAATGAATCTTATATCTATATAGATATGTCAAACTTCAAAGATTATAAATCTGTATATGCAGATAGGTGTATATTTGAAGCAGTATCTCAAGGATCAAACACTAAGTATATGATTAGAATTCCTGCAGGTGTTTACTTAAAAGAAATATATATAGTTGGTGAATATGAAAAATTAGTATTTAAAGAATCATTATCTTTAATCCTTGAAAGAAAAGGATATTCATATAGAAACTATTCTTTTAGAGTTGCTAAAACAAATGACAGCATTATAGCAACTAGTAATGAATATGGAATCATTTCATTTATCCAAATTAGAAGAACTGATTTAATAGCACATACTGCAGCTAAAATTAGATTCGATGTAGGTGATAATAATATACAATCTGTATTCATAGAGAATGATGTAAATAAGATATCAAGTATATCTAATGAATATGAAGGCAACTTTAATTTTATATCATTCTACCCAACATCTACTAAAGTTTATAAAGCAATAAATGAATGCAATGTTATATCTCCTAAAACAATAGTTCCTCAAATGATAAATACATTTGATAATGACTATTTAATATTTAGCGAGTATTCATTCTATTACACTATTGAAACTTTAAATGATAGATATGATGTTAAGTTTACAAAGAATGATAAGGTTACTGATTACAGTATTGATTCTTCTGAAATATTAATAACTAAAAATGATATGGAAGATTTGTCATTTAACTTTGACAGCATAACTGTAACATATGATTCTTTAATAGGTAACACTATTGAAATACCAGATACTTTTTCAGTTAATAGAGATAAGATAGAAGTTGCTAAATACATTATCTCAAACAAGGATTTAGATTTACTTTATCTAAATAAATACAATGACACTCTTCATGAAAAAGACTATGTGTTCACAGAGATAATTACAATTAGTGATTTAATGTGTACAAAATTAAAATACTGCAATATAAATGAAATTGAAAGTATTACTGATTACATTACAGAAGAACCTATATCAGAAAGTCATTACAAGTTATTATATAAAGAAGGTGTAATACAATGGCTTAATACTGACAGCTTATCTGAAAAGGTAGTTTTAAAGTATAACATAAATAAGCCTAAATATATAAGACTATCATTAGAACAATTGTATCAAAAGGTTAACTTCTCAACTAGTGCTTATGAGCTATTAAATACAGTAGATATTTTTGAAGTTAATAATAATGATAGCTTTAATCTTTCTATGTATGAAGAATATGAAAAATCTGATTTAGTATCTGTAAAGTGTAGTAATATAGGATTTGAAGCAAGTGTTAATGGAAGCATATTAACATTTGAAAAGAATTTAAAGAATAATACTATTGCAGTAAAGTCTGGATACTATTACTTAGATGGAGATGAATATTATTTATTCGCTGATGAAAATAGAAATAATATTGAACAAATAGATAACTTATATTTCTTCAATGTAATAAAAGAAAATAAGAAGTTATATTTTAATCAAACAACTTCTAATATGGTTGCTAACTCTGCATTAAAAACTAATGCTAATGGAACTATATTTAGCTTAGACTGCGAAGATAAAAACATTAAAGGTATCAGTAAAATAAATTCAATAACTACATGTGAGAATTTTAACTACTGGAAATCAGTAGGAATGAATATGTCAATATCTAAAGGACTTAATGGTTTAGGGATTAAGTTTACAAGTTTAACAAGATTCGAAGGTTATTCTTATTTAGATATTTCAAAGCATATACCTTCTGATAATAATAAGTATGTTATATCATTCTACATGTCTGGTGATGGTAGTGCTTATTTAGGTCAAGAAGATAGAATGCAATCGGAAGCAAATGAATTTAATAAGCAATCTGTTATAGAAGCAAAAGTTGCTGCAATTAAATCATTGATAGAAGATGATATTTATGAAATAGAATTTGTAAATAGCACTAACAATAAATACTATCTAGTAATAAAAGGAGATGTCCTAATTGATGACATCATAATACAACCTAAAGAAGACTATAGCATAGACTATCACACTAAGAATATATCTTACTTAAACTTAGATATAGTTGAAAATATATATGCTAACTTCGAAACCAGATTATATTTAAATGATACCGAAGGAGCTGTATTCGATGGTACAGAAGTAAAGGATGGTTATATAGTTAATAGCTCATATATAGATTGGGGCTTTACTAGACATAAGACATTATCTACTTATGATGACTTTAAAAAATGTACTCTTGAAAATGTAGATTTAATTCAACATAATGATAAATGCTATGTTAGAACAGAATCTAATGAAGGTCAAATAACAACAGAAGCAATATATGTTGGAAACATTAAAACTATAAAGAACCTATTATTTAAAGTTAATGATGTAATGTTCGATAACATGAAAGGATTTAAAACAAGAGTATTAACATCATCTAATGGAATAACAGGGTTTAAAGAAATAAGTAACTACTTAGATAATATTGTAGCTATTAATACTGATAAATTAGAATCTTATATAAAATTAATAGTTGAAATGCCTTCAAACAAGGTAATAAATAATATAGAGTTATTTATTGAATACTTATCAGATGATGTGTATAATCCTCCAGAAATACCTGTTATAAGTGGAAGTTATATTTCTAAAGTTCTTGATGCTCAATATAATACTAGATTCTTAGTAAAGAGTTTAGGTTATGAAGTAGATAATACTGCAATTAACAATGTAGAATTTTTAATAAGAGCATCAAAAGAAAATGCTGAAAATACAGTATGGACAGATTGGAAACAAATCAAATACGCTCAAGATTCTAATGGAGAATATTACTTAGACACTAGAATAGTATTTGAAGATTATAGATACTTCCAATTCAAAGTTAATTTGAAAGGAGAAGGCACATCTGTAAAGATTAAAAACTTAGATTTAGAGGTGATATAAATGTTGCAAGAAAATTGCAGAATAGAGAACTTTAATGGATATAAGTTCTATGAGCAAGATATATTATTTGATGATTATATGTTCTCAAACGACATCCAATTAACAGTTGATCTTGACTATGTATCTCCTGGTTTTGGAATAGCTCTCGTAGATAACGAGGGCTTTTCTATAAGGGAGAAAAGATTTGCTTATCTTTTTAAGATAGGATATAAAGAAGCTAGTATATACTATTCAACTAAAGAATCAAAAACATTAATTAAACAATTATCAATAAAAGATGTTTATACAATACAAGAGAATATGAAGTTTACATTTATTAAACAAGGTAAGAAAGTAACTATAAAGATAAATGATAAAGAGATATTTTCTGAATACACAACTAAGAATATTGATAAATATAATTTAGGCTACTATTCAAATGTAGGTAATATTATTAATTCAATATCTATAGCTTCTGCAGTTCCAGATAAATGGACTATAAACATGAACAATACTCAAGGTGGATACATAAAGTTTTACAATAATAGTTTTGAATTAAAAGATTGTAAGTATCCTGCAGAAATAGAGCAATCTAAAATAAAGCTGAAAGCTGGAAAGTATTATTTAAGATTTGAAAATGAAGCTATAAATGATATATTCGATATCAAATGCTACGTCCATAAATCTGATGACGATGGATTATTTGATGAAGAAAAGAATATTATAAATAAAAAAGATAGTAGTTTCTTCTTAATGACAGAAACAGAAGTTAACTTAAAGTTTGTAGGTAAACAAGGAATAATAAAAAACATATCTATATCAAATGATAAAGATGATAACTTTATTCCTACTACTGGAGACAGCTATTTATTTGAAGGAAGTTATATAGATGTTTATTTAACTGATTTAAAAAAGATTAAGTGGACAGGCTCTGTTACTAGAACTCCTGGTAATTTAACATCAAATGAAATATTTGGATTAATACTTGATACAAAAACTATTATAACTCCACAAATGACTCCAATGGTTTTTGGTCAAGAATATGATTTTGAATTCACAAAAGAAAACTACATGTTCACAATTAAAAAAGGTAAAGATGTTATTTATTCTATGCAATTAAAAAATTTAAATAATAAAATAACAATATTTAAAAACATTACTGCAGTAATAACATCTTTGATTCTAATTAATACATCTGGAGAAGAAACAAATGTTAATCTGCAAGATGAATTCAAGAAATATGTAAATGCTAATATTACTGGTCCAATAATAATGGTGGATCAATACGAAAATCCATTTGACTTATCTAGTTCATATAGATTATGTCATTATGAAAATTATTCAAGATATGTATTTACTAATTATGAAAGAGAGTACTTCCCTTCTCAAAAGAAACTAGTTCTTGAAAACAAGATAATTAATAAACAAGATGTAGTTAGAGTATTTGGTATTCCTAAAACTGCGAAGTATGACTTAGATAAGATATATGATGTTCATGAAGATAATATCAACTCTATTGATATGATGGCTGAAAGATATGATGTATTATTTGAGTCTGATGTTTTACTAGTTGATAAAATTAAGAATGTTATATATATGACACCAGAACAGATAGACAAGTATCAATTAATAATAGTAGATTACTTAAAAGATAATAGTTACTGTATAAATTATCATTATGATAAGCATGTATATGAAGTAGATATATCATCATTAAATTCAGATAATAAAATGATATATGATTCTAAAATTTTACTTGGAGGAGATAAAAATGTAACTCAAGTTAGAGATTATAAGATTACAAGTATCAATGGAAATACGAATGGATACGTAGTAATAAGAAAAGGGGCGAGTTGATATGAAGTTATTAAAAGTTTTTAAAGAATTATTATGTAAACACAATTATGAACTAAGCTCAAGGTACTTCATGATAAAACATCAAAGGATTGTACAATATGAAAAGTTTAAATGTTCAAAATGTGAGAAGCGAAAGGAGAAAAGAGTGAAATGAAAATCTATCCTAATAGCTCTAACATAATGGTAACTAATAGTGTGAATGTCTTAACTGACATTCCTCTAAGCTACATAGATACTGCAAAGTTAGAGTATAGATTAAATACTGTAATTAATTCAGATTATCAAAATAAGATAAAACAAGAAGTATTACCTTATGAAAAAATGAATAAAAATATTATATGCTTATTTGATAAGAACGGCAATAAAATAGATTCAGTTGAATTGACTAAGCATTTAAAAAGAGAAGATAGTGATTATGTATTTGTGCCTTATGGTTCAGTAACATTTGCTCCTAAGACTTTTGAATATAATGTTACTGCTAAAAAGAGTATAGTATATAATTCAAAAATGCAATACAACATTAATGTAGCAGTAGAAAATGATTCTCTTGCAAATGCATTAATGCCTATATTTGGTGATGCACCAACTAAATGTTTAGCTCCTAGTAATATATTAATTAACAATGGAGCAATGGGATATAGTGATTTAATTTCTACCAATACAAAGAATAAAGACATTTATTTTATTAGTAGAGATTCTATAAACAATGATGACATAGACAAGCCTTTTCAAAACAAAACAAATGTATTTAAATTCATAAGTGCAGTAGCATCAGAAGAATATACAAATGAAACTATATATGATTCAGAGGCTATACATTTATACATGACTGAAACTAATGCAGAATACGCTATTAATAATACATTAATTTATGATTCAGCTTCTATAAGTACTAATCTATATTTCAATGTGCCAAAAGATAAGCCTGGCATTAAATATCATAATTTATTTAATTCAGATGTAACTCCTATATTATTAGAAGAACATGAAGGTAAAGGTTTTGTAATCTACTCAATTGAAGATATTAATCGTAACATTACTAAGTATTCTAAAATCATGTATGAAGTTATTTTTTATATTTATTCTAAATGTTATGTAAAGACAGAGCAATACAACGAATGGATTGCAGATAAAGTACCTGATTATATTGTTGTTAGTGGGAAGCTTACTAAGAAAGAAAGATTCATTAGCCAATTAGAATTACATAAGATGTTTGGATTAAATCAGTATGAAGTAACGCCTTATGAAATAGATATTGATGAAGAACTTTATCCTTTTGTTAAGTTTACAGGATTAACTAATAATTACTTAACTTTTGAAAAGGACATTACAGGAGATAATGATAAATATCAAGATCCAGCTAATGAAAGAAATGCTATTTCAATATTTACAGCAAGACAAGATATTATATACTTTGATAACTTCTTGTACAAAATAGATGATTCACTAGAAGAATGTATTAAGGTTGAAAGAGTTAATAATATAGTAAGAGCTACAATAAAACCATTTAGACATTCTAGTTCTGGTATATATGTAAAAACATTAACTTCTTTAGATATACCATTAACATATAAAGATGCAACTGGAAACACAATTCAAATTAATAACATAGATTATTATATTGTATGTAAGCAAAATGAAAGTGCTAGTTATTTAGAATATGTTGATTCTAGCAACTATACTAATTCAGATGGTTTAATTTTAGCTACTATACAAGTTAGACAAGATGAAACTAAGACTTTAATTTATGACATGAGACAAAGGGGTGGAGGACTTCCAGAAAGCGAGAAAGATAATTACAACTGCTTTGATATAGGACATATCTACGGAAGACCTTATAGAAAAGGTGGTTCAACAATCATCACTTTACCTAAGAAGTTAGAACCACACAAAGAGATGATTATGGAAACTGTTAAGCAATACTGTGTAGCAGAAGAATATCCAATAATAATATTTAAGGAGGATTAATCATGATAAATAAAAAATTACAATTAATAGATTTTTCACAAGGAATTAAGTCTACAGAAATACAACATAACTTTGACGTTATACAATATCAATTAGATAAAGAAAGAATATCTGTTGCAGGTGCTGGTATCTCTTATGGATTAGAATTTGAAGTAGATGGTTTTAATCTTAAAATCAAAGAAGGATGTTTAATCAATAACAAAGGACAAGAAGTTTATATTGATGAAACTATCATAAATGTTCAAAAACCTATTTTAATTGAAAAGCTAGAAAACAATCTTGTAGTTAATCAATACAATAGAGTTTATCTATCTGAAATTCCTTATGCTTTAAATAGATTAACTATAGCTGAAAATGTAGACATTAGTAGTGCAGGTATAACAATAGTTAAAACTGGTACAGAAGATAATATTCCAATTGCTTCAATTGAAGGTAAGGTATTAAACTTAAAGCCTGTAGTTGGAACATTAGCTAACGTTTCAGTAGATGTAAAATACTATTACACTTATAGAAGAAGAGATGTAGTTTATATAGATAATGATTTTAAAATAAAGTACAGAGAAGGTATAACATCTCCATCACCATCTAT
>OMAR01000144.1_pt1 | contig 27780 bp, 33 predicted proteins | sample 1644651 | NCBI WGS metagenome assembly OMAR01 (sample SAMEA103958128, study PRJEB25191) | human gut metagenome | reverse complement strand
GTGGTGTCCTTCAGACGGTTGGCGGTGTGCAGGACGGAGAGCAGCTCTTCAGGCTTCATGGCGGGGCCTCCTTGCATTTTTCCACAGTATAGCACGGTGCCGCGGTGCCGTCAACGCTTGCACTTGCACGGCGGAGAAAAGTGTAGTAGAATAGCGGAAGAACATAAAGGAGGGAGACTTTATGGGAGTTTTGTACGCGCTGGAGAGCATCCGCACGCCTGCGCTGGATAAGATCATGTCGGTCATCACGCTGCTGGGCGGCGAGCTGTTTTTTATGGTCATCGCCGTGACGGCGTTCTGGTGCGTCAGCAAGCGCGAGGGCTATTACCTGATGATCGTGGGCTTCTTTGGCACGGTCATCAATCAATTCCTGAAAATACTCTGCTGCGTGCCCCGGCCGTGGATAAAGGACCCGGATTTCACCATTGTGGAGTCTGCCCGGGCGGAGGCCACGGGGTATTCCTTCCCCAGCGGTCACACACAGAACGCCGTGGCCACCTATGGCGGCATCGCCCGGTATACCCGCCGCGGCTGGCTGCGGGTGGTGCTGGTCGTGCTGACGGTGCTCATCGCGTTCAGCCGGATGTATCTGGGTGTCCACACGCCGCTGGATGTGGGCGTGTCGTTCCTGATCGCGGCGGTGCTGGTGCTGGTGGTCTATCCGCTGATGGAGGAGGCCGACCGGCGTCCGGTGGTGCTGACGTACACCATACTGGCTATGGTGGTGTGCAGCGGGGCCTTCGTGGGGTATCTGTACCTGCGGGGCGATACGGGTGCTGCCGCTGAGGACACCGCCAACTACGTCAGCGCGCTGGAGAACGGCTGGAAGCTGTTGGGCGCCACACTGGGTATGCTGGTGTCCAACATCGCCGACCGGAAGCACATACGGTTCGAGACACAGGCGGTGTGGTGGGCGCAGATCATCAAGCTGGCAGTGGGCTTTGGCTGCCTGCTGGCGATACGCTCCGGGCTGAAGGCCCCGCTGATCGCCCTGCTGGGCGGCAGCGCCGCCATCGCCGGGGGCATCCGCTACCTGCTGGTGGTGCTGTTCGCCGGGTGTGTCTGGCCGCTGACCTTCTGGTGGTTCAGTCGCCTGGGGAGAAGATGAACAACAGAAAAAGCGCATCCCCCGGCGTGTGCCGGGGGATGCGGTGCGTTATGGGGGACTGTCTCACTCGGTGACGGTGAGGGTGGGGTGCATGAGCGGGTCAAAGGTGGCGAGGACGCGGTCGCCCTCCACGGTATATTCGCTCCACAGGCGGATCTCGGCGCAGCGCTGTGTCCGGTCAAGGGTGATGCTGTGGATGGGCGTGGGTTCGGAGTAGGCTTGGTCGCGGCAGTAGACATCGGTACTCTCGTCGCCGCGGAAGACGACGCAGAGGTCGTCACACTGGAGCACACCGGGTATGTCGCAGCTGCCGGTGTAAACGTTCTTACGCAGCTGGCCGTGGAAGGAAACGGGAACGGTCTCGATGGCAGAATCGAGCGGGCTGGCATGGTACAGGCCGGTGCCGTCGAAGTCGATGGCCACGCCCCTGTCCCGGCAAGCGAAAATAAGTACGGCGGTGAACAGCAGCAGGATGGGAAGCCAGACCTTGCGGGATGTACATATCTGTCGCATGGGGAGTCCTCCTTTACAGTGTTGTACCTGCTGCAAGTATACCATCAGGCGGGGAGAAAAGCAACAAGAAAACCGTGCGCGGCTGTGCGGCGCACGGTTTTGTATGTACGGGAGGTCAGACGGTCTCCTTGGGCTTCTTCAGCGCCACGATGACGCCTACGGTGATCAGCACCGCACCGATGACGCTCATCACCGTGATCTGCTCGTCCAGCAGCAGGTAGCCCACCACCAGCGTCACGAAGGGGGAGGCGTACAGATAGTTGTTGGTGATGACCACGCCCAGCCGCTGGAAGGCGATGTTCCAGATGGCGAAGCATACGGCGTTGCCGAACACGCCCAGGAACAGCCAGCTCAGCAGGACGTTGGTCTGGGTGAACAGGGGGTGCAGGTCGGGCATACCGTCCGTCAGCAGCATCAGCGGCACAGCGGTGATGAAGGCCCACAGCATGACCCGGCGGGTGACCAGGAAGTTGTCGTACTGCTCGGTGTATTTCTTGATAAGGATGGAGTACACGGCCCACATGAGGGCGGCGGCCAGGGCGATCAGATCGCCCAGAGGGTTCAGGTGGAAGGTCAGCTGGCCGTTGAGCACCACCAGCACCACACCGGCGATGGCGATGACCGCGCCGATGTACACGAACTTGCCCAGGCGCTCGCCATTGCGGGAGAACAGCTGGGCCAAAATGACCGTCAGGATGGGGGACAGGGCGATGATGATGCTGACATTGGCGGCGAAGGTGTAGGTCAGCGCTGTATTCTGCAGGAAGAAGTAGAAGCTGCCGCCGGTAACGCCGATGAGGATGAACATCAGCTCGTCCTTCCAGGGGAGCTTCAGAGTCTTGGGCCGCAGCGCCCACAGCGTGATATAGGCCAGGCCCATCCGCAGGGGGATGATCTGGATAGCGGTATAGGCGGTGAGCATCTGCTTGGTCAGTACGAAGCAGCTGCCCCACACCAGAATGGTGAAAATGGCGTACACATGGCCCATGACTTTTTGCGTGGCGGACATGGCGGTTCTCTCCTTATGACTCTATTTCTCTCATCTCACGCGGCAGCTGGCCGCAAAAAATCATTATACACGGCGGAAAAGGAAAAATCCAGTAGTTCCCGGGTATTTTCTTCCAAATGCCTTAACTTTCTATTAAGACGCTTGAAATGCGCTTGTTTTTTTTGCCATCCGTGGTATGATGGTAGCTATGAAAAATCAAGGAGGAGAGACTATGCACGCAGCGCTGGTCATCATGGCGGCGGGGATCGGTTCCCGCTACGGCGGCAGCAAGCAGACCGACGGCGTGGGGCCCCACGGAGAGATACTGATGGAGTACGGTGTGTACGACGCGGTGCGGGCGGGCTTTGACAAGGTCGTGTTCATCATCAAGCCGGATATGCGGGAGCTGATGGAGCGCCTGTGCGGCAATATGGCGTCCCGGCTGCACACGGCGGACGGGCGGCCTGTGGAGGTCCGTTACGCCTATCAGGACGACACGACACTGCCGGCGTGGTATACAAAGCCGGCGGGGCGGACAAAGCCCTTCGGCACGGCCCACGCGGTGCTGTGTACCCGCGATATCGTACACGAGCCCTTCTGCGTCATCAACGCCGACGATTTCTACGGCGCGGACGCTTACCGCACCATATATGCGGAGCTGCAGCGTCTGCCGGAGACGGGCGCGGCCACCATGGTGGGCTATCTGCTGAAGAACACCGTCACTGCCCATGGCACCGTGTCCCGGGGTGTGTGCCATGTGAAGGACGGGTATCTCAGCGACATCCGCGAGACGCTGAAGATCGCCCTGCTGCAGGACGGCGTCATCCGGGACGAGGATACCGGAGCGGCGCTGGACGGCGACACGGTGGTGTCCATGAACTTCTGGGGCTTTGCCCCCTCCGTCTTCGACGCGTTGGAGACGTATTTCCACGACTTCCTCCGCAGCGAGGCGGGGCAGTCGGTGAAAGCCGAGTGCCTGCTGCCCACCATGGTGGGCGACCTGCTGGCGGCGGGAGAGCTGCGCGTCAGCGTGCTGAAGTCGGCGGACCGCTGGTTCGGCATGACGTATCATGAGGACCGGGCCCGGGTGGCGCAGGCGCTCAGCAAACTGCACGAGACGGGGGCATACCCCGAGGAATTGAGGTAACAGAATGGATTACGAAAGAGAACGCCGCCGGCAGAAGCGCTACCGGGAGGCCATGCGGAACCGCATCATCGCCGCCGTGTTGCTGGCCGGCATCATCGTGGGTGCGATATTCATCATCAAGGGCTGCAAAAAGGACGATGCTCCGGCGGACGACGCCCAGAACACGAATCAGCCCGTGGACAATGTAGGCGACACTACGACGCCGGACGACGGCGTCATCGTGGACGACGAGCTGCTGATACTGGTGAACCCCTGGAACCCCCTGCCCGATGACTGGACGGTGGACCTGGTGACACTGGATGACGGCCACCGGGTGGACAGCCGCTGCTATGAGGCGTATATGGAGATGATCAACGCCTGCAAGGCGGCGGGCTACAGCCCGGTCAACTGCTCCAGCTACCGGACACAGCAGCAGCAGCAAGACCTGTACGACAACAAGGTGCAGCGGCTCATCAGCAGCGGCATGAGTGAAGAGGAGGCCAAAATCGAGGCGGCCAAGGCCGTGGCCATCCCCGGCACCAGCGAGCATCAGCTGGGCCTGGCGGTGGACCTGGTGGACGCCAATATGCAGGACCTGACCTCTGCTCAGGAGAGCACGGAGACCCAGAAGTGGCTCATGGCCAATTCCTGGCGGTACGGCTTCATCCACCGCTACCCCAACGGAAAGACCGATATCACCGGTATCATCTATGAGCCGTGGCACTACCGCTATGTGGGCAAGGACGCGGCACAGGAGATCTTCAACCGGGATATCACACTGGAGGAGTATCTGGGCAAGACGGAGCATTGATGGATATAAAGGGAGGGGCCGTCCGGCCCCTCCCTTTATACGAAGACATGAAGAAGTTATTTGCAGTTTTTCGCGTTCTTGGCGTTCTTGGTATTGGTGTTTTCCGTGTTGTCGGTGGTGTTGGTGTTCTTGGTGTTTTTGGTGTTCTTCGTGTTATCCATGAGATATACCTCCATTTTCTGTACCCTTTGTACCTCAGGTACAACCATAGTTTCACCGCCGCCGCAGAAAATATGTAAAAAAATTCTGGAAAAAGCCGTTGACAAACACGCCGGGATAGTATAAAATATCCGAGAAAACAAAGAAGGTCGGTGCATCCGCCTCACCTCCAGCAACGGCAAAGAGGTCAACAGCGTCATACAAGCGCCCGAAAGGGCTGTTTGTGTTGTTTCGCGGATGCCCGGAGCGTCCGCGTTTTTATTTTGGATTGGAGGTGCTTCGGTATTAGCAAGGTACAGCATCAACTGAACGAGGAGATCACCGACAAGGAGATCCGACTGATCGGCGAGAATGGCGAGCAGCTGGGCATTGTGTCCGGCGAGGAGGCGCTGCGTACCGCAGAGGAGCAGGGCCTGGATCTGGTAAAGATCTCTCCGCAGGCAACGCCTCCGGTGTGCAAGCTGATGAACTACGGCAAGTACAAGTTCGAGCAGAGCAAGCGCGAGAAGGAAGCCAGAAAGAACCAGCACGTTGTCGAGATCAAGGAGATCCGTATGTCTCCGGGCATCGACGTGGGCGACTTCAACACCAAGCTGAAGAACGCGCAGAAGTTCCTGTCCGACGGCAACCGCGTCAAAGTCTCCGTCCGCTTCCGCGGCCGCGAGATGGCGCACACCGAGATCGGACGCGATCTGCTCAACAAGTTCGCCGAGCTGTGTACCGAGGTGTCCACCCTGGACAAAGCCGCCAAGCTGGAGGGCCGGAATATGTCTATTTTCCTGTCCCCCAAGGTCGGCAAATAAGCATTTCATTCGCAAAGGATCATATTGGAAGGAGAAAACAACTATGCCTAAACTGAAGACCCATAGCGGCGCAAAAAAGCGCTTCAATCTGACGAAGACCGGCAAGGTCAAGAGAGCTCACGCGTTCAAGAGCCACATCCTGACCAAGAAGGACACCAAGCGTGGCCGTCGTCTGCGCAGCACCACCTATGCTGACTGCACCACCGAGGCGACCATCCGCAAGATGATCCCCTACAAATAAGATACGTTTTCGTTAGAATAGGAGGCAATTAGAATATGGCACGTGTTAAAGGCGCAATGATGGCGCGTAAAAGAAGAAACAAGACGCTGAAGCTGGCTAAGGGCTACTGGGGCGCCAAGTCCAAGCATTTCAAGATGGCCAACGAGCAGGTCATGAAGTCTCTGACCTACGCCTATGTGGGCCGCCGCCTGAAGAAGCGGGACTTCCGTCAGCTGTGGATCACCCGTATCTCCGCCGCTGTGAAGCCCAACGGTCTGAACTACTCCACCTTCATGCACGGTCTGAAGGTCGCCGGCATCCAGATCAACCGCAAGATGCTGTCCGAGATGGCCATCAGCGATCCCGTGGCGTTCGCCGCCCTGTGCGAGATCGCCAAGAAGGCGTAAATCTTGTGCACATACAGCGCTCTGCCGAAGGCAGGGCGCTGTTTTTCGCATTTCGGTGCTGGAAAAAGCTTGACAATACTGCTATAATACCCCTGAAAAGATCATGGAAAGGATGAATGACCATGTATTGCATCAGAAAAGTCAACGACGACTACACCTGGGTGGGCGCGGATTGCCGCCGTCTGGCCCTGTTCGAGGGTGTGTTCGGTGTGCCCGACGGCGTCAGCTTCAACAGCTATCTCCTGATGGACGACAAGACTGTCCTGTTCGACACGGTGGACAGCGCCGTGCGTACCACCTTCCGTGAAAATGTGGCCCACGTCCTGAACGGCAGAGCGCCGGACTACCTGGTGGTCCACCACATGGAGCCGGACCACGCTGCCGAGATGGCCGACCTGGCCCGTCAGTACCCGGACATGGGAATCCTGTGCAGTGCCGCCGCCAAGAACATGATCGCCCAGTTCTTCGACGCGGAGCTGGCCGGCCGCGTCACCGTGGTGAAGGAGGGTGACACCCTCTGCACCGGCCGCCATACCCTGCGCTTTATCGCCGCGCCCATGGTCCACTGGCCGGAGGTGCTGATGACCTATGACGAGACGGACAAGCTGCTGCTGTCTGCCGATGCCTTCGGCAGCTTCGGCGCGCTGAACGGTACCCTGTTCGCCGATGAGGTGGACTTCGACCGGGAGGTGCTGGACGAGGCACGGCGGTATTATACCAACATCGTGGGCAAGTACGGCGCACAGGTCCAGGCGGTGCTGCAAAAGGCCGCCGGACTGGATATCCGTATGCTGCTGCCGCTCCACGGCCATGTCTGGCGGCAGGACCTGGGCTATATCCTGGGCAAATACGACCTGTGGAGCCGCTGGGAGCCGGAGGTCCGCGGCGTGATGATCGCCTACGCTTCCGTATACGGCAACACGGAGAACGCCGCCAATATCCTGGCCTGCCGTCTGGTGGAGCAGGGGGTAAAGGTGAAGATGTACGATGTGTCCGTAACGCCCAGCTCCTATGTGGTGTCCGACGCCTTCAAGTACAGTCACCTGGTGTTTGCCGCACCTACCTATAACGGCGGCGTGTTTATCACCATGGACGAGGTCCTGCGGGACATCGCCTCCCACGGCCTGCAGAACCGCGGCTTTGCCCTGCTGGAAAACGGCACCTGGGCACCGGTCACCGCCCGGCAGATGGCCGCCCTGCTGGAGCCCCTGAAGGGCTGGCGGCAGGTGGGGGAGAGCGTGACCGTCCGTTCCGCCGCCCACGCGCCCCAGCTGGCGGCCATCGAGGGCCTGGCCGCCGCCCTGATTGCGGATATTTCCGGGGAAAAGCAGTAAAAAACTGCGGAAAACGGGCAAAAACTTCTTGCATTATGCCGTGCCGCGTGGTATTATATTGCGGTAAATCCGCACAGCTTCAGACTTTCGGTCGGTGCCGCAAGGTTGGCCGGAGGGCGGAAGAGGCTGGAGGTACAAACTAAAATAAAAGGAGAAACAAACCAACATGGCAAATCAGAACGTCGTATCCATGAAGTCCCTGCTGGAGGCAGGTGTCCACTTCGGTCACCAGACCCGCCGCTGGAACCCCAAGATGGCTCCCTATATCTACACGGAGCGCAACGGCATCTATATCATCGACCTGCAGAAGACTGTGAAGAAGCTGGAGGAGGCCTATGCCTTCGTGCGTCAGCTGTCCGAGAACGGCCAGACCCTGCTGTTCGTGGGTACCAAGAAGCAGGCCCAGGAGGCCATCAAGGACGAGGCTGCCCGCTGCGGCCAGTACTACGTCAACGCCCGCTGGCTGGGCGGCATGATGACCAACTTCAAGACCATGCGTACCCGTATCGACCGTCTGAACCAGCTGAAGACCATGCAGGCTGACGGTACCTTCGATATGCTGCCCAAGAAGGAAGTCATCAAGCACCTGGGCGAGATCGAGAAGCTGGAGAAGTACCTGGGCGGCGTGAAGGAAATGAAGAAGCTGCCCGGCGCCCTGTTCATCGTGGACACCCGCAAGGAGCGCAACGCCATCGCCGAGGCGCACCGTCTGGGCATTCCTGTTGTGGCTATCGCCGATACCAACTGCGATCCCGATGAGATCGATTACCCCATCCCCGGCAACGACGACGCCATCCGCGCCATCAAGCTGATCGCCTCCGTTATGGCCAACGCCATGATCGAGGGCCGTCAGGGCGAGCAGGTGGAGGAGGCCGCCGAGGCCAAGGACGCCGAGTAAGCCAACTCGATAGATACCGCGTAACGCACGGGGCAGGGAAGTGTCCCTGCCCCTTTTAATTCAACTTTTACAGGAGGAAATACAAATGGCTTTTACTGCTGCTGATGTGAAGACCCTGCGCGAGATGACCAGCGTGGGTATGATGGACTGCAAGAAGGCGCTTGTCGAGTGCGACGGCGATATGGACAAGGCTGTCGAGTGGCTGCGCGAGAAGGGCCTGGCCAAGGCTGCCAAGAAGGCCGGCCGCATCGCCGCCGAGGGTATGTCCTATGCCCTGACCGAGAACGGCGTGGGCGTCGTGGTCGAGGTCAACTGCGAGACCGACTTCTGCGCTAAGAGCGACCTGTTCGTGGCCTTCGTCAAGGACATCGCCAAGGTCATCGCCGAGCAGGATCCCGCCGATGTGGACGCCCTGATGAACTGCAAGTATGTCGGCTCCGACCTGACCGTTTCCGAGACCATGCCCGAGAAGGTCATGTCCATCGGTGAGAACCTGCAGATCCGCCGCTTCGTCCGCTTCTCCGAGAACACCAGCGTGGGCTACGTCCATGCCGGCGGCAAGATCGGCGTGCTGGTGAACCTGGCTGTGGACGGCGGCATCGACGCCACCGAGATCGGCAAGAACGTCGCCATGCAGATCGCGGCCCTGAACCCCCGCTTCTGGGACAAGTCCCAGGTCACCGATGAGGTGCTGGCCGAGGAGAAGAAGATCGCGCTGGCCCTGATGGACACCGATCCCAAGATGGCCTCCAAGCCCGAGGCCGTCAAGGAGAAGATCGTCATGGGCAAGATGAACAAGTTCTACGAGGAGAACTGCCTGCTGCAGATGGAGTTCGTCCGCGGCGACATCTTCCAGGGCAGCGTGGAAAAGTATATCGCCGACGCCGCCAAGAAGCTGGGCGGCTCCGTCAAGTTCGTGGATGCCGTTCGCTTCCAGACCGGCGAGGGCATCGAGAAGAAGCAGGAGGACTTCGCCGCTGAGGTCGCCGCGCAGATGAACATGGGCAAGTAATTGCAGATGCACAAAACACCCTTCGGCTCACGCCGAGGGGTGTTTTTTCGCACATAAAAAGGACCGCCGTGAGGCGGTCCTTTTTATGTGCGGATATGTCAGGAAACGAGCACGTGGATGCGCCCCGCGGGCTCACCGTACTTGTCGGCGGCAACGGTGCCGTTCAGCACGGTGGTGATGTAGTCCATGACCACCTCGTCCATGGGGATGCCCAGGTCGTAGTTGGCGGTGGCGTTGACAAAGCGGTAGTAGGTGTCGCCGCCGCTGGCCATAAAGTCGTTGGTGGCGATGGTGTACGTGGCCGCCGGGTCAAAGTCCTTGCCGCCCACGGTCTTGATGGTCACGCGGTTGATGGTCTTGGGGGCGAAGTAGGTGGTGCCGGGATACTCGTCGCCCTGATCATAGCCCTTGGTGGTGTCCACGGTGAACTCGATGCCGGATACCTGGGGGAAGCCGCCGATGGCCTCCGGCGTGCAGAAGGTGGAGGCCTCCAGCACTTCCAGCAGCTCCGTACCGGTGATCTTGATGATGCTCAGGGTGTTGCCGAAGGGCAGCACGGTGTTGACGTCCTTCTTGGTGATGTCGCCGGCCTCGATGGTGGCGCGGATGCCGCCGCCGTTGGTGATGGCCGCGTCAACAGTCTCGCCCTGCTGTTCGGCGCCCCACACCAGCGCGTCGGTGATCAGGTCGCCCAGATTGGTCTCCTGCGTGCGGTTGCCGGGGTCCTTCTCGCCGTTCAGCGTCACCTCGGTCTTGGCGAACACTGTGCCGTAGTCAGCCTCGATCTCGGCGATGATGGCGGCGGCGCGGGCGGCGATGGCGTCGTCGGCCGCCCCCATGTCCTCGGTGGACAAGCACGTGGTGGTGATGGTGCTGTCCTTGATGGTCACAACGCCGATGTTCTCCAGCTTCGTGCCGGTAGAGGTCAGGATAGTGTCGCCTACCTTGCGGTCCGTGTTGGTCTTCTCAACGATCTCCTCCTCAGTGGAGTGGGAGTGACCGTCGATGAACACGTCGATTCCGGTGACCTTGTTCAGCAGGTCGATAGAGCGGTTGCCGGTGGCGGCGGTCTCATCGTCGATGCCCAGGTGGCCCAGGCAGATAACGTAGTTGCAGCCCTCGTCCTCACGCAGCATGGTGGCCATATCCTGCGCGATCTGGTACATCTCCTCACCGCCGGCGAAGGTCACGCCCTGGATCTTGCCGGGGTGGGCCTTTGTGGCGGTCTCCGGTGTGTCCAGACCGAACACGCCGATCTTGGTGCCTCCGGGGGTGGTGAACACGGCCGCATCGTCAAAGGCCAGCTCGCCGTTGTACTTCACGTTGGCAGCCAGCACGGAGAACTGGGCGTTCTCCATGTTCTTCTTCAGCGCCTCAAAGCCGTAGTCGAACTCGTGGTTGCCCAGCGCCACAGCGTCGTAGCCCACCATGTTCATCAGCTCCACAGCCGTTGCACCCTCAGACACACTCACGGCGGTGTCGCCCTGACTGAAGTCGCCGGCGTCCAGGATCAGCACATACGCGCCCTCAGACTCATACTGGCTGGCCAGCGCCGCTACCTTGGCGTAATTGGAAACAGCGCCGTGCACATCGTTGGTGTGCAGGATGACCACCGGCTCCGTGGCAGTGGCGTCCTTGCCGGGGTCGGGTTTCTTTTCGCCGCAGGCCGCCAGGGTGAACACCATGGCCAGGGCCAGCAGCAAAGACAGCAGCTTTTTCTTCATACTCCTTATTCCTTCCTTTCAGCGTTTTTGCACATTTTCTGCGCCTGCTGTATGGCCATTGTACCGTATTCCACGGCTGAACGCAAGCTTTTCCCGGTTTTTATTTTACATGGATTTTACACCAGCGGGATTTTTCCCTTTACATTGGGCACTTACAATAAAAACCGTACAAGGGAGTTATCCAAAACGACGAAAGAAACGAGGTAATTCATATGAAGAAGATCATTGCACTGGTCCTGACCGCTCTGCTGGCCCTGAGCCTGGTGGCCTGCGGCAGCGAGACCAAGACCGACGACGCCGACAAGACCGAGGACAAGACCTCCACCGCCCTGACTGGCACCGTCTCCACCGACGGCTCCACCTCCATGGAGAAGGTCATCGGCGCCCTGAGCGAGTCCTTCATGGCGCAGAACGGCGGCGTCACCGTTAACTACAACCCCACCGGCTCCGGCTCCGGCATCACCGCCGTGCAGGAGGGCACCTGCGACATCGGCCTGTCCTCCCGTGCGCTGAAGGATGAGGAGAAGTCCGCCGGCCTGAAGGAGACTGTGCTGGCCTATGACGGCATCGCCATCATCGTTCACCCCGACAACCCCGTCAGCGACCTGTCCGTTGAGCAGATCGCCAAGCTGTACACCGGCGAGATCACCAACTGGAAGGACGTGGGCGGCAATGACGCCGAGGTGGTCCTCATCGGCCGCGAGGCTGCCAGCGGTACCCGCGATGGCTTCGAGTCCATCACCGGCACCAAGGACAAGTGCCAGTATCGTCAGGAGCTGACCTCCACCGGTGATGTGATCACCGCCGTCAGCCAGAACCCCGATGCCATCGGCTACGCCTCTCTGGCCTCCATCAAGGACACCGTCAAGGCCCTGAACGTGGATGGCGTCACCCCCGGCGAAGCCACCGTCAAGGACGGCAGCTATAAGGTCCAGCGTCCCTTCGTGCTGGTGACTGTGGACGGCAAGGCCCTCTCTCCCGCGGCCCAGGCGTTCTTTGACTACGCCACTTCCTCCGACGCAGCTTCCATCATCGCCAAGGCCGGCGCTGTGGCAGTCGCAGGTTAACAAGTAAGGCACGGACACAGGCGACATCCCCGCGCGGGGTGCCGCCTTGCCCCGTATCTGCTGAGGTGCATATATGAAAGCAAAACGATTTATGGAGAACGCCATCCATGGCTTCTTTCTGCTGATGGGTCTGGTGACGGTGGGCTGCGTGCTGCTGATCTCCGTCTACCTTGTCGTCTCCGGCATCCCCGCTATTCGTGAGATCGGCCTTGTGAAGTTCCTCTTTGGCCCCGTGTGGAATTCCAACGCGGCGGAGCCTCAGTTCGGCATCCTGCCCTTTATCCTTACCAGTATTTACGGTACTGCGGGCGCGATCCTGCTGGGCGTGCCCGTGGGCTATATGACCGCCGTGTTCCTGGCCAAAATGGCCCCGCCGAAGCTGAAGACCGCCGTCTCCGCCGCGGTGAGCCTGCTGGCGGGCATCCCCTCCGTGGTCTACGGTCTGGTGGGTATGCTGGTGCTGGTGCCGGGCATCCGTCAGGTCTTCCATATTCCCGACGGCTCCGGCCTGCTGGCGGCCATCATCGTGCTGGCGATCATGATCCTGCCCTCCATTATCAACGTGGCCATGACGGCCCTGGAGGCGGTGCCCCGTGAGTACGAGGACGCCTCTCTGGCGCTGGGCGCCACGGAGACGGAAACATGGTTCAAGGTGTCGGTCCCCGCCGCCCGCAGCGGCATCGCCGCCGCGGTGGTGCTGGGCGTAGGCCGCGCCATCGGCGAGGCCATGGCCGTGATGATGGTCTCCGGCAACGTGCCCAATATGCCCTCCCTGTTCCAGAGCGTGCGGTTCCTGACCACCGCCGTGGCCAGCGAGATGGGCTACGCGGCGGCAGGTCTGCAGCGTCAGGCGCTGTTCTCCATCGCGCTGGTGCTGTTCCTGTTCATCATGCTCATCAACGCCGCGCTCAATTTCTTCCTCAAGCGAAGTAAGGAGAAGTGACCATGGACAAACATCAATTCTCTGCCCGCCGCCGTATCTGGGGCGGGACCATGCGGGGCCTGATGCTCCTCTGCGCCGCCGTTACCTGCGCGCTGGCGGTGTTTCTCATCGTCTATGTGCTCGTCAAGGGCGTGCCCAACCTGAGCTGGCAGCTGCTGAGCACCAAGCCCAGCTATCTGGACGGCTCCATCGGCATCCTGCCGGATATCATCACCACCGTCTGCACGGTGCTGACCACGCTGCTGGTGGTGCTGCCCCTGGGCGTCTGCGCCGCCGTGTACCTGACAGAGTATGCCGCCAACAAGAGGGTAGTGGCTGTCATCGAGTACGCCGCCGAGACGCTGTCCGGCATCCCCTCCATTATCTACGGCCTGGTGGGCCAGATGTTCTTCTGCCAGTTTCTGGGGATGAAGAAATCTCTTCTCGCCGGCGCCATGACCCTGGTCATTATGAACCTGCCCACCATCATGCGTACTACACAGGAGAGCCTCAAGACCGTGCCCCAGTCCTACCGCGAGGGCGCCTTCGGTCTGGGCGCCGGCAAGTGGCGCACCATCCGCACGGTGGTGCTGCCCGGCTGTGTGGACGGCGTGCTCACCGGCTGCATTCTGGCCGTGGGCCGTATCCTGGGCGAGACGGCGGCCCTGCTGTACACCGCGGGCTTTGCCCACACGCTGTACAACAGCCTGCACGCCACGCTGGAGGGCTCCGGCGCCACACTGTCCGTGGCCCTGTATGTCTACGCCAAGGAGCAGGGCGAGTTCGATGTGGCCTTCGCCATCGCCGCCATCCTCATGGCGCTGGCCCTGCTCATCAACCTGGCGGCTATGCTGACCGGGCGTTACTTCAAGAAACGGAGGAGCCTATGAGCGATATCATCACCGTAAACGATCTGAACCTGTGGTACGGTCCCACCCAGGCGCTGCACCACGTCACCATATCCGTGCCGGAGCACAGCATTACTGCCCTCATCGGCCCCTCCGGCTGCGGCAAGTCCACATTTCTTAAAACGCTGGACCGTATGAACGACCTGATCCCCGGCGTAAAGGTGGAGGGCCAGGTGCTCTACAAGGGACAGGATATTTACGCCCCCGGCGTGGACGTCAGCCAGCTGCGCCGTGAGGTGGGCATGGTGTTCCAAAAGCCAAATCCCTTCCCCATGAGCATCTACGACAACGTGGCCTACGGCCCCCGTACCCACGGCATCCGCAACAAAGCCAAGCTGGACGAGCTGGTGGAGCAGTCCCTGCGGCGTGCCGCCATCTGGGACGAGGTGAAGGACCGCCTGAAAAAGAATGCCCTGGGCCTCTCCGGCGGCCAGCAGCAGCGTCTGTGCATCGCCCGTGCCCTGGCGGTGGAGCCCACCGTGCTGCTGATGGATGAGCCCACCTCGGCCCTGGACCCCATCTCCACCTCCCGTATCGAGGAGCTGGCGGTGGAGCTGAAGCGGCACTATACCATCGTCATCGTCACTCACAATATGCAGCAGGCACTGCGTATCTCGGACCGCACCGCCTTCTTCCTGCTGGGAGAGCTGGTGGAGTACGGCGACACGGAGACCATGTTCTCCACGCCCAGCGAAAAGCGCACCGAGGATTACATCACAGGGAGGTTTGGATAATGCGTAGTCAATTCGATAAACAGCTGGCCCAGCTCCACCGCGAGCTCATCGAGATGGGTGCTCTGTGCGAGCAGGTCATCGCTCTGTCCTCTCAGGCCCTCACCAACCGCGATACCGCCCTGGCGGAGAAGGTCGCGCCTCTGGACCACGAGATCGACCGCAAGGAGCGCGACATCGAGAACCTCTGCCTGCGGCTCCTGCTTCAGCAGCAGCCGGTGGCCGGCGATCTGCGGCAGATCTCCGCTGCCCTGAAGATGATCACGGACATGGAGCGTATCGGCGACCAGGCCGACGATATTGCCGAGATCCTGCTCTGCCGCGCCGGCCGGCCTCTCAGCGCCGGCGACACCCTGCGGGATATGGCCCGGGCTACCATCCGCATGGTCAGCGAGAGCGTGGACGCCTATGTCCGGCAGGATGTGGACCTGGCCCAGCAGGTCATCGCCGCCGACGATGAGGTGGACGGCTATTTTGACCGGATCAAGGCCCACCTCATCGACCGCATCGCCAAGGACGTGGATGACGGTGAAGCCACACTTGACTTACTGATGATCGCCAAGTATTATGAACGTATCGGCGACCACGCCACCAACATCGCCGAGTGGGTGATGTTTTCCGTCACCGGCGTGCACAAGACCGAGGCCACTTGAGCCAAAAGGAGGGACCCCACATGATCTGGTGTGTAGAGGATGACGCCAGCATCCGCGATATCGAGCTGTATGCCCTGCGATCCGCCGGGCTGGAGGCCGAGGGCTTTACCGACGGCGCCGCCTTCTGGCAGGCCCTGCAAAGCGAAAAGCCCGATCTGGTGGTGCTGGACGTGATGCTCCCCGGCATCGACGGCACGGAGCTGCTGGGCCGTATGCGCGCCTCCACGTCCCTGCGCCGCATCCCGGTCATTATGGCCACCGCCAAGGGCGCGGAGTATGACCGCGTCCGGGCGCTGGACGGCGGCGCGGACGACTATCTGACCAAGCCCTTCAGCGTCATCGAGCTGGTCTCCCGGGTCAAGGCGGTGCTGCGCCGCTGCCAGCCGGAGGGGGACAGCTCCATCCTCCGCAGCGGCGAGGTGTCGCTGGACACCCGTGCCCACGCCGTCCTGTCCGGCGGCGAACGCGTCGACCTGACCTACAAGGAATACGAGCTGCTGCGCCTGTTCCTCAGCCATCCCGGCACGGCCTACACCCGCGACCGGCTGATGGAACTGGTCTGGGGCATGGATTACTGCGGCGAGAGCCGTACCGTGGATATGCACATCCGTACCCTGCGCCAGAAGCTGGGCAAGGCCGGCGCACACATCACCACGGTCCGCGGCGTGGGCTACCGTTGGGAGGAGACCCTATGACAAAAAAGATATTTCGCTCCACCGTGGCGGTGGGGCTTGCGGTGCTGCTGGCCAGTCTGGTCATTATCATGGGCGCACTGTACACCTATTTCGGCCATGTCCAGGAGCAGCAGCTCCGGGATGAGCTGTCCATCGCCGCTGCGGCCATGGAGTCCGGCGACGGCGAGGCCTATCTGTCCAAGCTGCACTCCGACAATTACCGCATCACCTGGCTTCGCGCCGACGGTACGGTGCTCTATGATACGAAGGCTGACGCTGCGGCTATGGAGAACCACGCCCAGCGCGAGGAGGTCCGTCAGGCCCTGGCCAACGGTGCCGGCGAGTCCAGCCGTTACAGCGCCACCCTGCTGGAAAAGACCCTCTACTACGCCCGCCGCCTGCCGGACGGCACGGTCCTGCGCCTGTCCGCCAGCCGCGTCACCATGGGCGTGCTGCTTCTGAGTATGTTCCCCGCCATCCTGGCGGTCATCGCCGTGGCCCTGATCCTCTCCGGCATTCTGGCCGGCCGCGTGTCCCGCCGCATCACCCGCCCCCTGAACACCCTGGACCTGGAGCACCCCCTGGAAAACGACGCCTACGAGGAGCTTTCGCCCCTGCTGCGCCGACTGGAGCACCAGCGGCGTCAGATCGACGATCAGCTGCGTTCTCTGCGCCGCCGGTCCGAGGAGTTTGAACAGATCACCGCCAGCATGACCGAGGGCCTGGTACTGGTGGATAACGGCGGCACCATCCTCAGCATGAACCCTGCCGCCTGCGCCGTGTTCCACACCGATGCGGCCTGCGTGGGCCAGCCTCTGCTGACCGTGGAGCGCGGCAGCGCCGTCAGCCACGCCCTCCACGATGCCATGGACACCGGCCACGGCGAGACCCGTATGGAGCGCGACGGCCGCGAGTACCAGTTCGACATGACCCGTATCCAGGCCGACGGCGAGGTGGTGGGCGCGGTGCTGCTGACCTTCGATGTCACCGAGCAGGCCTACGCCGAGCGTAACCGCCGCGAGTTCACCGCCAACGTCTCCCATGAGCTGAAGACCCCGCTTCAGGGCATCATCGGCAGCGCCGAGCTGCTGGAGAACGGCATGGTCCGGCCTGACGATGTGCCCCGCTTCGTGGGCCATATCCGCGGCGAGGCCCAGCGCCTGGTGACGCTGATCAACGACATCCTCCGCCTGTCTGAGCTGGACGAGGGCGGCAGCCTGCCCACCGAGCCGGTGGAGCTGCTCTCCCTCTGCACCGACACGGTCAAGTCGCTGGAGAGCGCCGCGCAGCAGCGCCAGATCACCATGACCGTCACCGGCGAGGCCGTTACGGTCCCTGGCGTCCGCCGTCTGCTGACCGAGACGGTCTTCAACCTCTGCGACAACGCCATCAAGTACAATAAGGACGGCGGCAGCGTCGCCGTCGCCGTGGGCCGTGACGGCCCCGACGCCGTGGTCACGGTAGCCGATACCGGTATCGGTATCCCGCCGGAGCACCAGGGCCGCGTCTTCGAGCGCTTCTACCGCGTGGACAAGAGCCACTCCAAGGCCTCCGGCGGTACCGGATTGGGCTTGTCCATTGTCAAGCACGCCGTGGCTTATCACCACGGCACCGTCACGCTGGACAGCCGTGAGGGGGAGGGCACCACCTTTACCCTCCGCCTGCCGTTGGAAGCGTAAACGCGAAAATGCCCGCCTCTGCGGGCGGGCATACAAAAAGACCACCCGATAGGGTGGCCTTTTTTGTCACAAATGCGCCTTTGCGTGGGCACAGATGGCGTCAAAGGTCTTCTGACTGATATCGTGTTCGATCTTGCAGGCATCTGTCTCCGCCGTAGCGGCGTCGATGCCCAACGCCATCAGGAATTTCGTCAGCGTGTGGTGCCGGTCCAGCATACGCTCGGCGATGGCCATACCGCTGGCCGTCAGGGTGATGAGTCCGTCCTTGTCCATCGTGATATAGCCGTTTTCCCGCAGCCGTTTGGTGGCGTAGGTCACGCTGGGTTTTGTCACGCCCAGATGCTCGGCTACGTCGATGGAACGGATGTAGCCGTGCTGCTGCTGCATCATCAGCATGGTCTCTAAATAGTCCTCGGAGGCACGCAGTATTTGCATAGAGGTTTCACCAACTTTCCCGATTACATTGATAACAGGATAACACACATTTCACAAACTTACAAGTGCGGTAAAAAAATTTCGTTCTCCCTATTGACAAAGAGGGTTTGAGGTATTAAACTGTGCCATAGGTTAAGGGAGGCTAACCGTCGTGGTCCGCTATGGACCGGGAAAGCCCTTTCAGAACCGCTTTTTTCAGACACAGGGTTAGCGGAAGCTAACCGTGAAACGGAGGGATATACATGATGCCTTTGATGCTGGCAGACGCCGGAACGGAACAGCTCATCCACAAGGTGGGCGGCAGCCCGGAGGTAAAAAAGCACCTGGAGGACCTGGGCTTCACCCCGGGCAGCACCGTCACGCTGGTGTCCGCCATGGGCGGCAACGTCATCGTGAAGGTCAAGGAGTCCCGCGTGGCCATCAGCGAGGAAATGGCCCGCAAGATCATGGTCTGATAGCCGCGCCAAGCGGTTATTGCATTTGAGAAACAGAAATATCACATAGAAGGAGAGCAGAAGCATGAAAACATTGCGTGAAGTCAAGATCGGCGAGACCGTCAAGGTCGTCAAGCTCCACGGCGAGGGCCCTGTCAAGCGCCGTATCATGGACATGGGCATCACCAAGGGCGTTGAGGTCTATGTCCGCAAGGTAGCCCCTCTGGGCGATCCCATGGAGGTCACTGTCCGCGGCTACGAGCTGAGCCTGCGTAAGGCCGACACCGAAATGATCGAGGTCGAGTGATGACCTGCGGTACCGTGTTCCGGTGCCGGAAATACGTCCGTTATTTAAATTCATCTGTATATAGGTTCAACAAGATTAACCGGAAGGAGAGACACTATGGAAAAACAGATAAAGATCGCGTTGGCAGGTAACCCCAACTCTGGCAAGACCACCCTGTTCAACGCGCTGACCGGCTCCAACCAGTTCGTGGGCAACTGGCCCGGCGTTACGGTGGAGAAGAAAGAGGGCACGCTGAAGAAGCACGATGACGTGGCCATCATGGACCTGCCCGGCATCTACTCCCTGTCCCCCTACACCCTGGAGGAAGTGGTCGCCCGTAACTACCTGATCACCGAGCGCCCCGACGCCATCCTGAACATCATCGACGGTACGAACCTGGAGCGTAACCTGTACCTGACCACCCAGCTGACCGAGCTGGGCATCCCCGTTGTCATCGCCATCAACATGATGGACGTGGTCCGCAAGAACGGCGACAAGATCAACGTGGACGAGCTGAGCCGCGAGCTGGGCTGCAAGATCGTGGAGATCTCCGCCCTGAAGGGCGAGGGCATTATGGAGGCCGCCGAGGCCGCTGTGCAGGCCGCCAAGTCCACCAAGACCGTTCCCATGCACACCTTCTCCGGCCCCGTGGAGCACGCCATCGCCCACATCGAGGAGGCCGCCGTACATAACCTGCCCGAGGAGCAGCAGCGCTGGTACGCCATCAAGATCTTCGAGCGCGATGACAAGGTGCTGGATCAGCTGAAGATCGACCCGACCGTCATGGCCCACATCGAGGAGGACATCAAGGCCGCCGAGAAGGAACTGGACGACGATGCCGAGTCCATCATCACCAACGAGCGCTATGTGTACATCGCCGAGATCATCAAGGCCTGCTATAAGAAGAAAAACGCCGGTCAGCTCTCCGCCAGCGACAAGATCGACCGGGTCGTCACCAACCGCTGGCTGGGTCTGCCCATCTTCGCTCTGGTCATGTTCCTGGTGTACTACATCTCCATGGTCACCGTTGGCTCCGCCGCTACCGACTGGGCGAACGACGGCCTGTTCGGCGACGGCTGGCACCTGTTCGGCATCGGCTCCGGTGAGTACACCGAGGTGGCCGACGCCTATGGTGAGGCTTCTCTGGTCGTGGACGGCTACGAGGCCTACATCGAGGAGAACGGCGCTCTGGCCGCCGACGGCACCTTCACCTACGACGTGGAGGACGAGGAGACGCTGGCCGTTACCACCGAGACGGCGACGCTGGCCGACTATGAGAAAGCCAAGGCCACGCTGGACGAGATCGGCGATGAGCCCGACCCCGCCGACTACGGTGTGTGGGTGCCCGGTGTTCCTGTGCTGGTGGGCAACGCGTTGGAGTCCGCCGGTGCTGCCGACTGGCTGTCCGGCTTGATCCTTGACGGTATCGTGGCCGGTGTCGGCGCGGTGCTGGGCTTCGTGCCCCAGATGCTGGTTCTGTTCCTGCTGCTGGCGTTCCTGGAGGCCTGCGGCTACATGGCCCGTATCGCCTTCGTGCTGGACCGTATCTTCCGTAAGTTCGGCCTGTCCGGTAAGTCCTTTATCCCCATGCTGATCGGTACCGGCTGCGGTATCCCCGGTGTTATGGCCTCCCGTACCATCGAGAACGAGCGTGACCGGCGCATGACCATCATGACCACTACGTTCATCCCCTGCGGCGCCAAGGTGCCCTTCATCGCCATGATCGCCGGCGCCATCTTCGGCGGCAGCGCGTGGGTGTCCACCTCCGCTTACTTCATCGGCATGGCCGCCATCGTGATCTCCGGCATCATGCTGAAGAAGACCAAGATGTTCTCCGGTGAGCCCGCTCCCTTCGTTATGGAGCTGCCCGCTTACCACTGGCCCACCCTGGGCAACGTCCTCCGCTCCATGTGGGAGCGCGGCTGGTCCTTCATCAAGAAGGCCGGCACCATCATCCTGCTGTCCACCATCTTCGTCTGGTTCACCAGCTACTTCGGCTGGGTGGATGGCACCTTCCAGATGCTGTCTGACGAGCAGATCGACTGCTCCATCCTGGCGGCCATCGGCGGCGCTATCGACTGGATCTTTGCACCTCTGGGCTGGGGCAACTGGCAGGCGGTCGTCGCCTCCATCACCGGCCTGGTGGCCAAGGAGAACATCGTCGGCACCCTGGGCGTCCTGTACGGCGGCGGCGACGGCAGCGTCTACGACGCTATGGCTGCGGCTTTCACCGGTATCACCGCTTACAGCTTCCTGGTGTTCAACCTGCTGTGCGCCCCCTGCTTCGCTGCCATCGGTGCCATCAAGCGCGAGATGAACAGCCGCAAGTGGACCTGGTTCGCCATCGGCTATCAGTGCGTGTTCGCCTATGTGATCGCGCTGATGATCAACCAGTTCGGCGGCCTGTTCACCGGCAATGCCAACATCCTGGGCGTCATCGTGGCGGTGCTCCTGCTGGCCGGCATCATCTATATGCTGTGCAAGCCCTACAAGGAAGCCACCAAGCTGTCCGTGAAGTAAACTGTCCCCGTAATTACCCTCTTACCCCATAGAAAGGAGTGAACTTCCATGCTGCAATGGCTGTCAGCAAACCTGGGCACGATCCTCATCAGTGCCGCCTTACTTGTCGTTGTGATCCTCATCATCCGCTACCTGCTGCGCCAGAAGAAGGCGGGAAAGTCCTCCTGCGGTGCCGGCTGCGCCCACTGCGCCATGCACGGCCAGTGCCACAGCCAGAGCTGCAAGCACTGAATAGAGTAGGGGGGAGGCATCGCCAGTGCCTCCCCCTGCGTCTAAAAGGAGATGTCACCATGACAGAAACCATCCTGAAGGTGGACGGCATGGCCTGCGGTATGTGCGAAAGCCACATCAACGACACTGTCCGAAACAAGTTCTCCGTCCAGAAGGTCACGTCCTCCCACACCAAGGGCGAGACGGTGATCCTCTCGGAGCAGCCCCTGGACCAGCAGGCGCTGCGTGATGCCATCGCCGCCACCGGCTACGAGGTCAAGGCGGTGGACGCCCATCCCTACGAGAAAAAGGGCCTCTTTTCCTTCCACAGAAAGTGACCCGTCAAAAAAGCGCCCGATCCGGCGCTTTTTTGAAAACCGATAGTTAAATTACTCTAACCAAAGTTAGAAGAAGCTAACCGCGTATCATCCGGAAGAAATGAGCAAAAATACCGTCGAGCAATGTTCGGCGGCACGGAACAGAAAGGAAGTGCGATATGAGCGTCGTGATCTTAGGCGGCAACGAGTGCATGGAGCGTCGTTACAAGGACCTGTGTCAGTCCTACAAATGCTCCGCCAAGGTATTCACCAAGCCCTCCGGCGGCCTGAAAAACAAGCTGGGCAGTCCGGACCTGATGATCTTCTTCACCTCCACCATGTCCCACAAGCTGGTGCAGAGCGCTCTCAGCGAGCTGAAGGGCACGCCGACCCGTATCGAGCGCTGCCATACCAGCTCTCTGTCCGCCCTGCGGAGCATTCTGGAAAAACACGCCGGTTAAGGAGGAACCCCTATGTCCGAAGAAATGGTCGTGCGCCAGTGCGCCCCCACTCTGGCCGGTATCAAGACCGGCAGTCTCTTTCCCTGTCCCTGCACGGACCGGGATGCACTGCTGGACGAGGTGCGGCAGCTGAACCGCCGCCTCTCGCCCAAGGGCCTGTGCCTGCTGCCCCTTCGTTTTACCGAGGGCAGCGCCCTGCTGTACCTCTACCGCCCCGCCACTCTCCGCCGCGATCTCAGCGACGATCTGGCCCGCCGCCTGCTGGCGGAGGCCGGCTATGACGGCGGCAGCTGCGGCCGCTGTGTGGCCACGCTGATCCGCCGCTTCCGTCAGGGTGCGGACTTCCCCCACGAGATCGGCCTCTTCCTCAGCTACCCTCCTGAGGACGTCAAGGGCTTCGTGGACAACCGCGCCCGCAGCTACAAGTGCGCGGGGCTGTGGAAGGTGTACAGCGACGAGGCCCGGGCCCGGCGGCTCTTCACCCGGTTCAAGCGCTGCACGGACACATACTGCAAGCTCTGGCAGGCCGGCGCGACGATCGATCAGCTGGCTGTGGCGGGGTAACGATCGAAAGGAGAAACGACAATGAAAAAGACTGCTGTGATCTATTGGAGCGGCACCGGCAACACCGAGGCCATGGCCAATGCCGTGCTGGAGGGCATGACCGCCGCCGGCGCGGATGCCAAGCTGCTGACGGTGGACCAGGTGAACACCGCCGAGCTGAACGGCTATGCCGCCATTGCCTTCGGCTGCCCGGCCATGGGCAGCGAGGTGCTGGAGGAGATGGAGTTCCAGCCCATGTTCGACGCCTGCAAGAACTGCCTGGGCGGCAAGGCCGTGGCTCTGTTCGGCTCCTACGGCTGGGGCGACGGCGAGTGGATGCGCTCCTGGGAAAAGGACTGCGCCGATGCCGGTGTGAACCTGGTCTGCGACAGCGTGATCTGCTGCGAGGCCCCGGATGACACCGCCCTGGATGCCCTGCGCGCCATGGGCAAGACACTGGCAGCTTGAACGCTTTGCACCTCCTGCGCCGCCGTCTGCGGCAGCGCGGGCAGACGCTGCTGCCGCTGCTGGCCGCCCTCTCCGCCGCAGCGGTGGTATACAGATGAAAAAGCACCCCTCAGGCCAGGCGGCCTGAGGGGTGCTTTTTTTACAGCCATTTCTTGTGCCTGAAGAACCACAGCAGCCCCGCCACCAGCAGTATGCTGGCGGCGATGATCACGGGATAGCCCCACTCCGACTGCAGCTCCGGCATATTTACGAAGTTCATGCCGAACCAGCCGGTGATCAGCGTCAGCGGCAGGAACAGCACCGTCACAATGGTGAATACCCGCATCAGGTCGTTCTGCTGGATGGCCAGCTGGCTCTGATAGGCCTCCCGCAGCTGGGCCACCAGCTCCTGCAGCGCGCACACCTTTTGCAGATACCGGCCCGTCCGCCGCCCCAGCACCTCCAGCCGCGCCAGAATGTTGGCTTCGATCAGCCCGTTATCGTTGTCGCACATCTCATCGAAGATGGCGTCCAGCTGCTCATAGTACCGCTTCAGGTGCAGCAGCTCCCGCCGCCACGCGGCGATGCGCCGGGGCGCGTCGTCCTTGGCCTTGCCCTCCAGTATGGTGCTCTCGCCGCCGTTGATCTGGGCCTCCAGCTTTTCCAGATACGCCATGTCGCCCTTGAACAGCCCCGCAAAAAACCGGTACAGCAGCTGCTGGTCATTCAGCGGTCCGCCTGCGGTCAGCGTGTCCACCGCACCCTGCACATACTGCTGTGCCGCCTCGTTCCGGCAGAAGAAAAACAGGTCCTCCCGGTCGATGTATACCAGCACCTTGCCGCTTTTCCCCGCCTTCCGCACATCGTACCAGTCAAAGGCCAGCAGGTCGAAGTCGGCAAAGGCCTCAAAGCTCTCCGTCTGCAATTCACCCACATATTGAAATACGGCGGCGTCCATCTGCTCCGCCACCTGATCCATATCCTTCCACAGCAGCACGCTCCGCATATTGCCACCGTCCTTTCTCCTGCAGTATACCCCACCGCGTCCCCTTCGTCAAGTTGACTTTCCCGCGGCGTACTGGTACAATAGAGCCAGCGCAGCACCATTCTGAAACAAAGGAAGTGGTTTTATGCAGTTGACACCCCAGCAGCAGGCCCTGCTGGACGGCGCCCAGGGCGAGACCATGGCCAAGGTGGTCAAGACGCTGGTCATGTACGGCGATACCTTCGGCGCCCAGCGTATGGTCCCCGTTACCAGTGAGTACGGCCACACCGTCATCTCCTTCGGCCTGGCGGTGATGAAGCCGGTCTACGACCTGTACGACCGTCTTATCGAGTCCGGCCTTACCAGCGGTCAGAAATTCACTGCTGACCCCCTGCCCCTGGATAAGCACGTCCCCACCAGTCTGTTGGAGGACATCGTCTTCCGCAAGATCATGTACACCCAGCAGGACCGGTATGAGCAGCAGCTGAAAAAGCTGGGCATCACCGCCGATAACGCCTATACCTGTACCTGCTATCTGGAACAGGTGGGCAACACCCCAAAACAGGGCGATATCCTCAGCTGGGCGGAGTCCTCCGCCGTGGTCTACGCCAACTCCGTCCTGGGCGCCCGCTGCAACCGCAACAGCGGTATGCTGGAGCTCATGGGCAGCATCGCCGGCTTCGTGCCGGAGTTCGGCCTGCTCACCGACGAGGGCCGCAAGGCCCATTGGCTGGTGGAGGTCAAATGCACCCGCCGGCCCGAGGCTCAGCTTCTCGGCTCCGCCATCGGCATGAAGGTCATGGAGGACGTGCCCTACGTCCGGGGACTGGACAAGTGGCTGGGCACGGAACTGAACGACGAGAACCGCGCCTACCTCAAGGACTTCGGCGCGGCCACCGCCTCCAACGGCGCCGTGGGCCTGTACCATGTGGAGCACCTGACCCCCGAGGCAAAACAGCAGGGCGAGGCCCTGCTGCGGGAGGGCTATCGGACCTACATCATCGATGACGCCGAGCTGGAGCGCGTGAAGCGCAGCTATCCCGTCATCTGGAAGGACCCCGCCGCCGCGCCGCAGCTGTGCTTCGTGGGCTGTCCTCACCTGACGCTGGAGCAGCTGAAGGAGTGGACGGCGAAGCTCACCGATGCCCTGCGGGCGCAGAACCGCCTGCAGGTGGCCGTTCCCACCGTGTTCACCGCTGCCCCGGCGGTGCTGGACGCCTTCAAGGACACCGTGGAGGGCTACAAGCTGCAAAGCATGGGCGTGATCCTCAGCTACATCTGCCCGCTGATGTACATGAACAACCCCCTCTGCAAGAAGAAGGCGGTCATCACCAACTCCAATAAGCTCCGCACCTACACCAGTGCCCGGTATTATACCGACGCGGAGATACTGGACATCCTCACCGGAAAGGAGGGACGCTGATATGCAGCAGTTCAAGGGCCGCGTGGTGGTCCCCGGCACCTGCACCGCCGAAGCGCTGGTCAGCCATGGCGGCTTCAACACCCTGGCCAGCTACCAGATGGCCATGATGTTCGGCGACAAGCAGGTCAAGTGCGGCGACCAGAATAACCCCGACCTCTACAAAAAGCCCATGATCGGCAAGGCCCTCTGCCTGCCCCAGACCATCGGCTCCACCACCGGCGGCATGGTGCTCTTCACGGTGTGCTCCCACGGCAAGCAGCCCGCCTGTATGCTCTTCTCCCTGCCCATCGACTCCCTGGCCGCCTCCGGCGCCATTCTGGGCGATGTCTGGACCGACAGCAAAATGCCCGTGGTGGACTCCCTGGGCGACGAATTTTTGCAATATGTGCAGACCGGCATGACCGTCACCGTGGGTGACGACGGCCTGGTCACCGTGGAGGACTGACATGGACGATATCTACACCAAAAAGCCCGAGGAGTGCGCCTACTCCTTCACCCAGCACAGGACCTGCGAGTTCTTCCCCTGCCACAAGACCGGCCACCCGGAGGACTTCAACTGCCTGTTCTGCTACTGCCCGCTGTATACCCTGGGCAGCAAGTGCGGCGGCAACTTCAGGTACCTGGAAAACGGCGTCAAGGACTGCTCCGACTGCCTGCTGCCCCACGGTCGGGGCAGCTACAGCTACATCAAGTCCAAGTACCCGGAACTCATGGAGCTGGCCAAGAAAAACCGATGAAAAAAGAGACGGCTCACGCCGTCTCTTTTTTCATCATTATTCCAGCAGTAGCTCGTGGTCGCCCTTGTCGCAGAAATAGTAGACCTGATAGCCAGTGGGCGCACCCTTCTGCCCGCTGGTCGGGTCTGTACGCTCCCTCTCCAGTATCGCACTTACCGTGCCAGCCTGCATCTGCACTGTGGTGCCGTCCAAAAACTTAATTTCCCGTCGCGCGTTCTCATGCAGGTCATCCCCGATGTCTATGTATTTTCCGGTGGTGATGTACTGTGTCTGCAATTCCGCGTAATACGCCCGCACGTTGGCCATGTCGGCGGCCACCTTGGCCTTGTGCAGGCTGCCGTTGAACACAGGGATGGCAATAGCCGCCAGCACAGCGATGATCGCCACCACGATCAGCATTTCCATCAATGTAAAGCCGCGGTTCCGTTTCATAGTCTATACCCTCCGGAATCGTTTTTTTGATAAGTTTTCCACATTATACCCTACCGACACCCGGATTGCAACCCTATTTTCCCGTCACTACCTCCGCAAATCCCTCTCCGAATACCCGCACGGCCTTCAGCGCCTCGTCCAGCGAGTTCCCCGCTGCGCCGATCTCCACCAGCAGGCTCCCGGGCGTGAAGTACTCATTGTAGTCCGAATTCCGCAGCGTCAGCGGCCGCATCAGCGTGGGATAGCGCTCCGTCAGGTGCTGCTGCACCGCCACGGCGAATTTCAGGTTCTCCTGCCAGCCCTCCCAGCTGCTGCCCATTACCAGGCTCACCTGCGCGCAGTCTGGGTCCTCCCGCGTTACCACCTTGTACTGGTGCCCGGCCTTGTCCTCCAGCGCGTCCCGGTGCACATCCAGAATGAACCCGATGCTGGGGTATTTCTCCATATACGCCTCGATGGCGTCCTCCGCCCGGTAGTATGCCCCGTTGTACTCCGGGTCGTCATACAGCGCCCGGTCGTGCAGCACCGATATCCCGTAGCCCGACAGCACTTTGGCCAGCTCGTCGCCCACCCGTATCACGCTCACGCTGGCATCCGCCGTCCGAAAGCTCCCCGTGTCCTCGTATTCCTCCCCCGGCGGCATGGTGTACGCCTCGCTGCCGTGGGTGTGGACGATCAGAACCTGGGGCGCGTCGTCGGAGAGTGCGGCGGCGAAGCTGCCATCAAACCAGGCGGGGTCCAGCGCCTTGGTGGAGTTGTTTTTGATGAATACGTCACCTACCTGCACAAAGCCGGAGGGGGAGGTGGGGGCGA
>OMAR01000119.1_pt1 | contig 30862 bp, 27 predicted proteins | sample 1644651 | NCBI WGS metagenome assembly OMAR01 (sample SAMEA103958128, study PRJEB25191) | human gut metagenome | reverse complement strand
GGCGTGTATGCCCAAAGGCTCTGCACGATGCAGAGCCAACAAAGCATACACAGCCTTTCGCGGGAAAGGGGTTTGGGGATAGGGATTGAGATTTTTAACTGTTTTATAAAAATAGATTTTATCAAAAACTGAGCCGCCGATGAGCATCAAAGCTGTCGGCGGCTTCTTTACACAAGTTTTTATTGACAAGAGGGCAGTTTTACTATATTATTATAGTAGCTGTGTTTATATGCAGATATTTTTCCGAAAGGTTGTGTGTCTGTTGGAAAAAAAACTTAAACTTTACGGTTTCAACAACCTCACAAAGACCCTCAGCTTTAACATTTATGATGTTTGTTATGCTAAAGGGGCAAGAGAACAAAAAGAATATATTGACTATATCGATGAGCAGTATAACTCAGAGCGTCTGACGGGTATATTGTGTGATGTTACGGATATAATCGGGGCGAATGTGCTTAATATTTCAAAGCAGGACTACGATCCGCAGGGCGCGAGCGTAACACTGCTGATAAGTGAAAAGGCAACCGACAGCATGGAGATAGATAAGTCATGCAACAGGGGAATGGTGGACGGAAAGCCGCTTCACCCTCAGCGCGGTGCGGCAGCAGCTCCCGAAACGGTGGTGGCGCATCTTGACAAGTCGCACGTTACGGTGCACACTTACCCCGAATATCACCCCAACAACAGTATTTCTACATTCAGGGTAGATATTGACGTTTCGACCTGCGGAGAGATCTCGCCGCTTAATGCGCTGGATTACCTTATCGGCAGTTTCGATTCCGATATCATAACGATAGATTACAGGGTGAGAGGCTTTACCCGTGATGTAGGCGGAAGAAAGCTGTATCTCGACCACGATATAACTTCGATCCAGGATTTTATCAACGATTATACGCTGACAAAATATGACGCAACCGATATAAACGTGTATCAGGCGAACATATTCCACACAAGACTTATGGTGCGAGAGATGGATCTGAAAAACTACCTGTTCAATACGGATATATATGATATCCCGCCTAAGGAGCGACTGAGAATTACGGAGAACTTAAGGCGAGAGATGATCGAGATATATTCGGGAATGAATATTTACGGGTGAGTGAACTTCACACTTCGTTCTATAAATCGACAAAAGACGTAATCAATAAATTTGCGGGAGGGACAAGCCCCTCCCCTGCAAAAATATCAATGTGATACTATGACAACATTACTTCCTTTCCGAAAGGACTGATGATATGCTCTCACAGGAGCGCGCGCCTATATATGAGGCGTTAAAGGAATACCGGGCAAAGCGTATAGTGCCTTTTGACGTACCCGGTCATAAGATGGGCAGGGGCAACCCCGAGCTGACGGAATTTTTAGGCAGGGAATGCATGACGGTGGACGTAAACTCGTCAAAGCCGCTCGATAACCTCTGTCACCCGGTTTCTGTCATAAAGGAGGCGGAGCAGATAGCCGCAGAGGCTTTCGGTGCTAAAAACGCATTCTTTATAGTAAACGGAACTACCGCCGCAGTGCAGGCTATGGCGCTTGCCGTTGCCAAGCGCGGCGAGAAGATAATAATGCCGCGTAACGTACACCGCAGTGCGATAAATGCGCTTATTCTCGGCGGTGCTGTGCCGGTATATGTAAACCCCGGAGTAAACAAGGAGCTGGGCATACCGCTCGGAATGACGGTCGAGGACGTTGAAAAGGCTATACTTGAAAATCCCGACGCGAAGGCGGTATTTGTAAATAACCCGACCTATTACGGAGTATGCTCGGATATAAAGCGTATTGCGGATCTTGCACACGCTCACGGAATGTACTTGCTTGCGGACGAGGCGCACGGAACGCATTTCTACTTTGGCGACAATATGCCGCTTGCAGGAATGAAAGCAGGCGCGGACTTTGCCGCAGTAAGTATGCACAAGAGCGGCGGTTCGCTGACGCAGAGCAGCTTTTTACTTACAGCGGACACGGTGAACGAGGGCTATGTAAGGCAGATAATTAACCTTATGCAGACGACAAGCGGAAGCTATCTTCTGATGTCTAGCCTTGATATATCAAGAAGAAACCTTGCACTTCACGGTAAGGAGATATTCGCAAAGGTGCAGTCATATGCGCAGTATATGCGTGATGAGATAAACGAGATAGGCGGCTATTACGCATTCTCAAAGGAGCTGTGTGACGGCGGAGCGTTCTACGATTTCGATGTTACAAAGCTGTCGATACACACGAGAGATATCGGACTTGCGGGCATTGAGGTGTATGATATCCTCCGTGACCGCTACGGAATACAGATAGAATTCGGCGATATAGGAAATATCCTCGCTTACGTTTCGATAGGCGACAGGGAGCTGTATCTTGACAGGCTTATCGGTGCGCTCAATGACATAAAGCGTATCTACTCAAAGGATAAGACGGGTATGCTTGATCACGAGTATATCAATCCTATAGTAAAGCTGTCGCCTCAGGACGCATTCTATGGAAACAAGAAGAGTGTGCCGATAGAGCGCAGTTCGGGTAAGATAAGCGGCGAATTTGTAATGTGCTATCCGCCCGGAATACCGATACTTGCGCCCGGAGAGCAGATAACCGATGAAATTCTCGCATATATAAAGTATGCGGGGGATAAGGGCTGTTTTCTTACGGGTACACAGGACCTTGAAATAAAGAACATTATGATACTGGACGATTAAGATCGCCCGCCGTACCACATAGACTTATGCGTTTACAGATTGAAAGGACGGTAATAATATGGATTTATGGTTTACTGAAAATCACAGCGACAGCGTAAGATTTTCTATAAGAGTTGACAAACAGCTGTACAGCGAGCAAAGCGAATATCAGAGGATAGACGTTTTTCAGTCGCTTGAATTTGGCAGACTGCTTGCGCTTGACGGATATGTGATGATAACGCAGAAGGACGAATTTATCTATCATGATATGATAGTACACGTTCCGATGGCGGTAAAGAAGGATATAAAGAACGTACTTGTTATCGGTGCGGGCGACGGCGGCACGGTAAGAGAGCTGTGCCGTTACAGCACAATAGAGCATATCGACCTTGTCGAGATAGATAAAAAGGTAGTTGAGGTCTGCGAGGAGTATTTCCCCGAGATGACGGTTTCTATGCACGACCCCAGACTTGATATGCATTTTACGGACGGACTGCGCTATGTAAGACATAAGCAGGGGGAATACGACCTTATAATAGTTGATTCTACCGACCCGTTCGGACCGGGAGAGGGTCTTTTCACACCTGAGTTTTACGGAAACTGCTATAATGCGCTGACAGACACGGGCGTGCTTGTAAATCAGCATGAAAGCCCGTTCTATGTTAATGACGCAAAGGCTATGTGCAGGGCGCACGAGCGCATAAAATCGGTGTTCCCGGTATGCGCTGTTTATCAGGCTCATATCCCGACGTATGCCAGTGGTCACTGGCTGTTCGGCTTTGCAAGTAAGGGGCTTGATCCGATAAACGACCTTGATGCAAAGCACTGGAACTCCCTCGGACTTAAGACAAGATACTATAACACGGAGCTCCACAAGGGCTGCTTTGCGCTCCCGAGCTATGTAAAGGAAATGCTCGAAACGGGAGAAGTGCTCGATGTGCGCCGCTGATTTCAGAGCCGCCTGCAAAAAGGCGGGACTGGCTTTAACAGTCATATTCGCGGCACGGTGTGCGGCTGATGCGGTAACTGCGCTCATCGGGGCGCTTATGGCTGACTGCGATGCGCAGATAACGTCTTCGGTGCAGGCGCTCGCGGGTATACTTATACTGTATGTGCTGGCGATAGCGGTCACATCAAAGCTGCTCGGATATCACTTTGACGGCAGGCTTTACAAGAAACCCAAAAGGCTCGGCAAGGCTGTATCGTGGTTCGTACCAATGTACGGAGCGGGTCAGGTGGCAAACATTGCGGTGATGGCGATATCTTTTTTTATAGTACAGGATCGCTCGGCGGTTCAGGATACGCTCGCACCGATAGTGTCAAAGGGGCTTGGGCTTGGCGGCTGGTATCTTGCTTTTCTGTTTATACAAATGGCGGTGCTGGCACCGGTGTTTGAGGAATACTGGTTCAGGGGAGTTATACAGTCCTCGCTTATGCCCTACGGAAACGGTTTTGCGATACTCGTTTCATCGCTGTGCTTCGGAATGGCGCACGTCAATATACATCAGTTCTGCTATACGGTGATAGTAGGCATATGTCTGGGCTATGTCAGATACGCGACCGGCAGTCTTGTGCCGACAATGATAATGCACGCGATATTCAACTCTATTGCAGGAATAGCGATCGTGGCTGTAAGCAGTGAAACTTTTATATCGGCGTTTACGCATATTCAGCAGGGCGAGGGGCTTACAGGCGGCGAACAGGCGTTTATGACAGCGCTGATGATTTACCTTGCTGTTATACTGATAATAGCTGTAGTCGGCATTGCGGCGGCTATAGGGAAGCTTAAGAACAATCGCCTTTACCGACCGGTAAACAACTATCCCGCGCTTACCAAAAAGCAGAAATTCATCGCTGTTACAAAAGAACCTTTGTTTATTGCGGGATTTATTCTGTGCACGGCGTATATAATAGCTATGATGATTATTTAACGAAAGGACTCTGTTAAAATGCAGAAAAGCCTTACCGGTATTATTGCAGACAGGTACAGACAGCAGAGCTTTGATATTCTGACCTCGAAAGACGACCTTAAGCCTGCGGATATACGCAGGATATGCCTTGATGTCGGAGTTGCGCTGATCGTATCCGTTTTGCTGCAAAAGATTATATTCATTGCGATGGTATTCCTGCTGAGAGGCTTTGTGAATGCCGGGCTTGAAACAGGCAGTACTATGTTTACTGTGCTTAATTACACTTTCAGCAATATATCGACATATATCCCGAAGCTGCTTGCGTTCGGGGTGCTGTATAAGAAGTACAGACCGCTGAAGCGTCTTGACACGCAGTATGAGAACAAGTCGTACTATCCGCTTATATTCATACCTGCTATGTTTGCGTTTGCAATGTGGGGAAGCAATATAACGACCTGTATAAATTATATATTACAGCTGCTGTTCGGTGCGGGAGAGATACAGAATGTGATGGAAGCAATAGCTCCGTCGAGTTTTTCCGCGGGCGTGGTAACGCTTATCTTTACGGCGTTTGTTGCACCGATATTTGAGGAGATAATCTATCGTCATCTGCTGTTACGCTCGCTTAAGCCTATAGGTGATACGCCTGCGATAATTATATCGGCGCTGGTGTTCGGACTGGCGCACGGCAATTTTGACCAGTTTGCATATGCGTTTTTAAGCGGTATAATATTCGGACTTATGGCGGTAAGATACAACACGATAATCCCCGGAATGGTGCTTCACCTGATAAACAACTTCTTTGTGACAGTCATAACGTATCAGAAGCAGCTCACGGGCATCGGCGGATTGTGGGACGGGCTTGTAGATGCGGCGGCGGCGCTCGGAAACATTATCGTGAACATCTCTTACTTTGCGGCACCGTTTGTGGCGGTATTGCTTGCGTTCTGCGGAGCGGCAAAGCTTACGCCTGTCGGAGGAGAGCATAAGCATAAGAAGATGCTGGCGGTGCTTTCACCGGTGTTTATTTTGGCAATGGTTGTGATGCTGTTGCAGTTTTAATAAAGATCACGGCGGAATGTGGCTTCACATTCCGCTTTGCTATGCCGATTTTTCGTATGCAACGCAAAGTAGCGCCCGGAAACAACGATTGTAAGCAGATGTTTATTGCGGCTACTGCGGAAAAAGGGTTATAATCGGGCTGTCAAAAAACACGGCAAGTCAAGGAGGAAACATATATGAATTTCAGTGAAAAGCTAAGGCAGATAAGAAAGAGCGAGGGCATCTCGCAGGAAGAGCTTGCGGAGCGTATAGGCGTTTCACGTCAGGCGGTGACAAAGTGGGAAACCGGAAAGGGTCTTCCCGATATCGAAAATATGACCATACTTGCGGAGATATTCAAGGTGACACTTGACGAGCTTGTAAGCGGAAATTTGCCGGAAAAAGGCGGTGCGGCTCAGTACACGAGCGAAACGGCATATGATATAGATGTCAACACACACTTTGATATAAATGCCGGAAGCGTGCGTGATATCACCGTATCCGGCGGTGACGATGAGAAGCTGCACGTTATATTCTCTTCGGAAACGGCGGAGGATATCGGCTCGGTATTCAAGGTAAGGCTCGACAGCCGTAAAAACAAGCTTGATGTAGAGTGCCTGCGCAAGGATAAGATGAGCAGGTATGAAGCGCAGGAGAATGTATCGGTGAAGATACTGCTACCGAAGCAGTTTACCGACTGCTGTGAAATATCCGCACAGGCAAGACTGCTGTGTGTGAGCTCGCTTGATATAAGGCGGCTTGAATATGACGGGGAGGCGGACAGCGTTGTTATAGAGGACAGCTCGGGAAGCATAGAGCTTACCTCAAAGTCCGATATGGACATAACGGCTGACAGGATAAACGGAGTGCTTGATATCAACCTGTGGAGAGCGACCGCAAAGGTGCATATCCCGGCGGAGAATATCCCCGATATTCTCGGTAACGGCAGAAAGTGCGGTATAGCTTATATAAGGGACGGAAAACCGTATGAGCCCGACACCGCAGAGAAAAGCGGAGTAATAAAGGCGGCGGGAATAGGTGCAGATGTTGTTATTGAGGTTAAGTGAGATGAGAAGCGGCGGCTTGCGAGGGCAAGTCGCTGTTTGGCTATTTTGACAATTTTTGTTGGCTATATTTCACAAAATATCAAGACAAGCCTTGATTTTGCATAGCATAAATGATATTCTAACAATAGAAAAAGTGTTTCTTTTTCAAAAACAAAACGGAGGTGCTTATGAAAAGAAAAAAACATTTATTCACTGTTTTACTATTGGCGATCTCATTACTCTCAACAAGCATACCTGTATATGCACTTGAAAACGGAAACGCCGATAACGAAAACAGTACAAGCGAAGAAAGTATAGAAGAAGCGGACAGAAATCTGCTCAAGGACTTAATGCCGGGCGATCTGAGCCTTGTTGAGCTTTCAGATAAGGAGCTTGACGACTACGAGATACCGGAAGTCATATCTGTAAAGGATATTAAAGAAAAAGAACACGCAAACCGCTTATTTGCGCAGGAAACAGACGATTATTCGGTAGTATTCCAGAATAAAGACGGCTCAAAAACGATGTACTATTTTGACGAGCCTGTAAAGTACACCGATGAAAACGGCACAGTATGCGACAAAAGTACTAAACTGTCAGAAGCGGATAAAGAGGGCTATGCTTTTGTAAGCGCGGAAAACGACATAAATGTATATATGCCGGAACAGCTCGACAACGAAACAGGCATTATCGTTAAAAGCGACGAATATACTATAGAAATGTCACCTGTCGCTTCTGATAAAGCAGATGTATCGGATATTATAACCGAAACAGAAAACAAATATGACAAACACGATATTGTTGAATATGCCGATGTATTCGGTGACGATACAGTCATAGAATACAGCGCACAGCTCAACGGTGTAAAAGAAAATATCATACTTGACCGATACAACGGAAAGAATTAATTTTCTTTCGATGTTGATACAAACGGTCTTAGCCTTAAAGATGAGGGCGGCTATTTTTCAATTGTTGACGATGAAAAGGAAGAGATAGTCGGTACTGTCAGTGAGGTAATACTGTTTGACAGCTCAAACGGCGAAAATACAATAGTACCGCAGGGATATGTTACGGGATATACGGCAGTAAAAAATGCCGATGGCAGCTATACGATAACTATTACTCTTGACAATGAATGGCTGAAAAACGAAGCGGTATATCCGGTTACAATAGATCCGACCATTACAATAAATTCAACAGGAAGCGGCTCAAGTAAATCAATTATAGATACTCCTATCTATAACGGTAGCGGAGCAACTGGCACAGCAGGAGCAAATTCATTGGCCGTTATAGGATATGTTGATTCTTCATATGGTTCGGGCAGACATTTGATGCGCTTTCCGGGTCTAATGAAGCAATCTTTCATGAGCAATCAGAATTACATTATTAGCTCTGCCACCCTGCACTTAAAAGAAGTATCTGGTAATTCAGCGTCCGCCACAATTTCCGCACATATTTATACCGGACCAGCATGGAGCGAATCCAGCAAGTATAGTTACACGATATGGAATGGAAGTTATAAAAAAAATGGAGTTGAACAAACACTCTCAACATATACCTATTCTTATCCTAATAATACTACTGGTTCTTTCAATATAACCCAAGCAGTAAGATTGTGGCAATCCAACCATTCATACGGAAATAAAGGAATTATTCTTAAAAACAGAACCAGCGAAAGTAATGGAACATACTCCAAAGCTCTATATACCTCAGAAGGTGCTACTAAACCTTATGTTAGTGTTACCTATACAACTCGATCCAATGCAAGCAACGCGTTTCTTACTTATGGTTCTACAACAAGAAATATATCGCTCCAATTAAAAGGTTCAACTACCACAAATTCCACATGGTTACCCATAATAAATGCTTCTCGAAACGCATGGAACAACTCCAATGCCAACACAAATATTACAACCACAACGACCGGAACATCAAAATACACATTAACTGTTGCCGCATTTCCGACGGAAACATGGTATGGTTTGACAACGACTTTGTTGTCAAATGATGTTGCTACATCCGCAAAAATTGAAATCAACACGAGTACTATTGGCTCGTCGACAGCGTTTAGGCGAAGTACAGTAACACACGAATTTGCACATCTAATGTGGTTAGATGACAATCCAAGCACAACTGATTTTAGCTTAATGCGACACGACAGAGATCGAGAGATGATCTATACTCCTCAAATGATTGATATCTATCATTTGCTTAAAAAGTATTAATCTCACTTGTCACTTGCGAAAGGAATGGTGAACTATGAAATCTAAATTATTCATTATGGTTTTAGCAACGGTTCTGCTGTTGACTGCTTGCTCTGACACAGCTCCACAGGATAACAATATCACGTCTGCAAGCGAACAGAATGAAAATCCTGTTTCTGCTCAAGAATCAAACAACAGCAGTGAAGAAATACACTACAATTTAATTTCCGCTGATTGGCCTGTTTACAAAGATGTCAAGGAGCTGACAAATGCAGGGAATGTTATTGTTTTAGGGAAAATAACCGATATATCTTTTGAAATACTTGACCGTACAACCGCCAAACCTCCTACGTCTGATTCTGAAACTGAGAACTGCTATTTAAATACGATTTATAGTGTTGAAGTAATCACTTCGTATAAAGGTAACTCTGCCGAGACGATCAAAGTGCGTATGCTTGGTGGATTAGAAGGCGTTTATGTCAAAGAACAAATAGCTGTTCTCGGTGATAAGGCAAATAAGGAAATCCCAATAATGGATGGAAGCCCTAACTTAGAGATCGGTCAAACCTACTTGTTTGTTCTCTACCAATACAGCGATACTATGCCGACTCTCGTCAACGTGCAACAAGGCGTATATGGCATTGATGATCCACTTACTAAAGACGATCATTCTTATGTTTCTTTGAAGGAAATCATTTCTTCGTTTGGAGAAGACAATTGGGTTGCTTTTGAATCGTATAAAAGTTCACTTGATTAACATATTTTAAAAAATGGGTTGACAATATTGCGAAAAATACAATCCGGGCGATGATAAACCTAAATCGCCCGGTGAAAACGAAAAGTATGTTTCTTTTCACTATACTTACACATATAGTTGGAAATATCATAAAGAAAAATACGGGGAGCATTACAAAAAATAACAAGGGACTACACAATTGAGGTAAAACGCTATGAAAAAACTAACCAAAACAACAGCTCTAATCTTATCGACACTTATGTTATTCGGCTGTACTGATAATTCTACGCAGAGCGGTGTAGGTGATACTACACCGCCGAGCGAGAGCTCGGTCACGGACAGCAATAACGAAAGCAAAGCCGAAAGCTCGGCTACGGAAAACAGCTCTGTAACTGATAATACAAGCAAGGAAAGTGAGGAAAACCTTGTAAAGAATATTGAGGGGTATCAGACGTTTTCGTATGATTCTTCGGTCTACGAAATTACAAACGATAATAAATTTAAAAAAAGGCTGATTTCACCGTATGATTTTGAAGATTCGTTTGAGCCAAATTATACAAATTTAAAAAGATTTATGAGAGCGCCTGTAGTTGTAAAGTGCCATGTAGTAGGTGACAGCTATTTCATATTGGAGGGCAAATGCGGAGATGTTGAATTCAACCGTGACGAACATGACAAAGGCGTCTATACATGTATTTATACTCCGGTTATGATAGATGAAATAATTGATGATTTTGGTGTTAAAACCGACTATAACACAGGAGATATTGTATATGTAATGGAAGACTATATCCTTACTGAATCTTACAACAATAATAAACCTCTCGAATGGCTGGATGAAAGCATAAAAGATATAGAAAAAGTCATTGAAAATAATTCCGATAACTATTTGGCGGAACAATTTGGTGAGGCACTTGAATCTGATAAAAAATATCGTGACTATCTGACGTCACATCAGACTGTAATATCTACCAGAACGGTTTTATTAGAAAAAGGGCAGTCATATTTAATGATTTTTGATGAAAAAGCAAGGGGTTTTGTATTTGACAATAATCAATATGCCGCAAATTACACAGTGACTTTTGACCTTGAAAACGATGCGCCGAAAGTATATATGAGCGAGGAAGAAGATGCGGACTATTTCAATGGCTATTACCGTTACAGAGATCAGTGGAAATATCTTAAAGAAAAATACGGGGATCATTTCAAGAAATAACACAGAACTACAAAATCGAGGTAACAAATTATGAAAAAACTAACTAAAACAACAGCACTCATCTTATCTGCACTTATGCTCTTCGGCTGTACAAGTAACTCTGCAAACGGTGGTGTAGGAGATACTACACCGCCGAGCGAGAGCTCGGTCACGGGTAGCAAAAATGAAAGTAAGGTTGAAAGCTCGGCTACTGAAAACAGCTCTGTAACGGATAATACAAGCAAGGAAAGTGAAGAAAACCTTGTGAAGAATATCGAGGGGTATCAAACGTTTTCGTATGACGAGGATAAATACGAAATTATTAACGAATATATATACAAAAGCTCATATTATCCTATATACAGTATGTATACCCCGCCCGAGCCGAATCTTGAAGACTTGTATAAAGAAACCATAGATGTTAATTCATCTGAACTTGTTGCATTAAAATGCAGGGTAGCGGGTGACAGTTATGTTGTCAATGACGGTAAGTGCGGAGAAACGCTGATCGTGAAGCCGTTTTTATCTTCTATATATACGCCTGTTATTGTAGAAGAGGTTGTCGATTCGGATAACAAAAAATGCGTATACAAAAAAGGGGATATATTATATATCCGTGAATCTTATTCGATAACAGAACGATATAACGAAAGAAGTCTTAATTTTGTACAAAAAGCTGAGGAGGAATTAAGGCGGCAATTTGATGATAAATCAGGTAATTTTGACAGCAGTAATCACAGTGAAAGTGATAAAAAGTATTATGATGAGCAATTGGAGTATTACAACGCTTTAAAGAACTCGAACGGAAAATATATTCAAACCGAATGGAATCCTGTTCTTTTGCAGAAAGGACAATCTTATCTGATTTTTGCTGATAACGACAGCACACCGAATGAAGTTGATGGAAATATTTACAATAACGCTTATCCTATCTTTTTCGATTTAGAAAAAAATGAGCCTTCTGTATATATATCGGAAAAACGAGATAAGGAAGTTTTTGTGGCAAGTTATGCATACCAATATCAGTGGAAGATACTTAAAGAAAAATACGGGAATCATTTCAAGAAATAACGCGGGACTACAAAATTGAGGTAAAACGCTATGAAAAAACTAACCAAAACAACAGCACTCATCTTATCGGCACTTATGTTATTCGGCTGTACAAGTAACTCTGCACAGGTCGGTGTAGGTGATACTACACCGCCGAGCGAGAGCTCAGTCACGGACAGCAAAAACGAAAGTAAGGTTGAAAGCTCGGCTGCTGAAAACAGTTCTGCAACTGATAATACAAGCAAGGAAAGCGAAGAAAACCTTGTGAAGAATATCGAGGGATATCAGACGTTTTCGTATGATGAGAATAAATACGAAAATTTCACCGAAATAGAATATACCCAACATTATTACGGCGTGTATGACCGCGCCGGTTCATCCGATCCTACGAAAAAAGAAAATATGAAAGCAAACAATCGAAGTTCTATAGGAGTAAAATGCCGGGTTGTAGGTGACAGCTATTATGTACACGGAGGTGTATGCGGTAATGTCAAAATTACCAGAGAAGAGGACGACTGCATATTTACACCTGTTATAATTGAAGAAATTGTCGAGGACTTCGGAAATGAAAGTGTATTTTCTGTTGGCGACATAATTTATGTGCGGGAATGGTATCGACCGGTTGAAGAATACAATACAAAAACGCCTAAATGGGTGGAAGAGCAAATTGAATATATAAAACAGCAATATGAAGATGAAAACGGCAATTTCAACAGCAGTTATTTTAGTGAAGAAAATTTTGAGTATTATAAAAAACAGCTTGAATACTATGATATTATCGGTAAAAATCCCGAAAAATATGTTGTCAATCTATGTGCACCTGTAATGATGCAACGAGGTCAGTCGTATCTTGTGTTTGCAGAAAACGTTAAAACGCCGAATGAAATCGACGGGAATATCTATTGTTATACATATAACATAATATTTGACCTTGAAAACGACGCTCCCTATGTAGATCAGTCGGAAGAGATGGTTAAAAATCTGTACCGATGCGGAGCTTGCTATCAGAATCAGTGGAAGATACTTAAAGAAAAATACGGAGAGCATTTCAAGAAATAACGCGGAACTACAAAATCGAGGTAATCAATCATGAAAAAACTAACAAAAACAACAGCTCTAATCTTATCGACACTTATGTTATTCGGCTGTACTAATAATTCTGTGCAGAGCGGTGTAGGTGATACTACACCGCCGAGCGAGAGCTCGGTCACGGACAGCAAAAACGAAAGCAAAGCCGAAAGCTCGGCTACTGAAAACAGCTCAACTCCGGATAATTCAAATGATAAAAGCGATGAAAATCTTGTTGAAAATATCGATGGGTATCAGACGTTTTCGTATGATAAAAACAAGTATGTAAAAACTACTTTTCGCAGAATATATAACCTTAAAAGAGATGGACTGGGAGCGTTTACCGGTGAAACAGTAACACTTCCTCTTGCACGATATGCAGTACAAGATGAGGTGTTGGTAATAAAATGCAAGGTTGCGGGCGATAGCTATGTATTTCAGAATGGAAGGAGCGGTATCAAAACCGTGCAGGATTCTTCTGATGATAACGTTCTGAACGGAGTATATACTCCGATTGTTATTGAAGAAGTGATTGACAAAACCGCCGATGCGGTAACGGATCTTAAAACAGGAGATATAATTTATATTCAAGAAGGATTCAATGTATGTGAATTTACAGAAGAAAACGGCAATACTGTTCTGATGTCCGCTGATGAAGCTATTAAGCAAAAAAAAGAGAAAATTGCCGAATATAAGAAATACATTGAAGAAGAAAATGCAAAAAAAGAACCGAGTGAAAATTCATTGAAAGACTATGAGGCTAATATTGCGGTTATCGAGGAAGAAATTAAAAATTGTAATGCAATAAATGATTTTGTTCATTCTCATAACGGCAAAGCTGTAATTTCTGATAACGGTTCACCTATGGAAAAAGACATATCATATCTTGCCTTTGTGGCTGTTACTCCTATTCCCGGCACAAATGACGGTAACTCTTATCATAGAGCATATCCTATGAAATATGATTTAGCTTATGATGATGTGCCATCGCTCTTTGGAGAAGATGATATATATTTTCAAGGACTATACGGTTATGAAAAATCATGGAAAGCTATGAAAGAAAAATACGGAGAGCATTTTAAGAGCTGATTACAATTAAATAGTGCACAGCCGTGGCTGTTAAGTCACGGCTGTTTTTTGCACAACAGACTGAGTAATGCCGCGTTATCCCTCATATGCCACGCATTTCAGAACCTATTATACAATATGCACAAAAGCAGCGGTCTTATTTTAGCCATTTTCATAGAAAAAAAGATTGACAAAATGCGCTTCAAATTGATATAATGATATTGTTAAAAAAATAACAAATGGGTAAACCGCCGACCCTGCGGTAAACTATAATAGCAGACCGCAAAAAACGGTACAATAAGAAAGAACAGTTTAAAACATTCAGGAGGACAAAATGGCTAAGAAGCAAATCGTAAGCAACAAGACAGCTGAATCTGCTCCCGTAAGCCCGCTGATCGTTGACAATGTTGACGCTCTCAAGGCTCGTATGGCAGAAGTAAGAGCTGCACAGCAGGAATTCGCAACCTTTACACAGGAGCAGGTCGACAAGATCTTCCAGGCAGCAGCAATCGCCGCTAACCAGATGAGAATCCCGCTCGCCAAGATGGCAGTAGAAGAAACAGGCATGGGCGTTGTTGAAGATAAGGTTATCAAGAACAACTACGCAGCCGAGTACATCTACAACGCTTACAAGAACACAAAGACCTGCGATATTATCGAAGAAGACAAGGCTTTCGGTACAATGAAGGTTGCAGAGCCTATCGGTGTTGTTGCCGCAGTTATTCCTACAACAAACCCCACATCAACAGCTATATTCAAGACACTTATCTGTCTTAAGACAAGAAACGGTATCATAATCAGCCCCCACCCCAGAGCTAAGAAGAGCACAATCGCTGCCGCTAAGGTAGTTCTGGACGCTGCAGTTGCTGCAGGCGCACCTAAGGGCATCATTGCATGGATCGATGTTCCTTCGCTCGACCTCACAAACGAAGTTATGAGAAGCGCTGATATAATCCTCGCTACAGGCGGTCCCGGAATGGTTAAGGCTGCTTACTCATCAGGTAAGCCCGCTCTCGGCGTTGGTGCAGGTAACACACCCGCAATCATTGATACTACAGCAGACATCAAGCTCGCTGTTGCTTCAATCGTTCACTCAAAGACATTTGATAACGGTATGATCTGTGCTTCTGAGCAGTCAGTAATCGTACTCGACAAGATATATGACAAGGTTAAGAAGGAATTTGCATCACTCGGCTGCTACTTCTTAAATCCCGAAGAAACAGAAAAGGTAAGAAAGACGATCCTTATCAACGGCGCACTCAATGCAAAGATAGTTGGTCAGAAGGCCGCTACAATCGCTGAGCTTGCTGGCGTTAAGGTTGATCCTAAGACTAAGGTTCTTATCGGTGAAGTTGAAAGCGTAGACATCGAAGAAGAGTTTGCACACGAAAAGCTCTCTCCCGTACTCGCTATGTACAAGGCCAAGGACTTTGAAGACGCAGTTGCAAAGGCTGAAAGGCTCGTTGCTGACGGCGGTTACGGTCATACATCATCTCTGTACTGCAACGCTGTTACAGAGCGTGAGAAGATCAACGAATTCGCCAACAGAATGAAGACCTGCCGTATCCTCGTTAACACACCTTCTTCACACGGCGGTATCGGTGACCTTTACAACTTCAAGCTTCTCCCCTCATTAACACTGGGCTGCGGCTCATGGGGCGGTAACTCCGTATCCGAAAACGTTGGTGTTAAGCACCTCATCAACATCAAGACAGTCGCTGAGAGGAGAGAGAATATGCTGTGGCTGAGACTTCCTGAGAAGGTTTACTTCAAGAAGGGTTCTATGCCTGTTGCTCTTGATGAGCTGGGCACAATAATGAATAAGAAGAAGGCATTCATCGTAACAGACTCCTTCTTATATCATAACGGCAACACAAAGGCTATCACAGATAAGCTCGATCAGATGGGCATTTCTCATACAGTATTCTTCAACGTTGCTCCCGATCCTACGCTCGCTTGCGCTAAGGAAGGTGCAGAGCTGATGAAGCAGTTCCAGCCTGATGTTATCATCGCACTCGGCGGCGGTTCTGCTATGGACGCAGGCAAGATCATGTGGGTACTTTACGAGCATCCCGATGTTGACTTCCTCGATATGGCTATGAGATACATGGATATCCGTAAGAGAGTTTACACATTCCCCAAGATGGGTGAAAAGGCTTACTTCGTAGCTATCCCCACATCTTCAGGTACAGGTTCTGAGTGTACTCCTTTCGCAGTTATCACTGACGAAAAGACAGGCGTTAAGTATCCTCTTGCTGACTATCAGTTACTGCCCAACATGGCAATCATTGATACAGACAACATGATGACACAGCCTAAGGGTCTGACAAGCGCTTCAGGTGTTGACGCACTCACACACTGCCTCGAGGCTTACGCATCGATCATGGCTACAGACTACACAGACGGTCTTGCTCTCAAGGCTGCAAGGAACATCTTCGAGTATCTGCCCAGAGCTTACGCTGAAGGTCAGACAGATGTTGAAGCAAGAGAGAAGATGGCTAATGCTTCTGCTATGGCAGGTATCGCATTCGCTAACGCATTCCTCGGTGTCTGCCACTCAATGGCTCATAAGCTCGGTGCTTTCCACCACCTGCCTCACGGTATTGCAAACGCTCTGCTTATCACACACGTTATGCGTTTCAACGCAGTTCCCAACCCCACAAAGATGGGTACATTCTCACAGTATGATCACCCCCATACTCTTGAGAGATACGTTGAAGTTGCTGAATTCTGCGGCGTAACAGGCAAGAACAACGAAGAGAAGTTCGAGAAGTTCATCGCTAAGATCGAACAGCTCAAGGAAACTGTAGGCATCAAGAAGACGATCAAGGACTACGGTATCGATGAGAAGGACTTCTTAGACAGACTTGACGCTATGACAGAGCAGGCATTCGACGACCAGTGCACAGGCGCTAACCCCAGATACCCGCTGATGAGCGAGATCAAGCAGATGTACCTCAATGCTTACTACGGCGTTGACGAAACAGTTTAATCGCAAGCTCCATAATGTTTTAAACTAATATAGAGAACCCCCGCGGACGATGTGTCTGCGGGGGTTCTTGCTTTATAAGAGCGTTTCACTGAAAACTTACTCGTATTTTCGACAAAGTTTTCATCAAAGATAAAGCAGCCCCTTGCCTTTTTGTTAAAAACGGTGTATAATCTTATTGAAAAGTAGTACAATTTTTATGGTAAGTTTTCAGCAGAGGTGTATTATGGAGATAAAACGTGACAGGTATCTTGAAAAGATAATTTCATATATGTGGGACGGACAGGTGAAAGTAATAACGGGAATACGCCGCTGCGGCAAATCATATCTTCTCGGTACGCTGTTCAGAAAGTACCTGCTTGAAAACGGAACAAAGCCGGAAAATATCTTTTCCTACGCATTTGACCTTGCAAGTGATATACGGTACAGAAATCCGCTGGAGCTTGTTAAAGCCGTGCGTGAAAGAGTAAGGACGGACAGTGAGCAGTATTATCTGTTTGTGGACGAAATACAGATGTCGGACGAAGTGCCGAATCCTTATAATAAGGACGGTAAAAAGATCACGTTCTATGACGCTCTGAACGACTTGCGTTCAATGCCGAACCTTGATATATACGTCACCGGAAGCAATTCAAAAATGCTGTCGGCGGATATACTCACTCAGTTCAGAGGCAGAAGCGATGAGATAAGGGTGCACCCGCTGAGCTTTGCGGAGTATTATTCCGCTGTTGGCGGAGATAAGTATGAAGCGTTTGACAACTATGCTTTTTACGGCGGTATGCCGCTTGTGCTGTCAAGACCTACCGATAAAGCAAAGATGAACTATCTGAGTACACTGTTTTCGGAGGTCTACATTAAAGATATAGTTGAACGCAGGAGAATAAAGCGTGAAGATATTTTGTCGGCAGTGCTTGATTTGTTATGCTCGTCTGTAGGTTCACTCACAAACCCGACCAACATTGCAAACAGCCTTAATTCAAAGCAGAAGCTGAAGGGCGAGAGCTCAGTCGCTAATAATACGGTAAAGCAGTATATTGATAATCTGACCGACGCGTATCTTTTCAGCGAATGCAGGCGGTACGATGTCAGAGGTAAAGGCTATTTTGATTATCCGAACAAGTATTATTGCGAGGATATAGGGTTGAGGAATGCACGGATAGGTTTCAGACAGCAGGAAATGACGCACATTATGGAAAACATCATATATAATGAGCTGATTATCCGTGACTGTATGGTAGATGTCGGAGTGGTGTATTCAAGCGAGAAAGACGACAACGGAAAACCAAAGCAGGTTGCGAGGGAAATCGACTTTATAGCAAATGACGGAGAAAAAAAGCTGTATATCCAGTCTGCCTTTGCGTTGCCCGATGAAGAAAAGACGATGCAGGAGAACAAGCCGTTTTCGCTGACGGGTGACTATTTTCCTAAGATAATAGTACGTCACGATATAACTAAGCGTTGGTATAATGAAAGCGGAGTTCTTAATATAGGAATAGTGGATTTTCTGCTTGACGACAGCATAATATGAGTGTAAGCCGATATTTGTGTAACTCGGTTACACAATCCTTGTGCAAAATGCACCACAAATAGAAATCGCTTATATCTAAAATTCACTAATTTTAAAGATTAGTACAAAATTTAGCAAATTGGCTATTGCTTTTTTGAATGGAGTATGATATTCTTAATGTACAGAAAACACCAAGGGTAACAGAAAAGGTGCTGAGAAGAAATTCTTCGGCATATATTTATTTTGAAGACCCACGGGGAATTTTGGATTTAACGGCGCAGACCGTTAAACATAAAAAACTTTTACATTTTTCAAGGAGGTAATTTCCCATGATAAAGAAATTACAGAAACTGAAAGCCAAGAAAGGCTTCACACTGGTCGAGCTGATCGTTGTTATCGCTATCATCGGCGTACTCGCAGCTATCCTGATCCCCACAATGCTGGGCTTTGTTACTTCTTCAAGAGTAACATCTGCTAACACAACAGCAGCTGAACTTCAGAAGCAGATCAACAACTTCTTAACAGATGCTGATACAGCAGGCTACGGCATGAAGAAGTCAAACACCGCTATAGCAAGCTTCACATTCAAAATCGCTGATGATGGTACATGGGGAACAACATTATCAGAGGGCTCATATTCTCCTGCCGCTTCTGATGCATTCAAGGGCACAAAGACATGGGGTACTGAAATAACAGGCGTTAAGGCTAACGAAGGTAATAAGTCTGACATCGAAGATGCAACAGAGCTTATGACAAGAACTCTTGCTGATGTATTCCCTGATGTTAAGAGCTCTTATGTATTCGCATACTGCGTAGGCGGTTCATGCAAGTATGTTGCATACTCTGCTGATGGTACTGATGCACCTTCTTCAATGCCTACAGAAGACGATTTCAAGAACGGCGTTTATACTTGGGACGGTAACACAGCAGGTATCACATCTGATGGTATCATCCTTGGTACAGCTCCTGAGCTTAAGCTTGGTAAGGCATCATAAGTATTTTACTTAAGAATTGCTAAATGAATTTGATATCCCCCGACGGGTGACTGTCGGGGGATATTTATTACGGTGAGAAATGAAGAAAAAAGATAAAATAACACTGATAATCGGTGTGGCGGTAATAATTATATGTGCAATTGCAGTGATTTTTATGCTGGATAGGTTTGCTGTTATCAGGATATTCCCGCGACCTGTGCCAAAGCAGGAAAAGACGATACAGCTTGACAATTTAGGCTCGGCAGATATGCCGGTCGGTAACTCGCTTGTTGTAACTATATTCTGTGGTGATGATAAATCAAGCTGGGATTTCGGTAACGAAAACGACAGAGCGTTGCGTGAGCGTGATTTTGCCGCGTTGAAAATTGCCGCCGAGTGGCTCGGCAAACAGGCAGATAATTATAATAAGACATTTTCTCTTGTATATCCGACTGATGAAAAAAGTGATCTGTACTATGAAGCCGATTTTAAGGGCATAATATGTAATATAACAGAAAATCCCGATAACACAGAATGTTGGGAGTATATAGACGGCAAAATCGACAGTGCGGCACTGAAAAATAAGTATAATTGTGACAACATTTTATATCTCTTGTTTATAAACGAGTATGATGATGATACCGAAAATGATGATAACTTAAACATCGACCCGACAGCCGAATGTATATACGACAAAGAGAAAAAATACAATTATGAGTTTTGCCGTTTACCGTCAATTCTGAACGGAGAACATCTTTCGCCTGCGGTTATCGCTCATGAAATAATACATCTTTACGGTGCGCCTGACCTGTATGCGTTTGATGCAAATGATATAAATTACGGGGTAACTGTAGATTTTATTGAGCATTGCAGGAAAAACGTTCCGCAGGACATTATGCTCTCAACCTATGACCGTGAAACGGGCAAGCGCTTACCCGACCGTATAACGCAGGAGATAACCGACATAACCGCCTATTATATAGGCTGGCTTGATACGCCGCCCGAATGCATAGACGAGTACCTGCTTGTGCACTCACAGCATGAGTATAAAAACGGACAAGGGGTAAATTCACAATAATATAAACAGAGAATATTATTATATATCTGTTGATTTTCTGTGTGAAATGTGTTATTATTAACTTAATAAGCTAACACGGAGGAAATATGATGAATACTATTCGGCGCTTACATAGAAAAAAAGGCTTTACTATAATTGAGCTTGTTGTTGTAATAGCTATAATCGGCGTTCTTGCCGCGATACTTGTGCCTGTACTGTTAGGTGTTACAATAAGAGCTAATGTCGGCTCAGCCAACAGCACTGCCGCAGAAATGAAAAAGCAGATAGGCTACTTTCTGACAATGGCAGACGCAAACCGCAAGAACTATATGCTTATGGGGGAAGATTGCCGTGAGGTTTTCACTATAACGGTAGTTGACAGCGAATGGCATATTGACGCTGTGCAAAATCCGTCTGCGTTTTCGCCTGATACGGTAACGTGGGGCAACAGTGCTGTCGTTGACAAGGACACCAAGACGATGACATCGCAATACGGAGAAGAGCTGTTGGGTTCATATCTGCTTAACTGCTTTCCCGAGCTTAAAAACGGCGTGATAAGAGCCAACTGCATAAAAGGCGTGTGCGTATCGGCGTGGTACACGCCCGATACGACGAATATCTCCGATATAAACGATGTTCCCGCCTTTGGCACAAGCAAGGCGTGGGTCAATGGCAACGGCGATGAGATCACCGCCTATGCGTGGGACGGAGCAACAGCGGGAGTGAGTGCAGACGGTTATACTATCGGCACTGCGCCTGTGCTGGAGCTTGGCGCATAAAACAGAACAGAATTACCCGACTGTGAAAGCAGTCGGGTATTACTTACATATGACAGAGGTGATAAAGTGGCATACAGCGAGCTTATAAAGAACTTTGAGAAAATACGCGCGTATATGAGGGAGTTCTATGTATACGGCTTCAAGAGCAGAAACGAATACGACAGGAAAAGCGCCCGCTCATATGACGATGAGCGCCGCAGGGTAGAAAGCTGGCTCGGGGACTATATGCGCTTTACCAAGACCGCCGAGGGCAAGAATGTATTTCTGTCGGTAGACAGCCGTAACGAGGACAGCAATCCTTTCTATAAAGCGTGGAAAGCGAAGAGCTTTACAGACGGGGATATAACGCTTCACTTTGCGATATTTGATATACTTTACACTCCCGATATTAAGCTGACGCTGTCGGAGCTTATAGATGAGATCGATACTTTGCTGTCGGGGGAATTTACATTTGACGAATCGACCCTCAGAAAAAAGCTTAAGGAATACACCGAGGAGGGCATTATCATAACCGAAAAGCAGGGCAGAAAGGTACTTTACAGCCGTTCTCCCGATGTTGACGTGTCACAGCTATGTGATGTTGTCGACTTTTTCGGAGAAACCGCACCGTGCGGTGTTATCGGCTCGTTTATCTCGGATAAATTACCGCCGCACGAAAAGCTTTTCACATTCAAGCACCACTATATCACGCAGGCGCTTGACAGCGATATAGCGGCTATGCTCTTTGACGCAATGCAGAAGAAATGCTGTGTCACCGTGGAAAATCTCGGTAGACACAGCTACAAGCCGATGTCAGTAGGGCTTGTACCGCTTCGGATCTATATCAGCGCACAAAACGGCAGACAGCACCTTATAGCCTATAACATAAAGGCGAACAGGCTGTTTTCGTATCGGCTTGATTACATATCCGATGTGAAAATCGGCGAGCCGTGCGAAAGGTTTGATAAGCTTAGGGAGAAGCTGAATGCGGCTGAAAGCTGTATGTGGGGCGTAAGCGGCAGGCTTGACAAGAAAGACGCTCAGCACGTTGAGTTTGATATAAGAATAGCAGACAACGAGCAGTATATTGTAAACCGCCTCGAGCGTGAAAAGCGGTGCGGTACAGTTGAAAAAATCGACGACAACCATTACAGATACTCCGCCGATGTATTCGACACTACCGAAATGATACCGTGGATACGCACGTTTATCTGCCGTATAACAAGGCTCAATTTTTCGGACAGAACAGCTGAAAATAATTTTAAAGCCGATATAGAGAAAATGTATGAAATATACGGAATAGAGGATAACACGGCTGACAGCGGAGGTGAAAGCGATGATATTCAGTGAGCTTTACTCGGCGTATTATAACACGGTAGCGAAGATAATCACCGCCGCATTTGACGAAAGCGCGACCGAAAAAGACCTTGACCGTATCGTCAGCGAAAACGCATTTTCCGAAAGCGTGCTTACAATAATGCCATCGCTTAAAAGCGGAAAATGGAAGCTGCTTGACCGCAGTTTAAAACCGCTTTTAAAGCATGAGCCGACAATGCCGCTGACATTGCTTCAGAAACGCTGGCTGAAAGCCGTATCGCTTGATAAGAGGGTGAGGCTGTTCGATGTACAGTTCCCCGACTTATCCGATGTCGAGCCGCTTTTCACCGAGGACGATTATAAAGTATACGATAAATACTCGGACGGTGATGATTTTGGTGATGAGGGCTATATCGGTCGGTTCAGACTGATATATTATGCCATAAAGAACGATCTGCCGATAATCGCAAGGTTTGACAACAGGTACGGCAAGGAGGTAACGCTGAGATTTTTCCCCAAAGGGTTTGAATATTCCGAAAAGGATGATAAGATAAGAGTAATAATGGACGGCTGTAAGTTCAGACAGATAAATCTTGGAAGAATTATAAACTGTCAGCTTTATACCGGGACGGGGCTGTGGAACGAAAAACCGCAGGCAGAGCAGATAAGAGAGCTTACCTTGCAGATAAATGACGAGCGGAATGCGCTCGAGCGCGTAATGCTCCACTTTGCACACTTTGAAAAGCAGGCGGAGCGTGTTGACGATAACAGATACTTGCTTCATCTGAAATATTACGCGACCGATGAAACAGAGATCGTTATCCGTGTGCTGTCGTTCGGTCCGTGCGTAAAGGTTATCAGCCCCGATGAATTTACAGAGCTTATCAAAGAGAGATTGAGAGAGCAGAGGGTATGCGGGTCGGGCTGATGGCTTCAGCCGAAAAACCGACCGGTTGTTATATTGTTTGAGCTTTTGCTGTGACAGCCAGCTTTCGATAGCGCTTTTATGGGGCAACACTTCAATATACGGCATATTGCGCTGATATAAAAATCAAGTCATTGTTTTCTTTATATCTTTTCAAGTGCGTAGCCTTTACCTCTTTCATAGGTAATAGTTACATCTGCGTTATTATCGTCCAGCTTTTTGTTGAGTCGTGAAACCGCCGTGAACAGTGCATTTGCGTTGTCGTAATACGGCAGTCCCCATACGTTTTCGTACAGCTCGGCTTTTTGCACTGTGCTGCCTATATTGCGTACAAGCATCAGCAGAAGCGAAAACTCCTTATGGGTCGCAAGCAGGTCGTTGTCTGCAAAATATGCCGCCATAGATATCGTATCAAGCTTCAGGCTGCCGAAAGTGATATATCGCTTGTCTTTCCGGACTGCGCGCAGTCTTGCTTCTACTCTTGCTATAAGCACCTGGATATCGTACGGCTTCGGCAGGTAGTCATCGCCGCCTGCTCTCAGAGCTGTTATAATATCCTCGTTTTCGCTGAGTGCGGACAGAAACAGTATAGGAATATCGTATTTTGCCTTTATCTCACGACAGAGCGATACTCCGTCACCGTCAGGGAGCATAATATCAAGTATCACAAGGTCGACATCATTCTCGGACAACAGCTTGCGGCACTGTGCCGCATCGGCGGCTTCAAGTACACTGTAATCCTCCATGGAAAGACACGAGCTGTTTATCTTCATTATATGCGGATTATCCTCCACAAGCAAAATCGTGCTCACTTTTCATCTTCCTTTCCGCATGGTACGGTAAAGCGGAATACCGCACCGTTTTCACTGCTGTCTGCGGTTATTTCTCCGCCTGTTGATTCTATGATATCACGGCAGATATAAAGCCCCAGACCGTTACCGCCGTCAGTACTGTAGCCTTTATCAAACAAGTGCAGGAGTGTCTCGCGGGATATACCCGTTCCGGTATCCGATACTATAAACACGGCGAAATTATCGCCGTCGGCAGATCTTTCTGCCGAAAAAGTCACTGTTCCGTTCTCGGTATGCTTGCCTGAATTTACAGCCAGGTTAATAAGCACCTGCAGAAGCATTTCACGGTTTGCTATAATATCGGGGCAGTTATCAGCCCTTGTGACAAGCCGGTTGCCGTGTTTGGCAAGTATAGGTCTGCATACCGCCGCCGCATCTGAAAGAACGTCCTTTGCGGCAAACCGGCTCAGTTCTATTGCAGCCGCCTCGTTATGAGATACCGAGAGCAGCTTTGTTACCATATCGGACAGACGTTGAGCTTCGCTTGAAATGGTTTTCAGGTTTGAAAGCGTTTCGCTGTTCACGATATTCTTGTCTATCTGCTTTTCGGTAAGCTGTGCGTATCCGCTCATTACAGTGAGCGGAGTTTTCATTTCATGGGCGATATTATGCATAAAATCGGTTTTCAGCCGGTCGAGCTTTTCGAGAGTTTCATTCATATGGGTAACTTGCAATTCGCGCTGTTTCGACTCGTCAAGGCGGCGCTCCGTTCTGGAAAGATTTATCGTAAGCATGACCGCATTGCAGAATACAAACAGTATAGTGGCATAGGAGCGGATATAGAATATTTTTGTAAAATATGTAAGCCCTTCTATCAGATACACGGCAGTGGTAAGTACAACGGTAGAGCATACTATAATGCTGTCGATATAGCCCATCAGTCTTTGCTTTACGGTCATAATACAGATATATACAGACGAAAGGATCAGATATACTGCCATAACAGCGCCTGTCACTAAAGTAAAATGTGTGTAAACGGTTGACGGCGTTATGATGTAGAACAGTAATATCGAACCTACCGCACATACCGAGGTCACCACAAACCGCTTACGCGGTCTTAATCCGAGCATAGCAAAGGCATAAAGCAGTATAAACACGAAATAGAGGATATTAGTGATATATTCGAGCTTATGCTCTGTATACCAGTCAAGATGCGGTAAAAGCACCCTTATCTGCTTGCTTTCATATATCAGATAATGCAGAGCCGCCGTAAGACAGGAGAGTGAAAACCACATCATACTGCGTTTTCTGTTTCCGAGAAGAAACATTCCGAAAAAGAATATCGCCATAGCAAGCAGTGTTCCTGCAATGAGTCCGTCACAAACGGTCTGCGCCCTGTCGTTTGCGGATATAAGCGGCGCTTTTGCAAGGCAGAGCTTGTGTATCGTACCTGTTCTGTGATTGAACCATGCGTGGCGGATTATTATTTCTGTGGTATCCGCCTGTGCGGTAAAATATAGTGTAAATCTGTCTGTCGCAGGGATAAATTCTTCGGCATTGTCGGACACCTTACCGACCTCGCTTGACAGTTTTCCGTCAATATAAACCTGTTGCGCATAGGTCGCTGTTTCTCCGGAAAGTCCGTAGGTGATACCTTTTTCAAGGGGCAGCACTATGCGGAATGTGGCGTATTTATCATCGGGATCGCCCTGTGATATGTTGCCTTTTGCAAAATCGTCCGGCATATACAGCCGTCCTGTGTAATATTCGCCGGAGGATATATCTATACCGACACCCTCCTTTGACAAATCGACATCAGCTATTTTGTCAGCGGACGGTATATCGACATATTTCGGCATTGTGCCTGCGGTAAGAAGATAAAAAAACAAAGAAACTATTATTATAAACAATACACAGACAAAAGCTGTTTTGGCATTTCTCTGCACATTTCCGTTCATACTATCACCTCTTTGTATTTTACTCCGCTTTTTCGGCTGATATGGTTTTCTTGCCGAATTGTAAGAAACTTCTTATTCTATTTTAACACATAAAAGAGAAACCGACAAGGAGAATATGCAAAATAAAGCGGCAAAAACGAAAAAAAGCTTTTCTTTTCAGACGATATGTGATACAATAATAAAGAACATATTTAAAAATCTCCGATGAAAAGGAATGGAATAAATCATGAAGAAGATATTACGTTTTGCGTCAGCTCTGCTTTGCGGGGCTATGCTGTTATGCTCGCTTTCTTTTACCGCTTTTGCCGAAGACGGTGATGATGAAGTATACGATTTTGATCCGAATACCGATAAGATATACAGCGAGGCTGTATATATGGTAAACACCGATACCGGTGATGTTGTCTTTAAAAAGAACGAAAGCAAGAAGATGTATCCGGCATCGACTACAAAGATAATGACCTGCATAATTGCACTTGAGCATCTGTCGGAGGGCACTCTTAAAAAGAAGGTCGAAGTGCCTTATGACTGCTTCAACGACTTCTATGAGGACCCGAACTACAGCGATCCGTCAAATGCCGCTATTGAGCCTTTGCAGGACAACCTGACATACAAGGACTGCTTATACGCGCTTATGCTCCCGTCTGCCTGCGAAGCGGCAAATATTCTTGCTTACAACATAGGCGGAGGAAGCATATCAAAGTTTATCGGAATGATGAACGAAAAAGCGAAGGAGCTTGGCTGTACCGGAACAAACTTTGTAAATGCTCACGGTCTGCATAATAACAACAACTACACTACAGCGGAAGATCTCTATAAGATGACAAAGTACGCCTATGACAAATTTCCTCTGTTCAAGGAAATAACAAGCACATATGAATACGAAATGCCGAAGAATGACGCAAACCCCGACGGCTACTCTATTTACAGCACTATTTCTCTCCTGCGTCCCGGCAGTGTTTATGAATATGAATACGCATACGGCACAAAGACGGGTACTACCGATGAAGCCGGAAGATGCCTTGTTTCGGCCGCCAAAAATCAGTACAACTATATACTTGTGACGCTCGGCGCACCGGTAAAGGACAAGAACGGAGAATACTATGACGACTGGTATTCGATGGTGGACGCGCTCAACCTCTACAAGTGGGCATTCACAAACTTTGAAATGGCTACCGTTGTGAACAAGGACGAGCAGATAACCGAGGTCAAGGTTGAGATGGGAGAGAGCGCGACACACGTTATCCTGACACCCGAAAGCGACTACACGGCGCTTATGCCAAAATCGGTAAAGGAAGCGGGCGTACAAAAGGTTTTCAAGGCTTATGAAAGCATACAGGCTCCTGTGAAAAAGGGTGATATACTCGGCGTTATGGACGTTAAATTCAAGGGTGAAACGATTGCTACCGTAAACCTTGTTGCAAACAACAACGTTGCAAGATCGGACGTGGAGTATTATATAGAAAAAGCAAAGGACGAGTTCGACAAGCCGTGGCTCAAAGCTTCAATAGCCGGAATTGTAATACTGCTTATCTGCTTTATTGTCACAAGAACTATCGAGAACTCGAAGCGCAGAAAACAGGCATCAAAGGAGAAGCGCCGCTTTGAAAGCTACGCTAAGAAACGCTGATGCAGAGCATAAATATAATTTGCCTCGGCAGACTGAAGGAAAGCTATCTCAGAGATGCCTGCAAGGAATATGAAAAGCGGCTCGGCGGGTTCTGTACGCTTAAAATATACGAGCTCGAGCCTGTCGCGCTGCCGAATGAGCCGTCTGACAGGCAAATAGAGGACGCACTCGAAAAAGAAGCTGAAATGATAGAAAAGAAGCTGGCAAAGAACGCTCTTACCGTTGCTATGTGCATTGAGGGAAAGCAGCTTTCAAGCGAGGAGCTTGCAGCTAAGCTGAGCGATACGGCGGTGCAGGGAAAGTCGGCGGTGAACTTCATAATCGGAAGCTCGTTCGGGCTTGCTCCCAAGATAAAGGCGATGGCTGATATAAAGCTGTCTATGTCGAAGATGACTTTTCCGCATCAGCTTGCAAGGGTGATGCTTCTGGAGCAGATCTACAGGGCGTATAGTATTATTGCGGGGAAAAGGTATCATAAGTGATAAACGGCATCGTTCAAGATGTACTTTTGACAAACGAGGTGTATTATGTTTAAAGATGACAGAACGGCGCTTTTACAATCACTGTTTTTTCCGGTAATAATTATTATATGGGGGATTGCACGAACGGTAACCGATTTTCTTTATGCGGGCGGAATTTCAGCGTTTACACGGCTTGACGCTTTGTGGCGGTATGTTTGCTTCGGAGCTATAATATGTAGTGTAATTGCAATAATTATAACACTCTGTGGAAAGGTCGATACGTCACGTTACTTTTTAAAAAGGCTTATCGGAATCGGAGGAATGATCGTCATATACAGCATTGCAATGAGATTTGCAGTAACTGCACTTCCTGCTGTACTTATCGGCATTTCCGGTGTTATTTATCAGATACTCAGAGTACAGGACGATGATTCAAGCAAGGCAGAACGTGCTGTGCTTATGCTTTCAGACCCTGCCATTCATCTTACGGCGTTCCGGGGTGTTCAATGGATATCTGAGTTTGTTAGAACCGAATAGCAAAAAGGGGCTGTAAAAAAACAGCCGAAACAAAAAAATCGACTGCATTCTTTCCGAAAGGTAGGAATGCAGTCTTTTTTGTGAAACTGTTTGACTTGCTGTAGGAATATTCGGTATTCTTGCTACAGTAGCACTTATCACAAAGCAGGACAAGACAAATCTTTCGATAATCGACTACATCGGGCTGATGATTCGAAAAAACAAGGAGCAGCAGATTTTTCTTGACGTACATACAGTACGCCTGCGAAAAATTGCCTTGCTCTGCAAAAAATTTGCTTCGCAATCTGAGCATTTCGGTTTATGTGAACACGCTCTAGTGAATATTTATAACAAAATTTACGCTCACAATTTTTATTGTGGATTTGATTATGTTGATAGTATAGAATGGACGATTATAATAGTTATAACCATCTTCTTTATGCCTGCAACAAGCCGAACGATTTCTATAACTCTATTGGCATTAGCAATAGTAAATAATATTTTGCTTTTTTCTTTTTGCAGAAAAACAGATAAATATAAAGATGACAGTAAATTTGATAAAATATTGTTGGCTTTTTCAACGTGTTTATTTTGCTGTGCAATGATAATAGTGATTTGGGTAAAATAAAACATAAAGACAACGTTGTTATAGGTGCAACACGGTGTCGCACCTCGAATAAGCCGCAGAAAAAAGAAATCCCGCCCAAAAGGCTGTAATCGTGTAACATTTGGCAGAATGCAACAAAAAGCGATACTATACTTTGTCAATATTTTTGTCGCTGTCGACTGGACTTTTTGCCGTAAGTGTGTTACAATATACTTGAGGAAATAGTACCGAATCGAAAGGAGATGCACAAATGGCAAGAAATATAGTAAAGGCTAAACTGGATATAATATTCAAGAAGTTGTTTACGGACGAGGGAAATCAGCATTTACTACAGGCTTACTTATCGGATACGCTCGGTATACCGTATGATTCGATAGAAAGCCTCGTTGTACTCAATTCCGAGATAATGCCGGACAGCATAACCGAGAAATACAGCCGTATGGATATTCGTATGAAAGCCAACGGCAGACTGATAAACGTTGAAATGCAGATAAAGGACGAGGGCGATTACAAGGACCGTTCGCTCTACTACCTGTCTAAGCTGTACAGCGGTCAGCTTAAAAGCGGAGAGGTGTACGGCTCGCTGAACCAGTGCATTTCGATAAATATCATCAACTTCAATCTCTTTGACTGCGAAGAATATCATTCATCGTTCTCAATGAGAGAGGACAGCAGAAACGAACAGCTTACAGACAAGTTTACAGCTCATTACTTCGAGCTGAAGAAAATAGGCAAGAATATCGACAAGAACAACAAGCAGGAGCTATGGCTCAGACTTATAAATGCAGAAACGGAGGATGAACTTGATATGTTACAGCAGACAGGCGTAAAGCAGATACAGGACGCAGTAGTTGTACTGCATAAGATGAGTGCGGACGAAAAGACAAGAGAGCTTGCCGAAATGCGTGAAAAGGCTCTGCATATCGAAGCAACCGAAAAGGCACACGCAAGAGCCGAGGGCGAAGCAATCGGACTTAAGGAAGGCGAAAGAAAAAAAGAAGCTGAAATCCTCGCCAAGATGAGAAAGAGCGGACTTTCAGAAGAACAGATAAAAGCTATCTTAAACAGTTAAGATCAATCTACCAATCCCACAAAGGAGGACCCCAAAATGAAACGTAAACGTACCCACACCATACTCGCAACAATAACCCTTATCAGCGTAATACTGACCAGTGCTTGCACGGCAGGCAATGCAAGCAGCACAACGTCCTCTGCACCCGAAACGGCAGTGACAACTACCGCTCCGGCAGTAACGGGAACAGTGATGGATAGGATTGACGAGCCGAAAGCAGAAACAACTACTGCTCAGACCACAGCTATCACAGCAGTGACCACCGCAAAACCACAGGAAATAAAAAAGGCTGAAACGACCGTAGCTCAGACTACCACTGTAG
>OMAR01000100.1_pt1 | contig 32658 bp, 20 predicted proteins | sample 1644651 | NCBI WGS metagenome assembly OMAR01 (sample SAMEA103958128, study PRJEB25191) | human gut metagenome | reverse complement strand
TTATGGCGGACGGATCGGCAAATTCTCCGGTGATATCCTTGTATATATCCGATATCAGCCGCTTGCGGTCGCCCTCACGGCTCATAAGCTTCGGAATGCTCTCGGCACCGTGCACACTTCCGTACCGTTCTATGATCTTTGAGGACAAGCCGTTTATCGTGCGTATCTCAAGGCTTCCTGCGTACTCGCTCCCGAAAAACGCAGAGAAACGCTTCTTAAGCTCAAATGTCGCGGCTCTGGTATAGGTAACGGCAAGTATCTCTGACGGTGCTATGCCGCGGCAGTATATCATATAGCCTAGCCGTGTTATCAGCACGGTCGTCTTTCCGCTTCCGGGCACGGCAAGCAAAAGTACAGCCCCCTCGGTAGCAGTAACCGCCTGTTTTTGCTGTGCGCTCAGATGTGAAGTGTATCGCTCTTTGAATTCGTTTTCGGTCATATACATTCCTCCGTGTATCTTATATTTTACCATATCTGTCGTCATACTGCAATATAAACCGCTCAGAGCACATCATACAATAAGGCGGAATGTGAAAATTTCGGGAAAAGGCTTTTCTTATCGGAGATTTTGTGGTATGATAAATATATATGTACATTTTGAGGTGAACAGATGAACGCACAGGAACTCGCCGCTTTGATAAAGCAGGCTCAGACAGGTGACACAGACGGTTATGCACAGCTTTATAAGGCTGTCTACCGACCTATATATAAAATAGCCCGTATGGCAATGAAAAGTGAGGATGCGGCAGTCGAAGCGGTAAGGCTTACTGTGCTTGACAGCTTTGCCGCCCTGCCTACGGCAACGCTTAACACAACGGCACAGTTTATAGAGTGGCTGGTCAAGATACTCTGCACAAAGATAAGGCATCTAAATAAATCCGGCGGTGAGCTTATCACAAAGGCAGACGGCGGCACAGAGATAAGACAGGCGCTTGATGAACTGCCCGATATAGAGCGCCTTGTACTCAGCGTCAGCACAATATGCGGTTGCAGTGCAGAAAAAACCGCGAAACTATGCGGATACACAGAAGAAACAGTTGGCGTGTGCCTTACCAATGCAGAGGTAACTATGAAGGCTCGCCTCCTGTCTGAACAGAGCATCTGACGGAGGGAATAATGGATAGTCTGGAACAAAAGATAAAAGCATACGTTTCTTCCGTTGAGATCCCCGACAAGGTGAACCCGGAAGAGATAAAAAAACTGCTTGAAGACAACGGAGATATGACCGCAGGCGTATTCCTGCGAAAGCTCAAGGAGCTTAAAATAAGCGGCTCGGATTTTCTGGAGCTGCTTGGAAACAGCAAGATAGGCAATATGGAATTTCGCCGAATAGAGGAAAACCCGCATCTGAAGTTCGATGAGCTTTTGCAGATACTCGACAACTCTGTGCTGACAGGCGATGACTACCGTATGATAATTGCGGTAGCCACACAGCGAAAGGAGCTTACCGAGCAGAGAAAAAGAAGAGAAGAAGAAACTCTGCGCAGAATGACCGAGGAGCTGACCAACAGAAAAAGCAAGCAAAAAGCCGAGGAAGAAAAGCCGGCTGATAACGGCGTTGCCGAAAATGTTCCATCTGTCGCAGAAGCGTCGGAAACTGCCGAAAATGCGATTGATACCGCCGAAAACACAGAAAACGACCTGACCGATGAAAGAACCGAAGCCGCCAAGGCTATGATCTCACGGATACAGGAACAGCTGGATAAGGTGAACTATGTCGGAAATGTAGAAAACAGTGATAATTATACAGATAGTAATGATAATTCGTCGGAAATTGTCGCAGAGAGTGAAGCTGTCGGCGATAACGAAACTGCCGGAAGCAACGCAGATGAAGCAGACAACGCCGAAATCGAAAATAATACCGAAAACAGCATAACTCAGGAATTTTCATTGCCCGAACCTCCGCAGGAGGAAAAGATACAGGCTACCGAAGAGGTCGATGACTTTGACGGCGTCATTTCCGATGACGAAAGGATAGCCGTCAACGCAAAGGATATAGGTTCAGCTATCGGTGAACTTATGAACGATGATGACGAAAGCTATGATGACAAATATAACGACTATGATGTCAGCGATGATGAGCATGACTGCATACGGATAAAGCGCAGCAAAGGTTGCCTTATTGCGGCGTTTATCGGTGCCGCAGTGCTCATATTGGGCGGTCTGTCACTGAATATTCTCCGCTCAAACGGAATTATCCAGGATCTTATTTACAAAGTTCCCGAAAAGCTCGAGCAAAACATTACCGACTACGCCTCTCTGATTGAGCAGGCACAGGCGGCAAAAGACAAAATAACCTATACCCTGCCCGACAGCTTAGTTGCGGCGGAGCAGAAGCGTTCATCTCTCCCGAAAAATGTGTACGGAAATACGTTTGTAGCGGCAGTTAATGGTTCGGAGATACTCGGGGCAAAAATAGCCGACGGCAAGATAAGCGGCAATTTCAGCTTTGATACAGGGCTTGAAAATGCAGGAATAGTAAAGTGCGGTGAATACTTTACGGTTATCGGCGGCAATAAAAGCGGTAGCGGCACCGTGATCCGCACATATGACGAAAGCGGTATGATAAACGGAAAAGCAGTCGACGAATATATACTTTCAGGAGAATTTGTCGATTATTATACGAACGGTAATTCAGCTTATGTTGTCACCTATGATCACTTTGACATAATGAAAGCATCTGCGGACAAGCTGACCTCTTTCATTCCGTCATTTAAACACGGAAAAGAAACTACCGTTATACCGATGAACAGAATACAACTGCCTTCAAAAGTGAATACAGCTTCATACTATACGACTACCGCAATAGATGCAAGCGGAACAAACGATGTGAACGTACGAAGCGTACTTGTAGGCGATGCGGCAGGCTGTGCGGTTTCGCAAAACGGTATGTATGTCACGGACAGCCGGATATTTGACGGCAAATATTACACAACGCTCAGCTATTTGAATTTCGGAGATACGCTGAGAACAGCCGCTTCGGGATTGGACGATACATTTATAAATCCACATCTTATCAATGCGCTGACAGAAGGCTTCGCGGCTGTAGGAGCAATGCAAACGGACGGTTCAGACGGAAGTACAAACAACAACGTGCTGATTACAACCGGAGTAATGCTCACATATCTTAATATGATGGATATAAACGGAAGCGAAGGCGTTGAGTCGATAAGCGGAAAAGACAAGATAGTTACGATCACAACAGGCGGAGAAAAACCTGTACAGTACAATGTCGATATCCCGGCGCAAAAGGAAGTAAAAGAACCCGAAAGCACAAACAGCATAAAACTCAATGATGAGATATCCGCAGAGGTAACACTCAAAACCGACAAGGACGGCAACAGGACAGGAATAGTACTTGCGGTCGGCGGCGACAAAAAAGCCGAGGTGACAATTACAGCAGAGAGCAGTACTCCGGGTGACTGGAACAAATATCTTACCAGTCCTGTCTGCGATGATATAACCGGACTTGCATACGGCGAGAGCGGAGGAAAGCTGATAATCGGCATACCGATAGTATATTTTGACGGCATATCACAGGTAAGCCGATGCAAATTCTACAGCTATGCGGACAATAAGCTTACGTCACTCGGTGACATAACACTGTATGATGAAAAATACGAAACGCTCGACTGTGAGATATCAAGCGGCGACAAGCCTTACCTTCTCACAATGTGGGACAACCGCATTATAACCGCAAGCGCGGACAAGGTAAAGCTGATATCCGACACTACGCTGAAAACAGTCGAGAAAAAGGACACCGATACCGAGAGCAAGACCGAAAGTAAAACCGAAAGCAAGACCGAAAGCAAGACCGAAAGCAAGACCGAAAGCAAGACCGAAAGTACAGCAGAGAGCAAGGGCGAATAGAAATGCATGAAAAGCTGATAAATGCGGCTATAGAATGTGACCGCGGCGACCCGAAAAGAATACAGCACTTTATAAAAGTGCACAGCTTTGCCCGGCTCATCGGAGTCTGCGAGGGTCTGTCTGCCGATGCTATGAAAACGCTTGAAGCGGCGGCGATACTTCATGATATAGGTATACATGAGGGTGAAAGGCTGTACGGCAGGAATGACGGCGAAATACAACAGAAGTTAGGGCCGGATATTGCAAAGCAAATAATGGAAGCTGTCGGCGGCTATGACGATGTAAAAGAGCGCGTTATGTATCTTATAGCTCACCATCACACATACACCGATATTGACAGCAAGGATCTGCAGATACTTATCGAGGCGGATTTCATAGTCAACCTATACGAGGACAGAGCGTCGATGAACGCGGTGAAAAACGCGTATGACAGGATATTTGTAACCGAAAGCGGTAAGAGGGTGCTCAAAGACAGCTTCGGGATCAAATGACGGGAATATATAACAGCCGCTTCTGCGATTTGACAGGAGCGGCTGTTTTTAACTAATTATCGCAAGTTGTTTTCAGCATGGATTTTAAATTCAGACAGCACAGGCAAGAGAACAACGCTTTTCATTTGACGCGTACTTTCGCGGTAAGCTCAATGCTTTTTGAAAAAGGTGCTGATTTTTACAAAAAAGGGTTGACAAATAAAGATATTGATATATCATTAAATTATAACTGTGCTTGCGCAGGAAATTAAAATACGAGGAGAGTGTAATATGAAATTGAAAAAGTGGCTTTTGGCTATTGCGGCTTTCGCGGTTACGGCAGTGGTGTGCGCTGTTGCGGCGGGAGCGGAGAATTATCATGCGTACATAGGTTTTCAGACAGGACCTTTCTCAACCAGAAACACATTTGATGATGCTGCATACGGCAGGGATGTTGAGGGCGGCAAATACTTCAACAGCGTAATCGTATGGGGCGGAAATGATCCCACAATTTTTCCCAAGTATACGGACTGCTTTGATGAAGATATTCAAGGTTATGTCATTCCGGCAACATACACCGATGTAACGATCAAACAGAGCGGCACATATACGGTTGGTATTTCTGACTTTGACTGGGCACTTGACGGTGCATCGAGCTTCAATCTTCTGTTTGTATCTACCGACTTACCTTTTGACAAGAATACCGGTGAATCAATTGCCAAGTTTTCAAACGCAAAGATAATTGTTGACGGCAAAGTAACTGCTGAGTTCGCCGATCCTATCATCGATACAGAAGACGGTATGATGTCAGGCTATACAAAGGTTCAGTTCGCAGATATCTGGGATAACGTTCTTAAGGTGGATGGCTATGCCGGTGCGTACCCCAAAAAGTCACTGGAAATTCAGTTTGATGTAAGCTACACTCAGAACATAGATTATGAATATTCTGTTCTTGATGACGGAACGGTCGAGATAACTAAGTACACCGGAAGTGAAAGCAAAGTAGCTGTTCCCGATGAGATCGACAGCAAGAGCGTGACAAAAATAGGCTGTGGTGCGTTCAGCCGGTGCGCAAAGCTTGAAAGTATCACGATACCTGATAGTGTGTCGAAGATAGACAATAAGGCTTTCGGCTACTATTATGATAACGGCTACACGAAGATAAGCAACCTCAAAATATATTGCTACAGCGGCACTGCCGGAGAACAGTACGCTAAAGACAACGGTTTTGACTTTGAATGGCTCGACAAGCCCACGCTTGCTAAGGTAAGCGGAGTAAAGCTTTCCGGCAGAGCCGCAGACGCACTGAGAATTAACTGGAGCAAGAATGCTTCTGCCGATGGTTACATTGTTGAGATGTATCAGGGCGGCAAGTGGGCACGCATTGCAAAGATCACAAACAACAGCACTACTACATTCAAAAAATCGGGACTTAAGGCGGGAGCTGTTTATAAGTTCAGAATAAGAGCATACAAGACGGATTGTAAGACAGCGGTTTACGGTGCATACAGTGCAGAGTTAGCCGCAAGGACAAATCCGTCTGTTATGAAGGGTGCTAAGCTCGGCGGCAGAGCCGCAGACGCGCTGAGAATTAACTGGAACAAGAACGCTTCTGCCGATGGTTATATTGTTGAAATGTATCAGGGTAACAAGTGGGTAAGAGTAGCAAAGATAACAAACGGTAACACCACAACGTTCAGAAAAGCAGGACTTAAGGCTTCTACTGTTTATAAGTTCAGAGTAAAAGCTTATAAGATGAGCGGTAGCACGGCACTTTACGGTAACTATAGTGCTACAGTTACAGCAAGGACAAATCCGTCTGTTATGAATGGCGTGAAGCTCGGCGGCAGAGCCGCAGACGCGCTCCGTATCAACTGGAGCAAGAATGCTTCTGCCGATGGATATATCGTTGAGATGTACAAGGGCGGCAAGTGGGTAAGAGTTGCTAAGATAACAAACAGCGGCACTACAACTTACAGAAAAGCAGGACTTAAGGCTTGCACTGCGTACAAGTTCAGGGTAAAGGCGTACAAGATGAGCGGTAAGACCGCGCTTTATGGCGCTTACTCGGCAACGCTCAGCGCGAACACTATCCCGACTAATGTCAGCCGTTTCAGGCTCAACTCCAAGACAGGCAAAATGCTTAACCTCGGCTGGGATATGAGTGACGATGCCGCGGGATATATTGTTCAGCAGTACAAAGGCGGCAAGTGGGTGCAGGTCGCAAAGCTTGCCAAGAGCAAGGATCGCGTGAGGATAAACGACCTTTCGCCATCAACTACATATAAGTTCCGTATAAGAAAATACGCTAATATCGGAAAAACCACGGTTTACGGAAACTGGAGCTATAAGAGCTTTAAAACCGAGGGTAAGGATTGCGTTGATGAGGTTAAGTATACGCCTAGGGGGGAGAAGATAGACACATTCGTTGCAGCGCATATGGACGAAGTCTGGAATGAATCATACTTTGATAAACCAAAAGAAGTTTGGACAAAGTCGGAAATATTACGTGCCAGAAAATATCCGATACCGATGTACGGCGAAATTCAGGTACAATATTGGTTTGCTGATCCGTTGACGATTATCGGTGAAACGGACAACGGCTATTACATAACCTCAGGCAACTACTATATCTACAATGAATATGTTGTCGAAAGTAAAGAGCCTCCTAAACTGGGAACAGGTATTGAACCGATACCGCATTATTGATAGTCAGGCAAATAAGGTAATAATTTTTAAACGTAAAATCACAAAAGATAGCAGATTTTCTGTTGCTTCAATAAATGGCAGTCCGTTGTAATGTACAGCGGACTGCTTTTTCCTATATGGTATTCTCCGCGCTTTATCGGCAAAAGGTTTGGGGGCTAGGTATAGGATTTGCATAGGCGTGAACGTGCATATCGCAAAGGTACAATGTGCGGACAAAGGTGCAATGAGCTGGCAGGGAAAATTTGGCAACGATCGTGTCAATAGCGATGTTGGCGGCAACATTCCCTCAGTTACGGTGTAAAAAATCATTCACCCGCATAAGTGAAAAAATTGTGAAAGATAACGGCTGTGCCTTGTTTTGCTTGCAATGGCAGGAGGTTTGTGGTATACTTAATCTGCATATCTGTATGCAGATACGAGAGGTAAGATAATGGAAACAGCTTCAAAAGAGGAAATTATATACGGCAAAAACGCTGTGACGGAGGCTCTCAAAGCCGAAAGATCGATAGACACAGTCTATCTGCTTAAAAACTCACAGGGCATGAACAAGATAATAGCTCTTGCAAAAAAGCAAGGTATAGTTATAAAAGATGTCGGCGAAGACAAGCTTAAGTCCATGTGCGGCGATAAGCACGGCGGCGTTGCGGCGGCTTTATCCGCTGTGGCGTACTGCACGGTGGAGGATATACTTGCAAACGCCGAAAGTAAGGGCAAGCCGCCTTTCATCATAATATGCGATGAGATACAGGACCCGCATAATCTCGGCGCTATAATCCGTACCGCCGAGGCTTCGGGCGCTGACGGTGTAATTATCCCGAAAAGGCGCAGTGCAACAGTAAATCCCACGGTGTTCAAAACCTCTGCGGGGGCTGCCGCGTGGGTAAAGATAGCAAGGGTATCAAACCTTGTAGACACCATAAAGACGCTGAAAAAGCACGGTGTATGGGTATACGGTGCAGAAGCTGACGGAACGCCGGTAGATAAGGCAGATCTTTCGGGCGCGGTCGCTCTTGTGATAGGCAGTGAGGGCTTCGGTCTCGGAAAGCTCGTAAGAGAAAACTGCGATGTTGTATTATCCCTGCCGATGTTAGGAAAGGTAAATTCACTCAACGCGTCAGTATGCGCAGGCATATTGATGTATGAGGTCGTAAAACACAGATGATCCTGCAAATAAATGTAAGAAAGGACGCTTGATATGGCTGATTATTCAATTGACGATATTTTAGCGGAGCTTGACGCGAAAAAGAGCGATTCTTCTGCCGACCGGAAAACCGATGATACCCCGATAAAGCACCACGATATAAGCGCTACAGCGATACTTGAAGGGCTTGACGGCAGCGATGACGGAGTATATATCCGTGAAGAGGACGGCGACACCGAAAAGGTAGACGCAGAGTATATAAACGAGCCGGAAACACTTGATACCGAGCCCGAAGTCGCTCCGACAGCAGATGTTGATATCGATGAAATAACGGGCGAAAAGAGCGATGTCGACAAGGTGCTCAGCGAAACGGACAACTTTGTTGTATCCGATGAGAGCAGTGAGATAGATATCGATGAACGCACGGCTAACGCAAAAGCTGCGGCTGTAGCCGAAAAGCCCGTTCCGGCTAAACCAGTAAAGCAGGCAGAGCCTGTGCATGAGATAAAAAAAGACATCGTAAGCGATGAAGAAAAACGCAGAATGATGCTCGAAAAGGAACGTGAAAACACAAACCCCGATGATATGCTGGCGCTTGTAAACCCTCTTGAAGTAAAAGAAAAGGTAAACGAGCAGGTCAGGGAAAAGGAGCTTGTGTCGGTAGCCGAACTGAGCAATATGTACGCAGGAAACACTCAGGGCATAGCAGGCGGCGACCTCAGGGCGATAGCTCCGCAGAAAACCGCTATTGCCGAAAAGATAAGTGAAACCGCAGACATAAAAATCGCCGATGAGCATACGACTGATAACGAAGACAGCGGCGAAGAAACAGTAAAGGAATATCACGGCAAGAAAACTACCGACAACCTTATAGAAAAGCTCAACAAAAACCTTGCTCAACAGAGAAAGGAAAATGTCAGAGCTCACCGTACAATAACACTGAACACGATAAACGGCGACAGACAGACACTTCCCCACCCGCTGAACATCGACTATCAGAAGCAGATAATAGAAGCTACCGGTACTCTCCCCGCAGAAAATCCTGCGATCGAAGAAGAAAAGCAGGCTGAACTTGCGGCGGCGAACAAGCACAAACTAAAGGATTTCGTACTTGAAGACGAGATACCCGAGTGTGAAGAAGAGCCCGAGCAGGAAGAAGAGTTTGATAACTATGACAGCACAGGACAGATATGGGCGGATCTGTGTGCAAGCCACAAGGGACTTAAAATAAGGCTCGGACTACTGACCGTCATTACAGCTGTAAGCGTAATTATCAGCGCACTCAACGATTTCAACCTGTTTGCAAAGCTCGGGCTCGGTGCAAGCTTCAACTTTATAAACGGTACGACCGGAGATGTAAACTCACTTATATATATCTATCTTGTTCTGGGAGTACTCGGCTTTGCAATATGCTCGACCGCTATCAGCAACGGCGCTGTAAAGCTGTTTACGGGAAAAGCGGACTGCGACTCGGTATGCACACTGACATCGGCGCTTGCTCTTATAGGCGGAGTTATCGCATTGGTCGATGTGCAGACCTTCAAGCTCGGACATTCGTTTATATATCTTTCAACGGCACTTGTCGGGCTTATGTTCAACACAATAGGAAAAATATATATGATATCCCGTGCAAAGCGGAACTTCAAGTTTGTATCGGGTGACAGTCAGAAATATTACGCCGAGGTTATCGACGGCGAAGAACACGTTTCGGCGCTGACAAGAGCAGTCGGCGACCGTCTTCCCGTAATTGCGGCAATGCGCAAGACTGAATTTCTGACGGACTTCCTTAAATCAAGCTACTGCGATGATGAGGCTGACAGAATGTCGGTGAAGCTTATAGTGGCATCTGTGGCGGCAGGACTTGTAGCGGGAATACTCGCGTTTTTAAATCCGTTCGGCAGCGAGTTCCCGACAACCGGTGCTGAAAATCCTATATACTGGGCAATTTCGGCGGCAGTGGCAACTGTGTCGGTGGTTGCACCCTTCTCGCTTCTGCTTGTCGTGAACAGACCGCTTGCACGCGCTTCAAAGAAACTCAGCGAGTGCAACGCCGCTCTCCTCGGATATGATGCGGCAGTCCAATTTTCCGATGTAAACACCGTTATGGTCGATGCAAAGGCGCTCTTCCCCGCAGGAAGCGTACAGGTAAAGAAGCTCAAGCGCTGGCAGAAGAAAAACTCAGTTGTTAAAACAAGCGTTGATGAAGCGATACTTATGGCGGCAAGCCTTGCGATACATACGGACGGAATACTCTCATATCCTTTCTATGATATGACGCTCGGCAACAAGGATCTTTTAAAGAAGGTCGACAACTGCATATATGAAGATAACTGCGGCGTTACCGGCTGGATAGGAACAAAGCGTGTTATGCTCGGTGGCAGGGCGCTTATGGAAATGCACAACATAGACCTTCCGAACAAGAAGAACGAACGCAAGTATTGCCCGGAGGGACTTGAGCCGGTTTATCTTGCGGTGAGCGGTGAGATCGTGGCGATGTTTGTAGTGGGAATGACGGCTAATCCGGAAATACAGGCTGCTCTGAGCGAGCTTCAGTCAAAGGGGATAACGGTGCTTGTGCATACTACAGACTCACTGGTAACGGTGGAGAACCTTGCAGATCTGTTTGAGCTTGACGCTTCACTTATAAAAGTACTTCCCCACGAAGCACACGACGAATACAGCGAAAGCACAAAGTATACATCACGCGGAAGCGGCGGGCTCTCCTGCTGCGGCACATTCACATCTTTTGCAAGAGGCGTTATGGCAGCAAAAAGCCTTGTGCGCGACTTCTCGGTTTCAAAAGCGGTTATGCTTGGCACATCTGCGCTCGGACTTCTGCTCATACTTATAATGGTGCTGTTAAGGCATATGTCACTGCTGACACCCAGCGTAATAACACTTTACAACACTGCGGCGGCACTGGTTATGGCGGCGGTACAGAGCGTAAGAAAATATTGATGATATTATCAAACAGGGGCTGTGACACAACAGCCCCTGTTTTTGTGCAACATTCACTATTATCTTGACTTTAATTCTATTTTATGGTATAATTAAACAAGATTACATTGATTTGATCAACCGAAAAAAAGAGGTGAGCGGCTTGTACACAGGAAAATTTCACAAATACGCAGTAGCCGGAATATGCCTTGTAGGAATGCAGGATGACCACACTGCCCATATTGCAAAAATAACCTCTGACGCTTTGGTGGAAAAAGGCTTCAAGGTCATGATATTCAACGCTTTTACGAATATGTATTACGATACACCGTATTCAAAAGGCGAAGCAAGCATATACCACCTGCTTAACTTTGATATTATAGATGTTCTTGTCATTATACCTGAAACAATAAAAAGCGAATGGGTGACTGATACTATCATAAGATATGCACACGCAACAAAAACACCTGTGATTATACTCGACGGCAGACATAACGGCTGTACAAATATAATATATGACTATGCACACTCACTTGAACAGATAACAGAACACGTTATAACCGAGCATAACTGCACCGACCTGTTTTTTATTGCAGGAACAAAAGGCAACCGGTTCTCAGAAGACAGAATTGAAGCATTCAAGCGCGTACTCGCCCGCCACAAGATCGATTTTAACGAAAATACCATGCTCGGCTATGGTGATTTTTGGGATACGCCGACAAAAAATGTCGTTTCCGGGCTTATTAACAGCGGCAGAAAAATGCCTCAGGCAATTATATGTGCCAATGACACTATGGCAATAACGACTATGAAAACGCTTGAAGAACACGGAATGAAGGTTCCAGATGATATTATCGTCACAGGGTTTGACGCTATATACCAGGAGCGCATTTATTCCACCACCAGATTAACTACCGCACAGATGGATCCAAAAGAGCTTGCCGCTGCCGTTGCCGACACGGCATACGGATATCTTAAGGGTGATGAGCAGCCGTCGGATAAGCGTGTCCATTTCGCAATGATACAGGGGCAAAGTTGCGGCTGCTGTGATTTTGATGTAGCTTATACTAACGAAAAGCTGGAATCGATGAATAAATATAATCTTGCTCTGTATGATGCCGAGAGCAAGATGGCATCACTTTACACCGATACCGTCAACTGCGACAAGTTGGACGAATTGGCTAAGGCTATGTCAAGATATTTCAATTACCGCTCTGCACTATGTCTCAATGATGATTTTCTTACTGCCGACTCCCCTGTTATACCTAAGGCATATCACAGCGTTTTTACCGAAAAAATGATCGCCCATGTCGTCAGAATATGGGAGGATTACAGCTATAAACTGGAGTATCAGTCAAAAAAGCTGCTTCCTAACCTCAACGATCTGATCAAAAGATACAATACTATAATGTTCTGCCCTTTGCATTTTCAGGAGCAGGTCATAGGCTATTACGCCGCAGTTGCAGACGACCTTCTGGTAAATCCGGGCAGCTTCTACTATGTTCAGCGACTGGTCGAATCGATAAACCAGACACTTGAAAACTTCCGCATAGAATATCTGCTCAGAAAGGCAAACAACGATCTGTCACTGACTCACTCGATAGATCCGCTGACAAATATCTATAACCGACGCGGATATTTTGAACGTATGGGAAAGCTTATGGCGGAAAACGAAAAGTGCGACGTTATCCTTGTATCCTGTGATATGGATCGGCTTAAAGAAATCAACGACACCTACGGTCACTCCGAAGGTGACATAGCAATACAAACAGTCGCAAACGCCATAAAAGCAGGCAGCGGGAACAACGGCATATATGCGCGTTTCGGCGGAGATGAATTTATACTTACCGTACCATATAACAAAGACAAACAGCGTGAACTGTCAAGACTTGTCGGTGAAATACAGACAGAGATCGACAAGTTCAACCGCACTGCCGGAAAGCCCTACGATGTATCCATAAGCCTCGGCGGCTCTTACGGTACTGTGAGCAGCATTGAAGATATAAACGAGCTTATGCGAAGCACCGACCGGCTTATGTATGAGCAGAAAAGGATGAAAAAAGCAGAACGCGATCAGATTGCTCGACCGGTTTTGGATATTCGGGAAAAAACAAACGAAGCGCTCAACAATTATCAGCTCAGAATGCATGAGATATTCTCATTGTACGACAAGTGCACTTATTTCTATATGGATTACCTCAACTTCAAATGGTATGTTATGGAGAACGACCATACGCCAAAGTGTCTTAGATCGTCTTCTGTAGGACCTTTGCGCGCGATATGGCTTAGCGGAGCGATTTATCCCGATGATAAGCTTATTTACGATAATTTCTGCCACAAAATAAGTAATTCTTTCCATGACAAAATAACCGACAGCTCATTTTCAGTGAATATCCGTCTGTGCGACAAGGGAAATCCCGTATGGTACTGTATTTATGTACAGCTTGCAGAAAAAGACGGCAAGATGTCGGAAATCGCAGGTCATATCAGAGAGCTTGAGTTTGACGAGGTAATGAACATCGAAATTCTGGATTATTATACCACTACAGATAATCCTATAATGTTCCATGATATGATCTTGCAAAGACTCAGAGCATATCCCGACGTAAAATTTGCGCTTGTACAGTTTGATATAAAGCGCTTCAAGCTGATAAACGAAAACTACGGAGAAGACGCGGGAACCGAAATGCTTCAATTCATATCACGTCAGCTCAATAACTTCTGCGAAAAACAGCAGATGGGCGCAAGAATGAGCGGTGATGTGTTTATACTGCTGACACCGTATACCAACAAAAATGATATATTGAATACTGTGTCCGAGCTGCAACTCAGTCTTAAGGGGTTCAGAGGATACAGCTATGAATTTGTATTCGGCGTATATCAGATAGATGACCGCAATATATCGATAAGGACCATGTGCGACTATGCGGCTATGGCAAGGCAGTCGATAAAGAAAAACGTTCTTGAAAGCATAGCGTTTTACAATAAAGGAATGCAGAAAGCTATAAAAGAACGCAAGTTTGTAGAGTCGCATATGCAAAAAGCACTCGAAAACGGCGAATTTATCATTTATCTTCAGCCTAAGTTCAGTATATCAAGCGGTGAAGCTATCAGCTATGAAGCGCTTGTAAGGTGGCAAAGTCCCGAACGTGGAATGATATATCCCGATAGATTTATACCGCTTTTTGAAGAAAACGGATTTATCACAAAGCTGGACGCTTATGTGTGGGAGTGCGCCTGCATGGTACTGCGTGACTGGATAGACAGGCACTTCACACCGCTGCCGATATCCGTCAACGTTTCACGCGCAAACCTTGACGATGAAAGCTTCCTTGATGTTCTTGACAGTCTTATTGAAAAGTACAGATTGCCAAAGCACCTGCTTGAGCTTGAGATAACCGAGAGCATTGAAAATGATGCCACACTGCGTATGACAGAAAAGATAAAGGAGCACGGTTTTACCCTTCTCATGGACGACTTCGGCTCGGGATATTCTTCGCTGAATACACTCCAGGATACAAGATTTGACGTATTGAAGCTTGACCGTGATTTTTTCTCAACGCATATGTCCAATGATCGCGGCAAGAAGATAATAATGCACACCATCTCAATGTCAAAAGACGTTGGTCTGGGACTTATTGCAGAGGGTGTCGAAACGGACGATCAGGCTCAATTCCTTGAAAGCTGCGGCTGTGATACGGCGCAGGGTTACCTGTATGCGAAACCGATGCCTGTGCAGGAAGCTGAGAAATATCTGAAAAACAACGTCCAAAGTGAAGCAAACGACAGTAAAAAATTGTTATAAAGCTGACAGCCCCGATATTCATCGGGGCTGTAACTTATAATAATCCGAACCTTAAAGAATCGTGTCCGCGACTTGATGAGCGGCTGTTGCACGATCCGATAAGCTGTTTAAAAAACAGCAAATTTGCTCTGTTTTCACAAAAATGCTTTTCTGCAGACCGACTGATCGCGCCACGACCATTATTATTTGAAATTATCGGGATATGTAAGAAAGAACGACCTCGCACGGTTTCTCTTGTACGCTTTAAGGCAAAGCTCACAACTAAGCTGTCTTACCTCAAAGCACGAAAAGCGTCCGTTTTTTATAAGTGTAGTTCCTACCGTCATGGCGCTCTTTTTGTCCTCATATCTTGAAGCATACTCGGGACAATATACTGTCGCTGTACCTGTTGAAACATATTTGATCTCGCCGTTGTCGTCAGTTATTTCAAGTACATATGACATATACGTCCACCTCTCAATAAATTCTGCTAATAAAATTATAATTTAAAGTCAGACGTATTTCAATAACGATTTAAAAATAAAGTCGAAAACAGGGAATAAATGTAATAAATTTTGTCGAATTTATTGAAAAAGACCGAATTTCACCCTTAATCGGCAACATTTTTTCAGAAGAGCATCTCCTATTATCAAAATGAAAATAACGGTTGAAACAGCATGGATAAGATCGAACGGTATTCCCGATATAATATATGCGGCAACAGTCTGTAAATTTATATCGGTCGTGTAGGTAAGCACGCTTGATATATTCATTATTCCGCCGTATAAAATCAGCACCGAGAAAAACGAGTATAAGCAAATAGCAAAGGTCGTTCTTCTGCGGGAGAAAATAATTCCCGCAAAAAAGCCGAGCAGTCCCATGGCAAGCATCTGCCACGGTGTCCACATACCTTGCCCGAACAGAAGATTTGATACAAGCATTGATAACGCACCCACAAGAAAACCCGCCTGAGCGCCGAACGCAGTCCCGCTTATAATCACTACCGCCGCCACCGGCTTGAACTGCGGGAACATATAAAACAGTTCTCTGCCCGCAACCGCCGCCGCACACAGTACGCTGAGTACCGCTATATCTTTAGCCGACGGTTTCTTTTTTTCAAAGCTAATGAAAAATGCCGCAAGGCATTCTGTCAATACGGCAAGAATAATAAGCAGATGTTTTCTCATACTGTCGGGTATGAACAAAGTGCCGAGTAACACTGTAAGCGGTATCAGAATAACGGTAGTAATTCCTGCCGTTATGTCTGAGGACGATATTTTTCTTACAGCAGCAGGCGGTTTAGCCATAGTGTTTTTAGGCGCAACCCCCGCTATAAGCATTACCATAGGGACGCACAGCACAGCATATTGAAGCCAGAACGGCTCGGACGGTATTGCAAACGGAAAGATGCCGGTACTGATAATAAGCACTGCCGCAAATCCTATACTGCCGATGATCAGCATTGCTTTTCTGAATGTTGACAGCTTTTTGTGCTTTTCCTTGTACCTTTTTTGACTTATATCGGCGGATTTATTTTCATGCGTGCCATCTGTGAAATTATCCTTTTGATCATTGTAAGTTTCTGCTTTTCCGCCGACTGAGCTTATAAGTCTGTCTGCCGTGTATACATTTTCGCATACTCCTGCGGCGATCTTTGCACTGTCGGTGGTAAAAAATTCCGATGCGGCGAAAAACTCCGCAGGCGGCAGATATACGCTTATTTGTCCGTCAAAAAGCAATGCGCATACATCGGCAGTTTCAGCGCAGAAGTCCATATCGTGACTTACGAGTATCACTGTTTTGCCCGACTGTTTGATTTTATCAAGCATGGCAGAAAATTTATGCTTATATTCTGCGTCAGCGCCCTTTGTCGGCTCATCAAGGAGCAGTATATCCACGCCGTATGAAATGAGCTTTGCAATGGCCGCCTTCTGCCTTTCACCTCCCGACAAATCAAACGGGTGTCGTGAGAGCAGGTGGGAAAGTCCGAACTCTTCGGCTGTCTTGTCGGCATTGTCGCCGAGCTCCTCCCGTAGAGTTTCCTTACTGAAAAGGAGCGTAGGGTCTTGTGGCAGAAATCCGAGCCTGCCGCCGTTTATGCTTATCCTGCCGGCAGATGGTTTCAGCGTACCGCAAATAAGATTTAACAGCGTGGATTTTCCCGCACCGTTTCCGCCCATAATGGCAGTCACCGAGCCGCGTTTTATATCAAGCGACAAATTTCTGACAGTATCTCTGTCGCTGTTCTTGTAGCCGAAACTGAGATTTTTTATCGTTATGCAGTTGTCGCTTTCTGCACTGCTTTCAGTCAGAGCGGGAGTGACAAGACCGTGCTCCTCATCATACGAAGCATACCAGTCGCGCGCAGAAGGGACATCGAGAAGCGGCAGCGCTTTACCTACAGAAGCGGTTACTCTTACGCCTGTCGGCATTTCCGCAAGCATAGGGTGCGAGGTGTCGGAAAGATGCTTTATAAGAGTTTCTGTATTACCGTCACAGCGGACTCTGCCGTTATCGAGCAGTATCACACGCTTTGCCGCAGACAGTAACCCGTCAAGTCGGTGCTCTGCAACTATTATCGTAGTGCCGAGCTCCTTATTTATCCTTATAATTAGAGAAACAAACTGCGCAGAAGCTATCGGGTCAAGTTGCGACAGCGGTTCGTCAAGGAGCAGTACATCCGGCTTCATAGCCATGACCGACGCTAAGTTTATCATCTGCTTCTGCCCGCCTGACAGCTTGTCGCAGTCGCAGTAAAGAAGCTCCTCTATGCCAAAGAAAAGTGCGGTCTGTGCTACTCTTGAACGAATTTCACTTTGCGAAGCTCCTATGCTCTCTGCCCCGAAAGCAAGCTCATGCCATACCTTGTCGCAAACGATCTGCTCATCGGGAAACTGCGATACATATCCCGCAAAGCTCCCGTAAAAACTTATTTCTCCGCTTGTTTTTCCCGCTTCGGCGGGTGATTTCATAAGCTCCAAGAGCGTTGACTTTCCGCTTCCGGAGAGTCCGCAAAGTACGATAAATTCGCCCTTATCCACACTCAATGAGATATTATTCAAAGCAGAACTGTCGCAGTTTGGATAGTTATATGAAAAATCCGATATATTATAAAGTTTCGTTTCAAACCCTCCGTTTCATATCGGTATAGATTTCAGTCGCTGTCGGCAAAACACATAGTATGCCCCATAACGAATATGAGATGATATTGCCCACAGTAAGCGGCAATTCAAACGCCGGGTAGTAATTATAATACGCATACCCTCCTGCATAAAGCAAAGTGATGCCTACCGCCGTGATAACTGTAATTGCCGTAATTACAATATCGGTCGGGGTAAAGCTAGATACGCTGTAGGCAGTGCGCTTTGCAGTGCCGTAACCTCTGTATTTCATTGAGCGCGCCGTATATGCACTGTGTTCAAGCGTGTCCGTTACCGCAACCGACAAAACATGAACACCGCTTCTGATACGTTCTCTGAGTGTGCCTTTGTATATATCGTTTCCGACAAAGCGTTGAGCGGCGGCAGTCTGCTTTGCACGCCTTGCGAACATCGGCACGGCACGGAGTGTCATTGATAAAAGCAGAGCAAGAGATGGCAGGAGCTTGCCGAAAAGATATACTGTTTTGTCGGTCGTTATGCACTTGTTAAGTCCGATAAACCACATCACAAGAGATACTGCCATAGCTGCGGTAAACAATGAAAATATAAGCGTTTCAAGGGTTACGTTATTGCCGCCCGGCAGTCTGAACAATGGGGTAACGCCCGCATTTGAAAAAAGCATATTTATGAGCACCGCCACGACAATTACGGGAGTTGCCGCTATAAGTGTCCTGACAGCAAGCCGTCTGTTTATCATAAAGGCAAACAATGCGGAACAGACAAGAGCTGTTGCCATAAAAACAGGATTTTGCACTATTGCCGTTATCAGTATCACCGACAGAAAATATACTGCCGCAGTGACAGGGTGTGTCCTTTCCATTTTTCCTCCGTATTACAGGTCATAGCCGAGTTCGCAGGTGTAGCGGAACGCTATTTTATCATTGTTTTCGGGGATATATGATGAGCAGCCGTAGTTCGGGAAAGCTCCGTTCACGCTGTACATCCAACCTGAGCTTCCCCCGCAGTCAAACTCATACAGGTTGTTGATACCCTCAACATAATATGAGCCGAATGCGGGCGTGAAGCTCGATTCCATTTGGATCTTATTCTCATCACATATGCGGCGGAGAATATCGTATACGCTCTCCCCGCTGTCAAAGCCCACTGTTCCGCCGAATATCATTCCATCTGTCGGAACGTAGTCTATAAGACCTTTCCTGAGCTTATCCTTATTATCAAGTATTGTTTTGCATTCTATAACGAATGAGCATGAGTTGTCGTATTTTTTGATCGGCTGACTGTCCGCGCCTTTTGTGGTAGTGGTTCGTACCGTGGTTGTGGTGGTTTTAGCGGTGGTGGTTACTTTCGCAGTGGCTTTTGTGGTTGCTTTTGCGGTGGTTGTGACGGTTGTGATCGGCTTTGGGGTAGTTGCAGAAGTCTTTACGGTCGTTGTTGTAGCTTTAGCAGTCGTTGTCGGCTTTGGCGTTGTTGTGGGAGTTTTTACGGTTGTAGCGGGCTTTGGGGGTGCGGTAGGCTTTGGTACGGGCGTTGCCGAGGCGGTGGATGCGGCTGTTGACGCAGACGTTATCAAGGTGTTGGCGGTAGTCGTATCGGGGAAGGCGGTGCCGGTATCTGTTTGCGAAACGGTTTGCAAATCACCCGAAAAAGTGGTTTGTACCGTGGTCTGTATTGAAGCTTGTGAAATTTTGTCAGTAGCTGTTGCTGCTGACTGTATCGGAAAGTTGATGCTTGTTTCGGGTATTGTTGCTTCAATGTGACTTTCGGTGTCGGTAAAAGAAGAGGTTTCGGGCAACTGATATGAAACATCGCTGTTTTCGGCTGTATCTTTTCCTGCCACAGCGGAAACTACAGCTATGATTATCACAACAACAAGGGCAAGTACCAGTCCGAGTATATATTTGTATTTATCAAAAAAAGCTTTCATTTTTTCTCCATAACAAAATTTATTCCGTACCTATTTTAACATAAAAACAGGTACGGAACAAGTTGTTTACATTACGATTTTACTTATTTGCGCTTTTTCTTTGATAAGAGCATTGCCGCGCCTGACAACAGTAACGCCATACCGCCTGTAAGCACAACACCGGTGTCCGGGCTTACGGGTTTGTCCGGGTTGCCGGGCTTGCCGGGTTCATCGGGCTTGCCGGGTTCATTGGGCTTGCCGGGTTCATTGGGCTTGCCGGGTTCGCTAGGCTCATCGGGCTTTTCGGGCTTATCTGTAGAATCGCCGGGAGTAGGCTCATCGGGCTTCTCGGGTTTGTCTGTAGAGTCGCCGGGAGTAGGCTCATCGGGCTTCTCGGGTTTATCTGTAGAGTCACCTGGAGTAGGATCATCGGGAGTTCCGGGTTCTTCCTTAGGAACTGCCTTTACATTCATATTGTACAGTGAAGAACCGTCCTTGTAAAGCTTGTAAGCTGTAAGAGCAAGAGTTGCCTGCTCGGTAGCCATATAGTTTTCTTCACCGCCGAGAACGTGGCTGTAGCCGCTTTCTGTAGCATAGCTTTCAAGTGCATCGATAAGGGTGATACCATCAACTGTAAATCTCGAATCCGTGATCGGATCAATGCCTAGAGCGGCAAGAGCGATAAGTACCTGTGATGTGCTCTCACTGCCGTTTACATATCTTGCGTTTTCGTCAAGTGACTCTGACAGGAACTCAAGACCGCTGTCGATAGCAGACTTTACCTTCTCATTTGCTGCATAGGGAGCGAGTGCCTGTAAAGCCATAGCCGTAAGGTCAACATCGGCGGCAGCACCTGCGAGTGCCCAGCCCTTGCCTGTCATATTGTCGGTAATATAAGCGATAAGCTCATCGTGTGTCTTTGCACTGTAATCTGTTGTATCAAATGCGATAAGCGCGAATATTGCCGCATTGATACCCTGAGATTTGATATAATCCATATCATCAAGACCGCTCAGTAAATTGTAACCTGCAACATCTGCGGAGTTCTTACCGAGTGCGGACAGAGCGATAATTACTCTTGCATTCTCTGTAGGCTTTCTGTCTGAAAGTCTGTCTGAGCCGTTAGCCTTTACCGCGTCACAAAGCTCATTGTAGTATTTATCAGCCTTGTCTGCGGAAAGCTTGCCTGCTCTTGCGAGAGCGATAACAGACCATTCGCCGCCGATCGACTGTAGCGGATAGATCTTGTTTTCGCTGAGATTTGAAATAACATCGTCTTTGTGCTTGTCACTCTTTGCGCCTGCCTGCTTTATCTCATCAATAGCGGCAAATCTTTCGATTGCCTTGTCAAGAGTTTCTGCATTTGTAACCTTATCTCTTAAACGCTCGGGAACGGCGGAGTAAGCGTCCTTTGCGCTGTCGATCTTTTCCTTGCTGTCGGCTGTTACATTGCCTATCTCATCAATAGCATCTGTTGCCGCACTTACTGCATCAGCTTCTGCCTGAGCCAATGCTTCTTCTGCGGCTGTTAATGTTTCGTAGCTTCCTACAAGCGTCTTTGCGTTGTCGCTGAGCTTATCATAAGCTGTTCTTGCCGCTGTTATGTTGTCATAGCTGTCAAGGGTTACATCGCCTATAGCGTCTATAAGCTCTTCGACCTGCTCAGCTGCCTTTACATCATCGGGGATAAGCTTCAGATAAGCGTATACGGGCTGTTTTTCGCCGTTCTGTACTATAATTCTTACAGTCTTTATTTCAGACTGACTGCTGAGCGCTATTTCAGCCTTGCCATCTGCGGCGATGCGCTGATTGTTTACATAAATATTGTCGTCTGCCGCACCTGCAACAGATATGCTTACACTCTCCTCAACGCCTGTGCTTACTTCATAAACACCGTTATCATCGGGAGTGAGCTCCTTTACTGTCTTGCCGTCATTATCTGTGATAACTATTTTTCCGGGGAGCGCGGTCGTGCCGACTTCCTCTTCATTTACGGTAGTTCTTACAACATAAGAAACCTCTGTTGATTTCTCGTTGAATACACCTGCCCAGATATTGCTTGCTGTCTGGATCTTTACATAGTGAACGCCGTTTTTGAATGTAACGGGGTTACCGTCCTCATCCACAGCCCACTTTAAGTCAAAGCCGTTTGATTCGGCATTTTCGCTGTATGCGTTTACATTAGTGCCTATCGTGCCGTTCTTGAAGTAATCAACATAGCCGAATCTTGTTGTACCTGCAAATGACGCTGTAGAGCTGTCGCCCTGTATAGTACCCTGAACGCCGGGGATAACAACACCTCTCAGTGTGACAGTATCACCCTTTGCGAGATCGTTCATATAGTAAACGCTGGGGGAAACCCATCTGCCTGTCTGCTTTGAGCCGTCATTTGAGTTGCCCTGATTGTCTGTCCAGCTTGTCTTGCCGTCAGCTGTCTTTTTGTATGTTACTTCGTAATCGGTGATGGTTGTATCTTCGTAATGCTCACTGCCTGCGAGTGCATACCATGTCTTGCCGTCCTCGGATACGTATACCTGTCCGCTCTCAGCCGCACTTCCGCCGCTTACAAAGCTGTTGCCGTATGCATAGAAGTCAAGACCGTAGGGGTTCGAGGGATCATCGGTTATGGGGTCGTCATAGTAATATGTGATATAACCGCCGAAGTTACCAAGTGATTTTATAGTGCCTGCGAGCGTCTGCTCGGGACCTACACCGAAGGAAACATTGGTGTACTGGCTGTTGATACAAAGGTAATCAACAACCTTGTCGGGTACGTCATACTTGCTTCTCTTTGTAGCCTTTACCGTGTAGCTCTCCGAAAGAGTGCCGTTCGATATAGTTACAGTTGTGTTGCCGCTCTTGGCAACGAGGCTGTAATAGCCGTCTTCACCCGCTGTTGCGGCATCACTGCCTATTGTAACTGTGCAACCGTCAGCTGCCTTGAAATATACTGTAGGAAATTCTGCGTCATTTGCTATAACTATATTATAGCTGAGGAGTGACGGGTCAAATGCAGGGTATAAATCGCCGTAATCACTCTTAAGCTCTGTAAGATGTACGTCCTTTACAGACGCGTCAGCCTTTATGAGCTTTATAGTGTAGCTTGCCACCTTATCTGCATCGTCAAACTTGTTTACAAGATAATCACCGTCAGAAACCGCATCGATAGATACCGTAACAGTGCCATCCTCGCCGAAAGGATATGCGGGAGTTGTTTCGCCGCTTTTAAGCTCGGTGTATTCGCCGTCAGCCTTTGCTCTGAAATGAACGTTTGCTGTTTTACCCTTAAGAGTAAGTGCAACGCTGTCGGTGTTACCTAAAATATAAGATGTGTAGCTGTGGCATTCTGCGTTTGTGCCGGTCGTGTCGGTCACATTGCCGTTTTCGTCATTTCTGAAAACCGTACCCTCCGCAAAGCCGTTATACTTTGTTGCGTACAGCTCTCTGCCGCCGGGAATAAGCGTAATGCCGCCTGAGCTTGCTATTTCTGCCGTGTAGTCATAGGGACGTGTTATATTGAATACATACTGCGTCTTTATGCTCTCATCGTCAATGTAGCAAAGCTCTAAAATCAGCTTGGTAAGACCGAAAGGAATATTAGAAATGCTGTTGAAGCTGCCGGACTTGATCTCGTTTCTCTGTGCAACGCCGTTTATATCGGTATAGACTGCATAGCACTTCAGCAGATCACTATTGAATTTAGTTCCGCTGTTGATATAGAAAGATGATGTACTGTAAGACTTTATTTTTATATCATATTCAAGCTTTTCGGGGTCGAAAGCATCATTGTCCCAGCCGTCAAGTGAGAAAGCCGAAAGTGCAAAGCTGTCAAAACGTGCGGCAGGTCTGTCGCCCTCTTTTACAGTTACCTTGTATGTACTTGCGGCTTTGCCCTCGCCTACCGTAACGGTGATAACATCGCCGTCCTTTATCTCTGTAGGCTTTGTCAGGCTGAGTGTCTTATCGCCGATCTTGCTTACTGTCTTGAAATTCCTGTTCAGTGCCGTGGGACGGAAATTGATACTCTTTGTGCCGAAAGGAACTGTAAGAGTGTATTCATAAGTCTTTGCACCAAATTCAGGGGAAAGCGTGCCGTAATCGCTGTTTATTGCTTTAAGCGATGTGTCAGTGCCGCTCCAGTCACTGCCGAGGTCAGCGCCCCAGTTCATAGTGTACTGCATACGGAGCTCGTCACCGTCTGTGAGCTTGCCGTTGGCTACAGTGTAGGCATCAAAGCCCTCGTTTGTAAACCAGTCGTTGAGCGTGCCCATCCAGCCGCTCATTGAGCCGCCGGCTTTTTCTTTAAGTCCTGCGATCTCACTTATGTAGCCTGCATCAGCGCCGGTCTGTGTAAAGCCTGAGCTTTCAATAGCGTCCTTTATGCAGGTCATAGCGCTTGAATTTTTATCAAGCGATACCCACTTGTCGACCTTGGTGCCTATCCATGCGGGAGCTTCACCGCCGTCGACCGCTTCGGTAAACGTTGTGTTTTCTACGATAACACGGACGCTTCCGAGGTCATCATCGGCAAATACCGTAAAGCTTACCTGCGGTACTGAGAGTAACGCAAGCGAAAGCGCTAACAGTAAAGCCGACACTTTTGCTGTAAATTTCTTCACAGTTGTCATAGTTTTACCTTCCTTTATTCTTTTTTGCCGTAAGGCTTAACCGTCTAATCTGCGTTTTGCCGCTTTTCTTCTTTGCCGGGAGCGTTCACGCTTGGCACGACTTTTCTCCTTTGCGGATACTGCGGGCGGTTCTTTCAGCCCTGCGGCTTCAAGCGCCCTTGTCCACGGACCCAGCTTCTGCTTTATAAAGCAGACTTCGCTTGGAGTAAAATCGGAGCGTTTGGGCAGAGTGCCAAGCTGTTCATACTTTTCGCAAAGCATAGCGACAGCCCTGCTCAATTTTTCGTCCGCCATAACGTCACCTCCGTAAACAAATACGAAAAACGGCAATAAAAAATGCCTTCACCAAAAAAAGTGAAAGCACAACTGATCTTTTAGCACAGCAAACATAAGCCATACGGATATGCCAAAAAAAGCATAAGGGTACAGCCTTAGCTGAAGATCGGCTGTACTTCTTCCTCGTCCAAGAGACAATGCCGAAAAATACGGGGGTATTCTGACTTGTGAGCATAGGCTCAGATACAGTAATGACGGTTGCTTTGGATTCTCACCAAATTCCCTATTACCTACCGGGCAAAAAGCCTTTCGTACCGTATTTTCGATATTCGGTTAAGGATAAGTATAGCATAAAGGGGGAAGAAATGCAAGAGGGGAAGGGGTATTGTGAAAATAAAAAAACGAGGTGCGTTGACACCTCGTTTTGCTATATCATATTATTTATCTTATCAGAACGCAATTCTGTCCTCGATGTACTTCTTTACATCTGCGATAGGCATTCTTTCCTGCTTCATAGAGTCACGCTCACGGACTGTTACACAGCCGTCCTCAACGCTGTCGAAGTCGTATGTGATGCAGAAGGGAGTACCGATCTCGTCCTGTCTTCTGTATCTCTTACCGATAGCGCCTGCATCGTCATAGTCAACGCAGAAGTACTTTGAAAGCTCGTCTGCGATCTCGCCTGCCTTGTCGGCGAGCTTCTTTGACAGGGGCAGAACTGCCGCCTTGACAGGAGCTAAGTAGGGGTGGAAGTGCATAACGTTTCTTGTTGTGCCGTCCTCAAGCTGTTCTTCATCGTATGCTTCAGTTATAACTGCAAGGAACAGACGCTCAACACCGAGCGAGGGTTCGATAACATAAGGAACGTACTTTTCGTTTGTTTCGGGATCGAAGTATTCCATCTTCTGACCGCTTGTCTTGATGTGCTGTGTAAGGTCATAGTCGGTTCTGTCCGCAACGCCCCAAAGCTCGCCCCAGCCGAACGGGAACAGATATTCAAAGTCGGTTGTAGCCTTTGAGTAGAAGCAAAGCTCCTCCTGGTCGTGGTCGCGCAGTCTTAAGTTCTCTTCGTTTATGCCGAGGGACAGAAGCCACTTCTTGCAGTAGTCCTTCCAGAAGTAGAACCAGTCAAGGTCTGTGCCGGGCTTGCAGAAAAATTCAAGCTCCATCTGCTCGAACTCTCTTACACGGAAGATGAAGTTACCGGGAGTGATCTCGTTTCTGAATGACTTACCTACCTGTGCAACACCGAAGGGTACTTTTTTACGGGTAGTACGCTGGATATTCATAAAGTTTACAAAGATACCCTGCGCTGTTTCGGGACGGAGGTAAAGCTCGCTCTTTGAGTCCTCTGTAACGCCCTGGAATGTCTTGAACATAAGGTTGAACTGTCTGATGTCTGTGAAATCGGCCTTGCCGCAGTTGGGGCAGGTGATGCCTTTTTCACGGATATAATCCATCATCTGCTCGTTTGACCAGCCTGCACAGTTTGTGCCGTCAAAGTCCTCGATAAGATTATCCGCTCTGTGACGTGTCTTACAAGCCTTGCAATCCATAAGGGGATCGGAAAATCCGCCGATATGACCCGATGCTACCCATGTCTGAGGGTTCATGAGGATAGCGCTGTCAAGTCCTACGTTGTACTTGCACTCCTGTATGAATTTTTTACGCCATGCGGACTTGATGTTGTTCTTCAGCTCAACGCCGAGAGGTCCGAAATCCCATGTATTTGCAAGTCCTCCGTATATCTCGCTTCCGGGATATATAAAGCCTCTGCCCTTACAGAGAGCGACCAGCTTATCCATGGTTTTTTCTGTGTTTTTCATGTGCGAAATTTCCTTTCCTGTTTTGCATTTAAAAGCAGTGCACGGCAACGTATCTGCGCTGTCGTGCTTGTCTGCCATATAATTGAATACGGTTAAAATACCGTTTTAATACGATGAACTTTTATTCCCGACCGTTTTGCTGTACAGAAAGGTCGGAACTTACAGTGCCTTACAGCTTTTCAATCCAGCCCATTTCATCGGGGAGCTTGCCGTACTGCATACCTGTCATTGTGTCGTAAAGGCGCTGAGAGATAGGTCCTATCTTGTTGTTGTTGATAAGCATAACCTTATCGCCCCACTTTAAGTGACCTACAGGTGAAATAACAGCGGCTGTACCTGTACCGAATACTTCGCTGAGCTTGCCTGCATCGTAAGCGTCTGCGATTTCCTGAATTGTAATTCTCTTCTCGCTTACCTTAAGTCCCCACTTCTTGCACAGCTCTATAGATGACTTTCTTGTGATACCCGAAAGGATAGAGCCCTGGAGTGCGGGAGTAACGACCTCGCCGTCGATTACGAAGAAGATGTTCATAGCGCCTACTTCTTCAATGTACTTGCGCTCAACACCGTCAAGCCACAGTACCTGTGAGTAATTCTGCTTGTGAGCCTCGTCCTGACCGATGAGCGATGCGGCGTAGTTGCCGCCTGTCTTTGTAAAGCCCATACCGCCTCTTACCGCACGGACATAGTTTGTTTCAACATAGATATTAACGGGGTCAAGACCCGAAGCGTAATATGCACCTGAGGGTGACATAATTATCATAAAGTAATACTTGTCGCCGGGACGAACGCCGAGGAACGGATCAGCGGCGAATATGAACGGACGTATGTAAAGCGAAGCACCGTCTGTATGAGGTACCCAGTCCGCATCTATCTTTACCAGCTCGTGGAGAGCCTGTAAGCAGTCGTCAACGTTTAACTGAGGGATAACAAGACGCTCTGCGGAGATGTTCATTCTCTTGAAGTTTTCTTCCGGACGGAAGAACTGAATGCTGCCGTCGGGAGTTCTGTATGCCTTCATACCCTCGAAAATTTCCTGTCCGTAGTGAAGAACCATAGCGGCAGGTGAAAGCGAAATATCCCCATAGGGAACTATTCTTGCGTCATGCCAGCCCTTACCCGTGTCATATTCCATAATGAACATATGATCGGTAAAGATGTGACCGAAACCGAGCTTTGTTTCGTCAACGGGCTTTGCCTTAGGTGTTTTAGTTTTCTCAATTTTGATTTCCATTGTAAAAACATTCCTTCCTGAAAGCGAGTTTATCGCCGTAATTTCCGCCATAGCGGCAGCTCGTCTGCCTTATGCAAGCGAAATACCGTTTCCTTTCAGCATCAGTATGATGAAAATACAGGGAAATTATGTATGCTTGCAGTACCGACTGATTGTACAAAGAAAATTATAGCACTATTCGCCGAAAAGTTCAATATGTTTTTTGCACATTTTGCATTTTTTAAGCGGATTTCTTTCATTGACAGGCGGTGCTTTCATTATGCCGAAAATAAATCGGTCCGATACCGCTTTGAGGATATCGGACCGATCATGATATTTCAGGTTACTGCTGGTTTGACATTTCGTAAGATTCGATCATCTTTTTTACCATCTGACCGCCGATTGAACCTGCCTGCTTTGAAGTAAGGTCGCCGTTGTAACCGTTATCCTTAAGGGGTACGCCTACTTCGTTTGCGGCCTGCATCTTGATGCTGCTTAATGCTGCCTTGTTCTTTTTATTAGTACTAGCCATTGTTGTTTTCCTCCGTAATTTTTTGCAGGTCCTTTTGACCTTGCAACATTATTATGTTCGGAGAAATTTTAAATATAAGATGAAATTTATGGTGATTAGATTACGTTTTTCTGTCGCTTATTATAACTCCGTCCGATATCTCGATTATTCTTTTACAGCGTGACGCGATATCCTTGTCATGAGTTACTATAATGACGGTTTTGCCCTCGCGGCTGAGCGTTTCAAAAATACGCATTATCTCATCGGCTGTATCGCTGTCAAGAGCACCTGTGGGTTCGTCCGCAAGTATGATCTCAGGCTCGTTTACTATAGCTCTTGCAATAGCGGTTCTTTGCTTCTGACCGCCCGAAAGCTTGAATACGGGGGTCGATATCTTATCGGACAGCCCTACCTTCTGCAAAACAAGCCTTACCGCTTTTTCTTTGTCGATCTGTTTTTTTGAATATATCAGAGGTATGTGCACGTTTTGCTTTACCGTGTATTTTTCGACCAGTGCAAAGTCCTGTATTACAAAGCCGATAACGGCATTGCGAAGCCCGGCTTGCTGTTTTTCTCCGAAAGAAGATACATTTTTGCCGTTTATAGCGTATTCGCCGTCTGTCGGCTTATCAAGCAGTCCGAGAATATTGAGCAGGGTGGATTTTCCGCTTCCGCTTTTTCCGATTATCGCGACAAGCTCTCCGCAGTTTATATCAAAGCTTACGCCTTTCAGCGCTTTGACCTCAGCCTCGCCCGACGAGAAATTTCTTGTGAGATTTTTTACGCTTATCATAGCTTTTCCTCCTTCACGGCGATTATAAGTGACTTCTTTTTCAGTGTTGTTACAACAGGTATAAGAGAAATAATTACGGAGATTATTCCGGTAATAATTATCGCAATAGTTGCTGTCAACGTATGCAGGATTACAGCCATTATCATGCCGCTTAAAAATACCACGAAAAATGCACCTGCCCCGACCCTTAAAATAATATCGTTTATTGTAGCGCCGCATATGACGTGTATAAGAAGCTCGGATATATTTTTTCTGACATATGTGAGCATCGTTTCGATAAGGCTCAGAAGACATAGCACAAGTATTATCGCCCCGATTATGATCATAATCATGCTGTTTTGTAAAAATGTATCGGAGCGCTGTTTTATCATATCGTTTATTGAAATGAAATTATAGCCGTAAATGCCGAGCTCTGCGGCTTTTTCGTTGATCGCCGAAAGTGCGTTTTTATTTTCCGCGAAAATAAGCTGTGTGGGGTAATCAATACCGTTTTCTTTAAGAAATTCCGTGCTCATTATCGGCATATATACTGCCGTGTCAACAGATGTTACTGCCATATCGCCGGACGATATCATATATGTATATTGTCCGGGCTTCAGAATGCCGACTATTTCGTATTTATCAAGATATTTATCTCCTACCGAATATCCGTCTGCGGCTGTGCTTCCGACTACAACGGGAATGTTTTTGCCGTCACCGCCGTATTCATCATCAGAGAACAGCCTGCCCTGTTCGACCGTTATATTGTAATAATCGAAAAAAGCGGAAGTTACTCCGTACACATCATAAATATCTCCCGATATGTTATCGCCGTATACAAGACTATCAAGATATGCAAAGTCTACGGTTTTGTAGTTTTCGCCTATGTAATATGAAAGCTCGTTTGTTTCGCCCGAAATTGCCACCCTGATCTCATCGTCCGTTTTTGATTTAACATAATAATTATCGTTGCGGCTGTCATACGAAATATCCTGAGCGGCAGTGCCGTTTCCTGCCTTCGATAAAAAATCACAGCCAGAGCTAACAACATAGAATACAAGCAGAAGCTGACAGAATATCAGCAGATAGAGTGGAAGAGAGGAGCGTATATCATTTATAATAAGTTGGATTTTTTCGTTACGCATATTATTCCCTCCTCAGGCTGTTTATCATTTTTCCGCTGTATTTTACGCTTTGTCTGTAAGCGGTTACTATATTTACAGCCGTAAGTATAACTGCGATAAGCAAGCCGTATGAAAGACGAATGCTACCGAGGTAGAAGGTGACCTGCGGAATGAGCGATATAATAAAGGTCAGCATAAAACCGACTGACATTCCTGCCACATCGGCAATAACGGCGTATAAGAATATCAGCTTTCGTATGTCGTCACTGTCAGCACCGCATATCCTGCGTGCGACAATTCTGACTGCTTTGAGTCGAGCCACGCCGACATAAATACCCCGGAGCTCAGTATCAGGCAGATACCTGTAAGAGCTACTATTACAACGGTCACAGCAGACAAGCCCTTAGTGCCGCCTGCCGCAGTTTTAACGTCCGACTGAGCGTTTACAGAGCAGTTTATCGTGTCGCGTTCAGCTTCAATGTCGTTTCTTATATTATTTGCAATGTATGCCGTACCTTCGCCGCAGTCGGCGATAAGAGTTATATTCTGAAATATTACCGTGCTTTTTGCGACCCCGGCGAAATTTGTCGTATAGGCGTTTAATGAGTTTGCGCCGGAATAAATATCCGTTCCGATGACCTCGTGATCGGAAGAAAAAAGATTTATAGTCTGCTTACCGCCGATATCCATAGTCTGCGTCAGCTTCTGAGTCGAAACAACGGCCTTTGGAGTATCGCTCCTGATATCATCGCTATTCATAAGCGCATACGACAGGTCGCTGTCCGAATAATTGAACAGCGCATAGCCTTTGCCGGACGCGTTGATAAGCATAGCTCCTCTTGCTTTGTTTTTCGCTAGGATATCCGCAATATCACTGTAGGAAAGAGCGTTATCGCTGTAGTTATCCTGAGTGATCTCAAGCAATACGGCATCGTCCGAAAAACGGTCGGTGATATCCGAAGAGCTGATATTGAAGAATAATGACATAAGAATGGTGCAGAGTGTGAGCACGGCAGAGTAGAATACTGTTATCATGCCGCTTTTGTTGAACAGTTGCCGCATTTAAGCTCCTTTCACGATAGGGATAATCTTGATTACATAATATCACACACAGAAAGATATGTCAAGAAATCCATATTTGTATTGAAAGCAAAGCCTACATATGCTAAAATATAGTTATCATATTACAAGAGGAGCATTTATGCCTACAGAACTCGACACAATGAAGCACGCAAAGGAATACATAGACAAGCTTGCAAACGGGATTGATCCGTTTACCGACAAGCCTGTACCCGATGACGACATTGTAAATAACGTGAAGCTGTCGCGCTGTTTTTTCTACATTTCGGGGATACTTGAAAAGGTTATCGAAAATGGCGGAGAAGTATCGCCTGTTAAAACCGTCGAAGTCGTAAAATCGGGAAGACGCGGTGTGGTGGTTATCACCGATGAGGCGAGAGCCGCTTTCAAGTGCTTTATAAACGAAGTCACACCGACTGCATTTACCGATATGATAAACAAGCACCTTGACCCGGATATATCAGGCAGGCTCAAGAAAAACGCTATTGCCGACTGGCTTTCTGAGGTCGGTATGCTTGAAAACTATGAGCTTCCGAACGGTAAAATGCGCAGACGACCTACAGAAAGCGGAAGCAATGAAGGTATACGCCTTAGTGAATATTTCAGTGCGGACGGCTTTCCGAGGGCGGCACTTATGCTGAGTCCTGCGGCACAGCAGTTTATCCTTGACAATATAGACGCTATAGCGGAAATGAACGGAGCGCCGAGAGAAAGACGTAAAAGAAAACCGTTTGATGTAACAAACGGTATGAGAGATAATTTATCGGCTAAGGAAGTACCTATGTCTGCATCGGCGATCACAGCCGAAATTAACCAATATGTAGATGCCGAAAATTCGGGCACACTGAAAGTAGGGATAGTTGCAAAATGGCTCGAAAAACAGGGAATACTTGAAAATACAGAACTTCCTGGCGGCAGAAAACGCCGACTGCCAACCGACGAAGGTTTACAGCTTGGCATATTCACCGAGCAGAGAACATCAATGAGCGGAGATGAATATACAGCTGTGCTTTATCCGCCGGCGGCACAAGAGTATATTTACAGCCATATTGATGAAATAGCCGATTTGAATAACGGATAATAAAAGAGGCTGTAACACAATTCTTCAGCTTATCAAATTACATTAAAATTACAATGCAATATATTATAAAAATGTCAAAACAATAAATATATAGCCAACAACGCTGAAAACAGTTTCTATACCGACAAGGTGCTAATAATTTCGTGAGTAAATCAATGCAACTGCACTGTCACCGAAACTTCCAAAAAACGCACTATCCTGAGATATCTGT
>OMAR01000091.1_pt1 | contig 33763 bp, 35 predicted proteins | sample 1644651 | NCBI WGS metagenome assembly OMAR01 (sample SAMEA103958128, study PRJEB25191) | human gut metagenome | reverse complement strand
TACTTATGACTATGCTGATGGACTCATTATTAATGACACTACCGACTACATCGAGATTTACGAAATCGAGATAGAAGACGAACCCTTTGACGAGTTCCTTGGGTATATTATTACCTATGCTTCAGAGTATGACTTATTCGAAAACTTGAGAGAAAATCTTATTCTTAGGGATTTAACCAAAGGTGCTGATGACCAATACTATGATTATTCTCCTTCTCAGGTAGAGGCTATCCTATTCGGAATCCTTCAATTAACTCCAGAACACCAAGATATAATCGTAATTGATCTCAAAAAACACCTAAAATCCTTTATTCAAGACAAAGACCAAGCGGAAGAGATGATAACCCAATATACCTGTTATTACAATGCCATCAAAAGATGGGAATCCAATCACAAGGAAACAGAAATCCTCCATCAACTTGAGATATCAAACCTACTCGAACAATTAAAAAATAACTAAAACAATGAAAACAACAAATCCTTCATCAAGAATCACAATCAGTCAGAATGGTAATCAAATACTAACCTGCAAAGTATACAAAGAGCCCAACTATATATTATCTATGTCCAATGAAGAAATATTAGAACTCATCTCTGGACTAGACTATATGGGTAACCTACCAACGGTACCAGACCTAGAGAAACCAATAGAAATCCAAGTCTCAACCACCCGACAAATACCCTTAGAACAAAACAAAGAAGTCCAAACCAAAATCAAAGAGATAATATACAATAACCTCTATGATACTCTAATAGATAAACTAAAGGATACCATCTCTAGGTTCCAAGCCCAGTATAACATCCAAGAGATAAACCCATACCTACAGGATATACTTCAGAACCCAGAAGATCTAGTATCAACACCACAAAGATAAATAAAAAGAATACCTAGAGCCTAGAAAACTCTAGGTATTTCTGTGTACACAAACCAAGTATATAATCAATTACCTCCCAAAACAAAATAAAACCAAGTATACAGATACTAGGTACACAACCTACCTAACCCACTCCCAACAAAGAAATATACAAATAATATATAACACAATAAACCTACCTATATCATATACACAATCTGAATATACAGATATCACTAACTAAGATACAAATCCCCTATATCACAATCAATATATAATACATATAACTAATACTAATATACATATCTTAGGATCTTGGTTTCCCTTCTTTTCTGTGTACCAACGGGGGTTTTTCGAAAAAGTCAGGAACATACTCATAGATGGGGTTCTACTATACCAAACACTATAGCTCTCAAAATTTAAAGTACTAAATCCTTGAGGCCCCAAAGGCCATTTTAGGCAATAAAATCACCAATCCTGGCCCCTCAAATCACAGAAAAGCAAAAAGTACACTCTGGCAATAGTTTTTGAGATACGTATATGAGCCTTTTTGACACGTAGCTATTTTAGTAACGCCTATATATAATATACTAATATGGGTGGGATTTAGATACGTATGTATTTTAGCTTCACACGTGTAATTGAAAAGTGTTCTGTTTGGCTAGTTTGTGTAATCTAGGATTTAGGTTGTGATTTTGTGTACCTAGACTCGGATTTTAATTGCCAAGAGGCTAGGATTTATATTAAAATTGTGTACCTAGAGGCTAGGATTTATATTAAAATTGTGTACCTAGAGGGGCCATTTTAGGCTCGGATTTTATAAAACTGGGTACACAATTACACCATAAATGGCCCTAGGATTTAATAAATTTCTAGGCAATCAAGGGGCTATTTTTAATTGCCATCCTAGTAATATTGTTGTTAATTGCATAAGTATTTATATTATGGCTATTTTAGATAATTCTAGGACATTAGGGGCCTTCGAAAAGTAAACTGGGATATTGCATATTTAAAAAATAGTTCTTATATTTGCATCAGATAAAATTAATTATTCATTTTTAAATTAGTCAATTATGAAAGATTTTAAACTGTACACTCAATTCAATTTTGCAAAATGCGTTCACCTCTCCCTGCTCTCAGTTCCCGAAGGTAACCTATGCTCCTCTCCCGAAGGCATATTAGACTTCATTAAGCCTTACTTACAAGAGTTACAAGAGAACACAATCATTCCCGATTGCTTAACTCTAGTATCAATCCAAACTATCGAAAACGAATTCGGAAGCCTTTACACTGTATCAATTGACTTTAACTTTTAAAATATCCTAACCATGGCAACAAAACAAGTAACCATCTCCAACATTAAATTTAATCTCAGTACTAAACCCTTAGTATCTGAACCAGAGACTTATCCCGATTATCCTTCAGTCCCAGTAAATCGGATAACCAATAAGATCATCACTAATCTTATTAACTACTTACCAGAGTACCCCTGGTACGAATACATATATAATTCAAATGACCAATTCGACGAAAACTTACCAGAGCTAATAAATGCTGGCAATCACTTTATCAGTATTTACATTAATACCGACGATTGCCTAATCGAATTTTCTACTGAGCAACCAGATTCTTCAGATAACCTTTACTATTCCTTTACTATAGCTGGTATATACTTCACAGTATACTTCGATTAAAACTAACCTAGTAATATTGCCCAGGCCTAACTAAGGTACCTGGGCTTTTCTATGTACATACCTAAGAGGCCATCTATAGACTTCATATAATTACCTAAGAGGTACTAGAGCTTTACTACACATATACTTACTAGCTTTATATAAGAACCCACTAGGCTTATCTATAGATCTTATAAGGCTTACCTAAGTACGCTAACTATCGACCATATATGGCCTTCAGGTAATAGGCATATAATATACAGATATTCTATAGCCACTTAAAAGGCCCTCCGAAAATCCCCTAGAATCCTCTGGCCATGGGGATTTAGTACGAGGATTACCAAGAGGATATAGTAAGGGAACCATAGATGGCCTTAACCTTGTTATCATACAGGTATTATATAGCCGACAACGGGCGGGCAATTTAGGCCGCCCGGAGGTTAATGGGTGGAAATTTGATAAAAATTTTTGATAATAAATAATGTACACGCAAATAATAAAATTCATTTTTAACAAAAATTTTTCTCAAATTTTTTTGTAGATTAAAATAAAGTCCTTATCTTTGCAATGTCGGAAACGATAAGAGGTCTAAGATTTAATGAGAAAAATTTTCAAAAAAAAATCTTTGAAAATTTTGCAAATTAAAAAAATAGTTCTTATCTTTGCATAGGGAAATAAAACAAAAACCTTTTCGAGTTTCTAATAAGACTTGAATTTTTATCGAAAAGGTTATAATAAAATAAATTCAAAAATTCAAGCATTTTTATTATGGAAGAAAAAAAATTAAATTCAGTTGAGAATGTAAATGTAGTTGTTGAAAATTCTACAAAAGAAAAAGTAAACAAAGTTAGTGCTAAAAAAGCTAAAGCACAAGCAAAAGCAAACAATATTCTTTATAAGGATATTCTAGCTAATTTAAATAAATCAACCGAGGGACTTTTAAAAACTTCTTTTGGTGTTAAAAAATCAGACATCTATAAAGAAGAAATTTTTTCAGAACTTTCAGATAAAGAGAAAAAAGTTGCTCGAAAGAAATTTCGTAATACAATTCTTTCATTGTCCGAAAGTTTGACACAAGAAAAAGATAAAACTCGCTTAGAGAAGCTAAAAAAAGCGTTTTTAGATTTTTATAAGCAAGTTTACAAAGTAAATGATTTTTCACTTTCTTCTGTTTGTTCTGAAAATATGAAAGAAACAAACAAAGAAATTTTGAAAAAGGCTTTACAAATCGTGAAAAAATAAATGATTTTTATTACAAGCAACTAAATTAAAATTTTTTAGAAAGTAAGGGAATGTTTGTCCCTTACTTTTTTTTTGACTCATTCTAAATAAGGGCTACCGTACCCCGCATTTAGTACCTGGTATTTTTAGGCTTTCGTATTAAGGGGTACCTTGAACACAAACCAATGAATTTACTACCACAACTTTTTACCTCCTCGTATTAAGGGCATTGCCTAGAAAAGCCTTGAACACACACAAAAATTTCTACACACGTTAAGGGCATACCAAGACACAACACACAAAGAAGCCAGAGAATAAAAACATCCCTGGCATTCAAAATCTTAATCCTTACTATACTCTTCCTTAATCCTTTCCAAATCCTTTAAAGCCAATTTCAAAACCTTAATCCTATGTGGGATATATTTCTTATAGGGAGGAAACCAATACCCAAATATCCGATCCTCTTTATCAATCTTATCTATGGGAATCTTCATCCATCGATTACCTCTTATGGTATGATACTCTCCATAACCCATATAACTAAATCTTTCAAGAAACCAGAGATGGGTAATACCAAACCTTTCAGGTTGGAACCAGGGTTTAATTACACTATGCCAGAATTCATGGTTCTGATTATCGAATATCCTACACATCCCTAGGTTAGTTTCTGCATGTCTTAGAAAATCAATTACCTTGATTATCTCATACTTCACTTTCTCATAGTTTTCGAATATCCTCATCTCTATGGTGAAGTCATTCTTTGCTTTTTCATCGATATTACTCATGATACTAATCCATATAAGAATATTATAAACCAAGCCACTAGGATAAAGATATAAGGGATTGCATACTTCTTAAATGAGTATCCTTCTATCCCATCATGGAGGGCGGCATATATAAATACTATTGGCCATAGCAACATCATTAATGCTACTCCCAGTAATTTAAACCAAGTAAAGCCAAGGCATACTAGAGCATCAAAATTCATTGAGCTACCCTTATAATTACCGTGACTATCGAAGTGATAGTAGTTCTTAGGTTTTAATACTTGCTCAGCCCCTAGGTAGGGTGGTAGGTCCTTTTTAATGAACCTACCCTTGCTATCTCTTGCCCTTTCTCTTAGAAGTTTAGGAGCAGATAAATCTTCGTCATAATCTTTAATTCTAGCCATTGTTTTTCTTTTTAAAGAATATTAGGTAAATAGGAAATAAAGGTAATACTAACCAGATTGTAAGGAATAATAGGTGAGGTCTTATCATCCTGATTTCTTCACATAATAACTTGGTTAGAAGTATAGAGGGGATTAGGCATATCCCATAGATTATGCCTAATATTATCCAAGTACTATTCATTAAGTTTTTCGATTAATTTTTTAAGTTTCTTATCTAAGGTTATCACTTTCTCAAGGGTTTCATCATCCTTGTGTTTCCCGTTATCATCCAACCATTTTTTGATTGCCTCTAAGGATTTCTTGGATTGGTGATATGCAACAAAGGAATTGTACTTCTGTTCATTCTCTGTAGTACAAGGTAGGATTATTGCATTACCTTTCCCATCTAATCGAGTAAATTGACCCTCTAGATTTGTTGTTCTAGTAATTATTACCTTATTAGATAATATTGCAGTACCATTCTTTTTATCGATAGATACTACGTTTGCCTTTTCCATTAGGGTTTTGTCTTGGTAAATTACCGAGTTACCCTCTTTGAGTTTTATTACTTCTTTTTTCATATAAATACATTATTTATTTCGTTATACAAATATACTATTTTATTTTTAAATATCAATCATTATTGAATAAATTCTGCAAATCTTCTGAGGTTATTCCATGCTGACGGTAGTAGTCGTATTCCCAAGGATTGAGAGGTTTGCAATTGACTGGGTATTCGTCTCTTAATTCGAAAGGCAAATAGCCAAGAAATTCTATACTGTTGAAATACTGTATCTTACCGTCAGTAAATAAGAAATATTTCAAGGGTCTATCGATTGCCTTACCGAAATTACTTCCTATTAATCTGATATCCTTGTTGGCAATGTAAACATGATACTTATCAGTTATTAAATATACCTGGGTATTCCAGGGTTTCTTCGATTCATCTAAGGTTTTCCTAAACCAATCAACCATAATCTGTTGTTTCTTTCCCATATCCATAATTAAATTATTTATTCATTGATAAATAGAACTCGATATACCCACCTAAGAAAGGCTACAAGCAATACTTTACCATCTTTAATGTAAACTCTAAGAATTTATATTATGGATAAACTTACTAACGAATTAATTGCCAAGGTTGCAAACAAGTTAAACCTTGAACCCGCTCTGTTAAAGACAGTAACTGTAGTAGAATGTGGTAATCGAGACGGATTTTTACCCTCTGGTAGACCTCAAATTCTCTTCGAGGGTCATGTAATGTGGAAATATTTGAAGATAAAACTCGATGGAGAAGGCAAAAGAACCTATTTATACGATCTAGCCAAGAGAAATCCCAGTCTGGTTTATCAGAAATGGACCAAAGAATTCTACTTAGGAGGTGAAGGAGAGTGGAAAAGACTCGAAGCAGCTCGTAAAATTGATGAAAACTGTGCTAATTTAGCTACTTCTTGGGGATTGGGACAGATTATGGGCTTCAATTATCAGCTTTGTGGATGTCAATCAGTGGATGAAATGATCCAAAAGATGTCTGAATCTCATGAAATGCAGCTAGAAATGATGTACCATTTCCTCTATAACTCTGGTTTAGTGAAACATTTGAAGGCAAAAGACTGGGATGCCTTCGCTAAAGGATATAATGGTCCTGGTTACAAAGATAATAACTACGACCAAAAGCTAAGAAATACCTATGAAAACTTTAAAGACAAGCTATGAAAGTAATCTACAACAACATTATACCTTTCAAGGGATACAAAGCTATCAACATCTTTGGTTTAGTGTTTGTAAGAAAGGGGGCTAAGTTTACTGAGGTGGATTATAACCATGAACATATACATTCAAAGCAAATGGCTGAGATGTTATGGATATTTTTCTACCTTTGGTATGGAATCGAGTACTTAATCATACTTTGTTTTGCTAAATGGAACAAGCAGAATGAAAGGTATCATGATGTAAGTTTTGAGGAAGAAGCTCATAATAATGATTCGAACCTGGATTATATTTCAACTAGGAAGCATTATGCTTGGTTCAAATACATAAAATTGAGAAGTTACAAGAAATGAAAGACTTAAAAGTACTGGGAGTATGTGGGATTTACGATCCATATTTCTTCTTAATTTTAAATACCATACATCTCCCAGTACTAAATTTTTTAGCAATCTCATTAGCAGTATAATCGGGATGACGTAACATAAATCTATATATTCTATACTTCTTTCTATCAGAAAAAGCATTCCAACCAGAATTAAAATGGAATCTACCATCTCTAATACATTGTTGAGCATTTTCTTTTGGAGTTCCCCAGTATAGATTTTTATAATGATTATTTAGAGGATTGTTATCTTTATGACATACACATGGTTTATTATCTGGATTTGGAATCCAAGCTAATGCTACTAACCTCTGAATCCTTACTTTAACTCTATGATTGTCTTTCCAAAGATTTACTTTAGGTCTACCATCACTACAAACTTTGATACGTAGTTTATACCAATCCGACCCTTTGTTCTTTTGGTAAATCTTGCCTTTACTACTAATGAATGAATTCTTTCGATATACTTCAGTACCATCTTCATTAATATAATAAGATGGGTAATATGGTAATAGGTTTTCTTTCATAAATTTAAATTAAAATGAAAATAAAGAATATTTTAGGAGTTTGTGCAGGCGGCGCCGCCTTACTATTCCCATTTAAAAATAGTACTAAGTATAACATATTAGGAAATATTGAACCTAGAGGAGTATTCCATACTAGTAGAGAAGAGCAGTGGAAAGCTAATTTCAAAGGTATACCTTTCTTAAAAGGGTACGAATTACCCGAAGATTGGCATCCAGATATCATATTATCTAGCCCTGATTGTGGTAGTTGCTCAGTAATGAGATTATCTAAATCTAAGGCTCTTGGAGACCCTAAAAGTAATAAAAGTATACAACTAGTATTCCAAGCAATTCAATATTATGAACCCGCTCTTTTTCTTATAGAAAACCTACCGAGATTGCTATCTCTAATTTCTAAAGAAATGTTAACAGACTTCTTTAAGAACTATAAACTTATTTTTCACGAAAGAAGCGTTTCTGACTTCGGAAACTCCCAAGTATCAAGAAAAAGATTAGTAATTATCGGAGTTCATTTAGACAAGGGAAAAGAGTATTTGGATTCTTTTAATGAAGTATTCCAAGTAAATACTCCAAAACTTACTAGAGATTTACTAGTACAAGCCCCACAGGAAGCTTTAATTCCATTCTCTGATAAAGTTTTAGCCATGTATGATTATCGGAAATTACCTGAAAAGAAAAATCTTACAGTCAGACAAGTAAGACAACTTTGGACTCATGATTTCAAAGATGAAAAGAAATGGCCTATTAAAACTGCTAAAATGAGTACTCTCCCGGGAGTATATCGATTGGAAGATGATAAACCACCCTTAACCTTGAGACCCTCTGATAGGCAATTTAGACCAGATGGGTATCCTTTGGGTATTTATGATTTCAAGGCAATTATGGGATTCCCTGAAAATTACCGAGTATTTATTCGGGGATTTGCAACTTGGGACCCTAAGACTTATCACTACTGGTTAAATAAGGCTAGGTATACCCTGAGTAAGGGGTCGGTATATGAAGTGGGGTTATGGTTTAAGGCCTGTATATAATTATACTTGTATATATTTAAGTGGCCTAATACCTTCCCAATTCCCATCTTAACTTACCCATTAGGATATTCCTTCCTTCGGAAGGAAGGTATCTTTAGCTAAAGCTAAAGCTACTGTGCACGACGCGCGTTAAATTATATTATAAAAGAAGCCATACTCTTCGAGGTACCAAGTTTACTATAGAACATAAACAAACCTAAAACTCAAGAAATATGGAAAATTTGAAATTAACTCATGAAGAACGAAGAATACTTAAGTTAAATGGAATTCTTCCACAATCAATTGCTAAGCTGGTTAAGTCTAAAGTTATACAATTAGCTTTCAAATTAGGCAGTAGAATCTCAATGAGAGAATCTGAGAAATGTTATTTCATTGGAATCACTTTACCAAAATCTGAAAGCTTAGATCTGGAGTTATTTGAAGAACTGAAGAATAATGCTAATGAACTCAAAGAAATCATTCAAAAGTCTAAATTATGAAGAAGCTTAAAGTTGCCATGATAGTCCTTTTACTAGGATTTACTATTTACCTTTGCTTCAGGAATTACAAACTGAATCAACAACTCAGTATGTTACCTGATAAAGAGATCATTCAACATACTGATACAATTTATTTGAGGAAAAATTTCCTGCCAATTTCCTACGATAATTTACTTAACCCAAGTAGAATCCTTCTCTACAATTCTCCGCATTCTTCGGTTAGCCAGGGTTTATGCAGTACCGATTCAGCAGAGATATCAGAGAAGGATTCTCTTGTTCAATTAGTAATCGATAAGAATCAACTTACATTGAGTTTCCTTAATCAAAACTCGGGAATTTATTCTAGTAGGTTATTCAATATCGACACTAATAACTACAAGTATTCTTGGTATAACGGAAAACTTACCACACAAGAAATCAAATCTAGAATAAGATTAGTTCCTTATGTTTATGGTAAGTACCGACCCTTTAACAATCTATGGGATTTGGGAACAGGAATTTCAATCGAGACTAAGAGATTTAATTACAAACTGGGGATAAACAGTTTTTATTACCCAAGATATTTCTCAGGTATCAAAACTGATTTAGAACTGGTAGTAACTTATAAATTTTAGATTTTATGGCAAAGAAGATACAGGAAACACCAACTAACCTTACAAGAGAAGAATTATCTAATCTATCTAGGGTTACAACGGATGTTTTCTTTTTCAGTCTTTTTTGTTATGTGATACATCCAGTGAGAGGAAAGGTTCGATTTGAATTATATCCGTATCAAAAAGCCGTACTATACCAATTTATACTCCAGAGATTCAATATCTTGTTAAAGTTCAGGCAAGCGGGTATTACAGAACTTATATCTATGTACTGCTTATGGCTGGCATCATATCATCCTAATAAGAAGATAAACATTATCTCCATTAAGGATACAACAGCTAAGAAGGTACTTAAGAAGATTAAGTTCATGTATAAGAATCTTCCATGGTATATGCAAACCCCGATAATCAACGGAAGAACTGGAGAATTTGGTTCTGCCTCTATGATTGAATTCGATAATGGTTCATTCATAGAATCCATCCCAACATCTTCCGAAGCCGGTCGTTCAGAATCTCTTTCTCTCCTGGTAATTGATGAGGCTGCAATCGTTCGGTGGGCTTCAGCTATTTGGGCAGCTGCCTTCCCTACGCTTTCCACCGGAGGTTCAGCCATCATCAATTCTACTCCATACGGTATGGGTAATTTTTACCATTCAACATGGGTAGATGCTATAGCTGGAGGTAATCCTTTCAATGCTATTCGATTATATTGGCAGATGCACCCAGAACGGGATCAATCTTGGTATGACCAGATGGCTTCTGCATTGGGTCCAAAAAGAACTGCACAAGAAATCGATGGAGACTTTCTTTCTTCAGGTAATACAGTATTTGATATGGCAGATATCAAGGCTATCGAAGATTGCTTAAGTGATTATCCAGTTTTAAAATATCGTTTCAATCGTCAGTATAGACAATTCAACGAACCAGATCCAAATAAACAGTACTTTATCGGTGCAGACGTTGCAACAGGTAGAGGCTCAGACTATTCTTCTTTCACTTGTATGGACAAGCTGGGAGAAGAACAAGTTGTGTATAAGGGAAGAATGGCAGTAGATAAATATGCTAGGTTACTGGGAGATACTGGGCAATTATTTAATTTTGCTGTTGTAGCTCCAGAATCTAACGACGTTGGGTTAGCAGTAACTTCTGCTCTTCAGTCAGAAGGATACCCTAACCTATATTACTATCAAAAGCTTCTGAAAAAGAAAGGTAAGTCTAGACCTGAGGTTGATAAATCTCCTGGTTGGTTAACTACTCAAAAGAATCGTTCAGTAATCATAGAGGGTCTAGAACAAGATATTCGAGAAGAGAATATCATTGTGAAAGATCCTTTCTTTGTTCAAGAAGCTCCTACCTTTATATATGATGGTTTGGGTAGACCTGTAGCCATGGGTAAACACCGAAATAATACTTCTGCTGTAGATGTGGATTTGGAAGGAGATGTTTATTCTGATGATGATATATTTGGTAAAGCTATTTGTAATCACATACGAAAAGGAAAAACTAATGTAATAATACAACCGAAATGAAAATTCTTAAGTTTTTTGGATTCGATAGAAGGAATCGATCTCCAATACAAGAAAACAAGGCTAATCCTCCAAGTAAAAAAGAGGAGGTACCTATTTCACCCGGTAGAGTATCGGAACCGGATGATGACCCAGGTAACTTCATTCATACATTGAAAGGCTTAACTCAGATGGTTACGCCTTCTTTTCGTGTTGAAGTGATTCAGCTTTTAAGGGATTTATATAAAGTGAATCCAGATGTTAACATAGCTTTACAGGATATGTTTAAGCTTGCTAATACTGGTCACAACATAACCTTCCCTAATAATACCGATAAAGAGGCTGATAAGATGAGAGATCATCTTTCTAAGGTATCCTCTAAATGGTCTAACTATACTGCTGGTATGGATGGTTTGGTAAACAAGATGATAGTTCAATTGATGATTAGTGGAGCTATCTCAGTAGAAGCTGTACCAAATGAAAAGTTAGAGGGTCTAGCTACTGTATTATTCCTCAAACCAGATAGGATAGTATTCAAAAGAGAGAATAATGGTGTATACAGTCCATATCAGAGGAACACTCTTTGGAATGGCTCGAATAAGCAAGATTATATCAAACTTAATACAGAGACCTACTGTTATGTTGGTATGTATAATGATACCGATGAACCTTATGGAATACCTCCTTTTATGGCATCATTGGACTCATTAAAGGGTCAGCATGATATGAAAACCAATTTTAAACATATCATGGAAATCTGTGGTATGGTTGGTTTTCTAGAGGCTTTGATGGAAAAACCACAACAGAAACCTAATGAAAATGTAGAAGCTTACACTAGAAGATTAAATAGGGAGCTAATACGTTTGAAACAGAATGTAAGGGAAGGTATGAAGGATGGAGTAGTAACTGGTTACATTGATGATCATCAGTTTAAACTTAACTCTACCTCAAAAGAGATGAGCAATATTGATAAACCCTGGAATATGAACCAGCAATCAGTTGCTAATGGTTTGGGAGTAAATGGCAACCTAATTGGAGTACAAGCTTCCATTGGAGAAGGAGCAACTGGTATTATGCTTTCTAAGCTTATAAGTCAGTTAAAGAATATCCAAATGATAGTTTCTTATGTTCTTAAGTTTATTTATGAACTAGAACTACGTCTGGCTGGCTTTGATTGTAAGGGAATATCCATTACTTGGGGATCATCCACTATCTCTGATGAGGTTAAAATCCAACAGGGTAGACAGTATAAGATTCAGAACCTTGACTTACTTTACAAGGCAGGTATCATTTCTCAATATCAATATGCTTGGGAAATGGGTTATGATTCTCCTTCAGAAGAAGAACCAAGAGTTTCATTGGAAGACCAATTTGCTAAGGGAGGTAATTCAGACCCACAAGAGGGTACTAAGAAGAAACAGAGACAGGATGATAAGAATCAATCTGCTCGTAGATCAAGAGATAAAAATAACCCGGCTCCTTCACGAGGAGATCAAAATACTAAATCAAGATGAATAAACCGATTACTAAAAAGAACAGAGAACATTTAGATTCTTTAGTGATAGGTAGTGGTCATACTATAATGGCTGGGTATATCCCAACATCCATAGAACCACAAACCTTCTCGGAGAATTTTTATAAATGGGCTCAAACTTCTAAGGAGTCAGTCAGTCAATTTGGTTTTTGGGGAGGAGAAATAGATTATAATACCTATTATCCTGACTTGAAGCCAGAAGAACTTACTCCTAAAGATGAGGAGTTTATTGAACCAATGTTCAGATTATTATCTGCAACTATTGTGTCTAAGAACTGGAATCCTACCGATTTTAGTCAAAATGGAGTATTAAAAGCTTCTATGAGAATGCTCTTAGGACAAACAGTAAACTGTGACCATGAGACTAATATTGGTAATGCTATTGGAGCTGTATCACAAGTTATCTGGCAAGATGAATACAAGGAGGGTTCTTTTGTTATCCCGGCAGGTATCAATGGTATATTAAAGATTGATGGTAAAGCAAATCCGAGAATTGCTAGAGGCATTCTTATGGATCCTCCCTCTATCCATTCTAATTCAGTAACAGTACAGTTTAAGTGGGATAAATCTCACCCAAATATGGAAGATAATGAATTCTACCAGAAATTGGGTACCTATGATTCTAAGGGAGTTATGGTACGAAGAATCGTTACTGAGGTAGTAAGATACTTAGAAACTTCTTTGGTATCTCATGGAGCTGATGCTTTTGCTCAGAAGATTGGGGATGATGGTAAAATCATTAATCCAAATTTTGCCAAGAGAACCTGGGCTTCATACGAAGAATATAGGGATGATAAGTCTAAACAGTATTTCTTCTATGATACGAAAACTGACCTAGCTTTGTTCAGTGAAAATAACGATACTTCCCAATCTTATGATGATAACCAAGGAAATCAAAATCCTAATAATAAAGATATGAATGAACTACAAGAATTTTTAGAAAGAATCTTTGGTAAAGATTGCCTTACTCTTGCCGAAGGTACAGAGATGAACGAGGAAACTGCATTTGCAGCCATTCAGGAATTGGTTAATTCTCGTAACACTCTTCAGACTACTGTGGATAATTTAACTACAGAAAAAACTTCTCTTACAGAGCAGGTTAGTAACCTGAATGCAGAAGTTGCAAATCTGAAAGAAATGGCTCAGGTAGGTAAAAACCACATTGCATCTCTCCGTAAAAATGCCGTTGCAACCTATAAAAAACTTATGGGTGACAAAGCTGATGAAACTATCGTTACAATGTTGAATGCCGAAACTACCGGCATGGTAACTTTGATCTCTCTTACTAAAGATTACCAAGCTCGATTGGAAGAAAAATTCCCAATGACCTGTGCTAAATGCGGTTCTCACGATGTAAGCCGTGCTTCTTCTGCAACTGAGGCAGAGGATAAATCCGATAACAAAGCTACTGCTCAGAATTCCGAAAAGAGTACTGAAGAGATTCTGAAAGGTATCTATTCAAACAAATTAAAATAATCTCTAAAATAAGAAGAATATGAATACACATCCTACTACTAAGCTGGTAAATCAGGATCAACCGATGACTCTGTTTGGTGAAAAAACTCCCAGAGCGGTGATCTATAAGAGCGAATCTCACAAGTTGCATCAGGCTTTCTGTGTAAAAGAAAACAAAGTTATTCATCAGGGTATGCCGGTAGCTTTGGATACCGATGGTAATATCGAACCTTATATCCCGGGTGGAGATGGCAGCCAGGTTTATCTGGGTATAGCTGTAACTGACAACATTAACCCTGCTTATCAGGCTCAAAGAAATTTCCCCGTAGAAGTAACTGTAGCTGTAGAAGCTTTCATGGTTGTAAACTGGGTAGCTAAAGAGGCTATGGAATGTGGTTATGTAAAACCCACAGATACCCTGTTGATTGACCGTTTCATCACTGCTGAAACTTCAGCCGATGAAACAAAATTCATTAGCATCGTACCGGCTGATGAAGCTAATGATATTATTCAAGTATTGGTACGCTAATCATTAACTGAACATTAAAAGAACAATGAATACAGAATTTGCACAATTGAAAATGGAAGACCTTAGAAAGGAACTTCCAGAAATGGTAAGAAGTTTGGAAGCATACCGTCAGGGTTCCAACAACACATTGCCTATTGAAGTTACTCTGGAAGAACTGGTACAGGGTAAATATGGTGTATCACAGGATGCCTTCTTTGAAAAGTTGGGCATTAATCCGAAGATTGATACAATGCAGAACATCTTCACTATGCCGCAACAGAATATCCGTTGGATTGTACCAGAAATCATCCGTGCTGCTATTACAACTGGTATGCGTCAGGCACCTTTCTACCCGAACATCATTGCTTCAGACCAATCAATTAATGGTTTGCAGGTAACTATGCCGATGGTAAATATGTCGGATGCTGCTCCCGCTAAGGTAAATGAAGCAGAAACAATTCCTTTGGGAGATGTAAGCTTCGGACAGAAATCAGTTTCTCTGTTCAAAATCGGTAAAGGATTTAAACTTACTGACGAAGTTAAAAACTACGTTTCAATCGATGTATTGGGAATCTATCTCCGTGACTTTGGTATTCAGTTGGGTTATGCTATGGATACTTTGGCAATGGATGTTTTGATGAACGGTAACAAAGCTGATGGTTCTGAATCTGCTCCGGTTATTGGTGTATATGAAACAACCAACGGTATTACTTATAAAGACTTGTTGCATATCTGGGTTCGTGCTGCTCGTATGGGCCGTAACTTTACTACTATGATTGGTGGTGAAGACCAGGCTATCGAGATGTTGAACTTGCCTGAATTTAAAGAACGTCACTCAGGAACTACAGAAGCTACACTGAATATCAAGTCTCCGGTTCCCAATAAGGCTGACTTCTATATTCACCCGGGAACTCCCGATCAGCAGTTGTTGATGGTAGATACCAGTGCTGCCTTGATTAAGCTTACTGCTAAACAGTTGATGCTTGAATCAGAAAGAATCGTATCTAATCAGACTGAAGCTGTATATGCTTCTCTGACTACAGGTTTCTCTAAGATGTACCAGGATGCTGTTCTTCTGTTGGCAGCTAACAAGAAATTCTCTGAAGCTGGATTCCCGAGCTTCATGAACATTGACCCATACCTATTGGTTAACTTAGAATAATATCCGGGATTTCTTCATTGTATTTTTGTCTAATTTCTCCCCGAACAGTTTCAATCCATTCTGTTCGGGGTTTTATATTATAACCTAAAAATAAAAGATTATGGCTACTACTTACATTGTAACAGTTGGAACTAATGCCTACAGTTTTAACGACCAGGTAACTGGTATTTCAATTGCAAAAGGCGAAGAGAGAGAACTTACTGCTCGTCAGTATAGAACAAAACGTATTCAGAAAGCTTTAGTTTCTGGCCACTTGGTTTTAGTTCCTGAAAAGAACAAAGTTAACAAGTATACTGCTGAGGATATCGAAAAGCTTGACAAGAAGCTAGCTGCTCAGTTTGCAAAGGGTATGGAAATCAGTAAGATTGCCAAAGCTTATTCACTTGAAGAAGCTAAGCTGATTGCTAAGAAACATGAAATCGAAGCTGATCCGAAAGATACCGTAAAAGATATCCTTGAAGTTTTACTTGAAGATTTCGAAGAAAACAAAGAATAAACAAATCCGAATATAAATGAAAAAGAATCTAGACTTCACATATGTAACATCAGGTCTGGAAGTTTCATTTAGAGTATTAACCAAAGTCCCGGCCAAATCCATTTTTGACTGGGACTTTGGCGATGATAAGGGAGAGGTTTTCAATGGTGGAAGACATCAATCTTACTCTTATGAGAAGTCTGGATTTTATGATGTAACACTACATGTCACTAATTCTGATGGATTAGATTTGACTTGTACTCGAACCGTAGTTGTATGTAATTATGGGCATACTACTCTTCAGGATACCATCTACAATTTAATAGATAGGTATATTCCCAAAGAATTGCATGAGAGTATGACCATAGAAGATAAAACTGCATACATCACTAAATGGCAATTATATATCTTCCCACTAGTAAATCATACTATACCACCAGATAAATATAATGATGAATTATGGTATGAGGGACTAGAAAACCAATTAATTATGGAATTGGCAGTATGGGATTATCTCAATATACAAATACAAAATATACTGTTGGTTGCAGGAAACAGTTTTAGAGAAATTATCTCCACTGAATCTCATGGACCAGACCAAGATGGTGATTCACCTGGAGAACATGCTAGAGGAGATAGGATAAAACAAATTACTACGGGTCCTACTGAGGTACAGTATTATGATAAAATATCCGAAAGTATATCTAGCTTATGGAGTACTTATTCAAAGATGATTCAACCTGGAGGATATATGGATGAACTAAGAAAGAATCTATGTATGCTGGCATCTAGGTTAGAGATATACTTACCATTCTGTGATCAAATCGAACGGTTAGTAGTACCAAAAGTAGTAAATCATCGAAAACCAACTCCTTTGGGAGGACCTAATCCAACAGCCCCCCTCAATAAAGCAAGTAAACCTTCGTTAACCATAATAGATAAGAAATCATGACAAAAGAACCTTGGAGAATGGTTAAGAACCATTCTTGGAATAGGTATAAAAAGATTATCACTGATTTCTTAGACTGGGATGCTGGAAGACAAACAATTACTTGGGCTAAACACGTTAATCAATATCTAAATCATGCTGAGGATGATAGCCCAAGATATTATAATATTCCCATAGAAGCTTTATGCTATTACAATGCTTTTAGGAATTGGCCTATTAATAAGGCTACTGTTTCTGGAGAATTAGATGATGAGAACCTTTCTATACTTATTTCAAAGAATTACATAGAACAAATCGGATATCTCAATCAGGAAGGTTATTGGAACTTTAACTGGTCTGAGGATAGATTTGTTATCAATGGGATAGTATATAAACCTTCTGGAGATACTCAAGTATCTCAGGCTAAAGATGAAGCTTTGGTATTCTTGGTAATCCTCAAAAGGGATAGAGATACTAAAATCAAATTCGTAGAACAAAATCCATAAAGATATGAAAATGTTAATGTTACGTTTCACCAAGCTTAACAATGTAGAAGGAGATTGGTGGGACAGTAATCTTATAATCTTGAATGGACCTTCTGGAGTTCACATAGAAATGCCTGGTACTGGTAATTCAGCTACTACCATGCAATCTATGACTGGTATGAAGTTCGTATCAAATTACCAAGATTACTTTGGAGAGGTATGGGATAAAGATATACCTCATATAGGCTTTGGCCAAGTTATTAAGTTCAGAGTTAGGAAATTACCTGATTATGCCGTAGTAGTTGGGGATATAGAGGATGGAGGAGATGTTGACCCAGATAATCCAGATGATATCCCAAATGCTTTTGCTGGTAAAGAAAAAGAATACTTCCGTGGTAATAACTCAGAACTGTTATTGGGAAAGAATAAAGTAACACCTTAAAATATATACATATGTACGTTAGTAAATACTACACTTGCGAAGAGATTGACCAACGGCTATTACAGGGTTATTATGATGACTCTTTGGCTCATGGTTTTGTTGGAACTCTTAAAGAGTTCTGGGCATTCTTCTTATCAATTGCAAACAAGGTAGATAAGAAAGAGGGTTGGGATTTGTCAGAAAATAACTTCTCTGATGAATTGCTAGAAAAACTGAATGGAATTGAGGAACATGCTAACTACGTTACTAAAGTTTCTCAACTAGAAAACGATTTGAAATATCAGACTCAAGAACAAGTTGAGAAATATATACATGACTTAGTAGATGGTGCTGATGATGCTTTGGATACATTAAAGGAATTGGCTGAAGCATTAAACAATGACCCGAACTTTGCTACCAATATCACTAACCGATTAACTGAATTACGTACTCAATTAGAAGCTGAGGTAACTAGAGCTAAGAACCGTGAAAACGAATTAGCTTCTCAGATTAAGATTGTGAACGATAACTTGGTTAACTCGGTTAATACGTTGAATGCAACTATCATTAAAGTAGTACAAGATATTACTAGGATGATAGAAGCAATCAATGCTCGTATTCAAAAGGTAGAAGACCGGGTTGGTGATTTGGAAGTAGAAACTGACAATAACTTAACTGAAGCTAAAGAATATGCTAAGGAATTGGTAGATAAGGAAGCTGCTGAACGTAGAGCTGCTGATGAGAAACTGACCGAGGCTGTTCATAAGGTACAGTTAGACCATACTAGGGATATTGCCGACTTAAATAATAAGATTCTAACCGAGGCTTCAGAAAGAGCAAATGCAGATGTAGCATTAGAATCTAAACTGAACACCGAAATCAGTGATCGTAAAACTGCAGACCAAGAACTTGAATCCAAGATTAATGCTGAAGCTGCAGCTCGTACTGCTCAGGATGAAGTATTACACCAACAGATTGTAAAGGAAACTTCTGACCGTCAGAATGCAGATAATGGTTTACAGCAGAACATTACTCAAGAAGCTCAGAACCGTCAGAATGCAGATACTGTACTTCAGAACAATATTGATAACGAGAAAGAAACTCGAATTGCTCAAGATGAAATCCTTGACCATAAGATTGAGGATTTGAAAACTCAGGCCGGTACAGATAAAACCGAATTGCTTGAAAAACTAGAGCAAGAAAAACAAGAACGTATTGCTGCCGATAAAGACTTAGATAATCGTAAGGTAGATAAAAGAGAAGGCTATTCTCTTACTAAAAACGACTTTACCGATATTCTCAAGGCTAAATTGGATGGCATTGAAGAACATGCTAATTATATCACAAAAGTATCTCAGCTTATCAATGATGCTGGTTATCAAACTGAAGCAGATCTTCAGGCAGCTATTGAAAAGATTATTGGGGAAGCTCCAGAGGTTCTTGATACTTTGAAGGAGATTGCAGATGCTTTGGGTAATGACCCAAACTTTGCAACTACAATTACCAAGAAATTGGCAGCTATTACCGAACAATTGAATCAGGAAATTACTAATCGTACAGAGGTTGATGCCCAGGTACAGGCTAATGTAGATAAGGAAGTTACTGAACGTAAAGAAGCCGATACCGCTCTTGAAGCTAAACTAAAAGAATATGTTGATAACGAGGTAGATAAGATTACTGGTAACACTGATGGTATTCAAGCTAGTCTGAATAAGGAAATCCAAGATAGAAAGGATGCCGATGCTGCATTACAAGCTGCTATCACTAAGGAAGAAACGGATCGTAAGGATGCCGATGCTGCATTAGATACTCGAGTAACTGCTAATGCTACCAAGATACAAGAATTGGCTTTATCTATTCAGGATGCGGTAAATACCGTTAAAAATGAACTTCAGGCTAAGATAGATGCTTTGCAAACAGAAGTAAATGTTAACAAGGCAAATATCCAACGTAATACTGACAGATTAAATGACCAGATTACTAAGGAAGCTGAAGATTATGCTGAATTAAAAGGCATGGTTAATGCAGAAGCTGAAGCAAGAGCCAATGCTGATACTAATCTTAAGTCTCAGGTAGATAAGGTAAATATCGACTTGAACACTGAGGTTTCAAAGAGAGAAGCTGGTGATACTGTTTTACAGCAGAATATCGATAAGGAGATCTCTGATAGAACTTCAGCAGATACTTTATTAGATAATAAGTTCACTGGCTTGATAAATACTGAATCTACTGCCCGGGCAAATGAAGATGAGAAAATCAATGCTCGAATCGACCAGGAGATTAAAGATCGTAAGGCAGGTGATGATGCTTTAAGCACTAGAATAGATAGCCTCAATAGTGGAGTAACTGGTTCTTTAGATGAGCTCAGGGAGAAAGTAACTAATAACACTACTGCTATTCAAACCGAAGTAGAAAGAGCTAAGGCTGCTGAACAAGCTCTTAAGGATTCTCTGACTACAGCTATGGAAAATCACAAAGATGATTTGGTAGCTATATCTAAAGATATCAATGATGAGGCTCAAAGTAGACTACAAGAAGATACCAAGCTTCAGAATAATATTGATACCGAAACCCTTAATCGTACTCAGGCAGACACTCTGTTAGAGAATAAGATTACTCAGGAAGTATCAGATAGAGTTCAGGCTGTTGAAAACTTGAATGACCGAAAGGTTGATAAAGTAGATGGCAAAGAGCTTTCTTCAAATGACTTTACCGACTTATTAAAAGCTAAGTTAGATAATATCCAGGAATTTGCTAACTACATTACTAAGGTATCTCAGTTGGAAAACGATTCTAACTATCAGAATGCCGAACAAGTAGAAGCTGCAATCCAAAAGGTTATTGGTTCTGCTCCTGGAGTATTAGATACACTAGAAGAGATTGCAAAAGCATTGGGAGATGATCCTAACTTTGCAACTACAATTACTAATAAGCTGACTGAACTTAAAGGTATTATAGATAAGGAAATCTCCGATAGAACTGCAGCTGATGAACAAGTTACTCAGAAGTTTACTGAATTAAGTACTACTCTTAATGTTACAGTAAGTGAACTGAGAACTTTCGTAACAGAAACTCGTTCTGAATTATTAACAAAGGCTCAGGCTCAGGATGAATTAATTGCTAAGAATACTGCTAATATTCAACGTAACCTAGAATTAATTCAGGGATTACAAAGTAATCAGAATACTGGTTATCTTGAAATCAAGGAACTATTGAATACGGAAATTGAGGCTAGAAAGGCTGAGGATATTCGTATTGAAGCTAAAGTAGACAAGAATACTCAGGACCTTACTACAGAACGTAATGAGCGTATTGCTGCCGATAAAGTTCTCCAGGATAATATTGATGCTGAAGAAGCTGCAAGAATTGCTGCTGATAATGCTCTGGGTAAACGTATCGATAAAGAAATCGAGGATAGAAAAGCAGCTGATACCGCTCTTGAGAATAAATTTAATGGTATCACTAATGGTTTAGATGAACGTCTTCAGAAAGAAGAAGCAACTTCAGAAGCTTTACCCTTAACTATGGTTACGGAAATTGATTCGAACTTGGTTATCAATGGTACTTCTGCTGAAGTAAACTTTAAGAGTTCTGTAAAAGGAGAAGGTAATCTCTATGGAGAACCTATGCCTCGTAAGTTTGCTATCCCTGCTTCTACAGATGCTAAAGCAGGTCTTCAGTCGGCAGCCGATAAGAAGAGATGGAATTCTATGCCCAATGATTATATCACTGGAGCTAGTTATACACCTAAGGCTGGTGTGGTTACTACTAACATAAGTAGAAGTACATATAACTCCGATGAAGGTATACAGAAATCTAATGATTTCACTGTAGATATCCCCGCTTCTACTGCTGAGAAAGCCGGTGTACAAACTGCAGCAGATAAGAAGTTATTTAACTCTATTCCTCAGACTGTAGTAGTTGGAGAAGGAGCAACTTCAGATGCTAATAAAGTTACAGTATCAGTAAACAGAAAAACTGTAAACGAAGGAATATATAAAGATGATAATACTACTTTTGATTTACCAGTAGCTTCAATTACTAAAGCTGGTACTATGACTGCTGCTGATAAGGTTAAGTTGGATGAAACTTTACCCCAGCAGATTGCTAAGGAAATCCAAGACAGAAAAGATGCCATTGAAGCCTTGAAGAATTCTTCCGAAGCTTCCCTTGCTCAAGAAATCGAGGATAGAAAAGCAGCTGACCAGGCATTAGACACCAAATTTACTCAAGCTATCAAAGAAGAGGCAGATGCTCGTGCTGAATACGACCAGATTCAGATGCAAAAGATTCAGGAAGAAGAAGAAGCCAGAGCTGCTGCAGATACTGCTCTTGAGAATAAGTTACAAACTAATATCAATAACTTAGAAAAGAAGCATGATGATTTCGTAGCAACTAAGGGTAAGGCTAATGGATTTGCATCTTTGGATGGTAATGGATTAGTACCCTCTAGTCAATTGCCTTCTTATGTTGATGATGTTATCGAAGTTTATGCTACTTATGATGTCAGTGAAACTGGAAAGCTGAGCAATATTAAATTATATTCTGACCCAGATCATGCTAATCCTATTACTGGAGAATCAGGTAAGATATATTTGAATATTACCCAGGATGAACCCTCTTATCAATTCCGTTGGTCAGGTACTCAGTTTGTAGATAGTAATACTTCTTCACTGATACTTGGAGAAGTTACTGGTACTGCTTATGATGGAGGTAAGGGTAAAGCTTTAGCTGATTGGAGAAAATCTCTGAGGGATAATCTAAAGTTTTATTCTCATATTAAGGATGACAGAGCTTGGACTAGAAATGCTACTGAAGTTAGATTAAATTTCGATTGTTCAGATTTTGGTAATACTGCAAGTGTAAATACTTATAATCAACCTATCCCAGCTGCTACCAAAGACTTAGCAGGTGTACAAACTGCAGCCGATAAGAAACTGTTTGATTCTATCCCGGGTACTATTATAATTTCTGGTAAAGGAGTAGTTCAGAATACGGATAAAGTTTGGGTACAGATTAGTAAATCTACTAAAGCTGATGGAGTATATGGTGAAGCTACTACACAGACATTAGAAATTTTAGCTGCTAATGCTAATCGAGCTGGAGTATTGACTCGGGAGATGTTCAATAAACTTAACTCTGGTCTGAATGGAGATATTACCAATGCTTTGAATGAAGCTAAGGCTTATACTGATGCTGCTAAAACTGCATTAGAGAAATTAATCCAGGATTCTGACAAAGTAATCAAGGAAAGCTTAGATGCTCATATTGGCAATAAGAGTAACCCTCACAATGTAACCAAAGTTCAGATAGGTTTAGGTAATGTACAGAACTTAGCTCCAGCAGATATGCCAGTATCTACTGCTCAAGCTACTGCTATTGCAGATGCTAAGGCTGCAGGTACAAAAGCTCAGACCGACTTAAATGCCCATGCAAACAGAAGAGATAATCCTCATAATGTAACTAGAGCTCAATTAGGATTGGCTACTACAGACCAAGTAGTATTTGCTAAAACTACTGCAGCTTCTGGTTTCTGGAAGGAATCAGATGGTAGATTAAAATCTCAAGTAGAGAATTTGAACCATACTCTGGACCAAATCTGCAATATACCTACAGTTCACTTCAAGATGAATGGTAAATACCAAGTGGGAACTATTGCTCAGAGCTTAGAGGAAATTGAACCTCTGTTGGTATCAGAGAATACTATACCTGCTTCTCAAGTACCTAACCAATCTAGATTCGAAACTTTCGTCGGAGAAGATGGTCAGGAATATGTAAAAGTAAAAGTAGTAGAATATGAAATGCTCAGTGTCATGGCTCTCGAAGGAGTTAAGTTATTGAGAAAAGAATTCGAAGACTTTAAGAAACAATTAAACAATAAGTAATATGGCAGAAATAGCAACTTGGAGTGCTATTCTGAATAAGACCGGCCTTGGTAAGACCTCTAATGAGTGCCCTACCAAGGCTGAGTTGTTAGCACTCAATAATGGTAAGGACTCCAATGTTGACAAGGTTATTGTAATTAGTAATGCTGCTAGCTATGGTAACAATGAATGTGTCAAGTTAGAGGATATCAATGCCGAGCAATGGATTTATACATTTCAGTGGGATCCGAATGGTAATCCTTCTTTTAATGCTCCAGCTACTGGAGGTACATACCCCTTTGGTTCATATGCTTCTAATCGAGTTAAGCAAGTAAACGGTGTTAATACTACTATCCGTCAAAGTTTGGTGAATGATGTCACTAAAACTTCGGAAGGTTCTTGGTATACTCCAGATTACGACGGTAATAAAGGTAGAATAGTACCCAACAATACATCTACTAATAGTAAATCAATCACTGTAACTTGGACTCAGAAGTATTCGGGTAAAACCCTACAGGCAACATTTACCCAGGCAGCAGGTAGAAAAGTTTATTCTTCATGGAGTTATAACTGTAGAGTAGATAAAACTTCTTTCAGTTACAGTGGAGGTCAATCTAATGTAACTGCTAAGAGTGCAAGTAGAACTTATACTTGGAATGGTCAAGGTAGTAGTTATACAGAATCAGAAACTGCTACTGTAAGAGTTTCTAGTCCGGCTTCTATTAGTGGTAATAGTATTTCTATCCCAAGTAATAGTGGTTCTGCTAGAAATTTTACGGTTACTTTCGATTTCCCAACTGCTACAGACCAGACTATCTCAATTTCTCAGGAAGGAGGTCAAGTAACCTATGTAGATCACCTATCTATAGACCCAACTACTAAAAATGTACCTGGAACTGGTTCAGGATTTAGATTGACAGTAAATGCCAATTATGATAAATATATAAACGGAACTTATGTAGAAAACATTAGAACTACTTATACTTCAGCTGAAGTAGTTGAGGGAACTTCATCTGATATTACCATCTCTGGTAAAACTTCTAGTGGATGTAGTATTAGTGTAGCACCAAACCCTAACTCATCACCTAGAACTTTTAAGATTAAGTTTACTTATGATACGGCAACTCCTGTATATTTAACCATTACACAGAATTCGGCTGAGGTAACTTATCCTAGTAGCGGTATAGTATTTGAACATAGTACTCAACAGAATAGTGGTTATAAAACTAGTACTTTATCCATTGGTACTGTTGAAGGTAAAGGAGGTAATATTTCTTTTTATATAAAAAGTTATAGGTCTAGATATGTTAACGGTTCTTTAAGTTCTACCGAAGCTATTAAACCTACTCTTATTTTGCCATCCGGAGTAACCGAAACTATTACTAATGTGAGTGGTTATTACTTTAAAGTAACTATTACCATACCTGAGCATTCAAAGCCTGCAAGCAGAACTCTTACAATCAGAGCTAATCAACCTAATGGCTTAGATAGAGAGTTAGTACAAACAGCGCAACAGAGTGCTTCAACTTATGAGTTTGGTATTAGAGAAAACTCGGGGGATTCTTTGAGTACTTCTCTTACTTATTCTGGTTGGCCAAGTTCAGATTCATCATACAATAGACCTGTAAGAGTATATTCTAGGAAGAATGGTAATCAATTCCTTAATTGGGCTTTATCTTCTAATGTGGATTGGATTACTATATCTGGTTCAGGTGCTGGGGCTACATATAAGGTAGCCACTAATAACAGTAGTTCATCTAGAACAGGAATTATTACCTTTACTCAAGGGGAATCTGGTAAAACTTGTACTCTGACAATAGTTCAAGAAGCTAATTATAATAATTTCAGATTGGAATTAAGTTTAAATATTTCAAATGGTTATGATCAAGATACGTGGGGATTATTTGATACGGCTAATATCCCTCATACTTCTGACTTTATGTATGATATGAGCTTAATACGTGAGGGTATTATAATGGACTCAGTAGAAGGTAAAATAACTGTGAATTCTCTTCAAAGTACTACTAAGGATATAGGGATTGGAGATAATGTTTATGTATGGGCCTATAATTCTGTAAGAGGTTTATGGTTATCAATTGGTAACTTTAGGATTGAAGAGGGGAATAATACCCATCATTGGGATGTTTCTTGGCCCACCTAGACAATTTAATCCTAAACACAACACTAGTACATTTATTGATAGATAAATTTAATTTTAAAACTAAATCATTATGGAAGTTAAATCTGGTGAAGGTACTGTAGTGGTTGCGGATCGTAATCGTTATAGTGATGAATGTTGTAATAATCGAGGATGGGGCTCCGGTTGGGGTGCTGTCGGTGGAGCTTTAGTAGGTGGTGGTTTTGGTGCTGCTGCAGTTTCTGTGTGGGACAAAATCAATGACACAAAAGCTGATATCCAAAAAGTGGAATCTACTGTTCAGGAAGCAAAAGCTGGTATTTACAAAGACATATCTGATGCTGCTCGTGGAGTTACTTCTGAAGTTGCAGGAGTTTCTAGACAAGTAGAGGGTGTAGGTAAAGAAGTACTTAACAATCGCTTTGCTACTGAACGTGGCCTTTGTGATCTTGGTTATAAGACTAATTCTGATATCCGGGATTCTCGTGATCAAATGGGAGCAGGGTTCAATCGGGTTATGGATCGTCTTTGCCAGATGGAACATCAACAGTCAAATTGCTGCTGTGAAATTAAGAGCTTAGTTAGAGAATCCGAAAACAGATTAGCTCTTCAGGCAGAACGTAATCATTGCGAGGTAATGAAAGGCCAGCAAGAGATTAAGTGCTTGATTGAGAACACTGCAAAAGACCAAGAAATTGCTAGACTGAATCGAGTAGTTGATGCTCAGAGAGATCAAAACATTATTAACTCGGTAGTACAGGCTTTGGGTAATAAAACTGCATAATTTCTATTAAAGTTGATTAGGGAAAAGGGAGGTACCTGTAGTGGGTATTTCCCTTTTTTCGTTTTAATCTAGTAAGAAACATGGAAGAAGATAATAAACTACAAACCTTTACTCTCCAAATGCAACTACCGGCTCCTAATTTAGAGGTAGCAAAGAGAGTAGCCGATGAAGCACAAAGACTGATAGATATCTATGGATACTATAATTTCTTGAACCTAGTAGAATTTATGAAACAGAATCCCAGTATGGTTCAAATGGGATTAAGTCTAATCAATAAAAATAATGCAGTATGGAAGAAATGAAATTTAAATCATTACAAAGAGGAGATTCAGTCTTTACTCTAGAAAGAGACAGAAGATCAATGTACCCAATCTTTGACCGAGCTAAAGTAGTAAAGGTAGGAGAAAGTAAACCCAGAGCTAATGAAAATGGTGATGGCTTTTCTAATCTTATAGAAATTGTTCTTCAAGATTCCATTGGTACAGTAACCGTATATTTACCTTCGGATGGGAATGAGGGTATTTATAACAATGTGTACTACACTCTAATTGGAAGTAATATTGTAAACGAAGTATCATTGCAAAGGTCACAGGCTCTTGGTATTATTAATAATGTAGGTAAATACGAGAACATAATAAAGGAATGCGATAATATCCTTGCTATGTTTGAAAACAAGGAGCCCACTAATGGTAGTCAATTCAATGAAGAATTCGCTTCATTCAGGAAAGATGTAGTATCAGTATTACAATCACAACAGCAAGCCATAAACCTTATGATGGATTCACTTGGCTTGAATAAACCGAAGGAAAATCCAGATGGCAAGTAAGTCAGTAAACATAACTATAAGTACTCCCTTGGGAGACTTACAGATATATACTGACCCAAAAGAACAGGCTAGAGCTGAGAGGTTAATTGCAGAAACTCCTTCTATCATGAGGAATGCTTATGATAGAGCTACTGAGAAATTCGGCAATCAACTTCTCAGACTTGTGAAAAAATGCCTAAGAACAGGTACTCCCCCAAGAGGAACCCATTGGGATCCTCACTCTGCTAATACTATTAAACGATATGGAGAGCATACCCTTTTGAATTATACGGGTCAGTATTTGAGATCAGTACAAATAGTAAAACAGAAGAATCGAACTTACGTAGGTATACCTACTAACCTTAAGAAAACCAGAAAGGATGATAGGACTAGTAAAAGAACATTGAACCAAGTAGCTATCATGTTGGAATATGGTTCTAGAGGTGGTAATTTACCTCCAAGACCTCTATGGGCACCAGCTTTCGAACAAGTTGGTGGTAAGAAGGTTCTGAAGGAAACTATAGTAAGAGAACTTCGTAAAGAAATAAGGAAATATAGAAGATAATGGGATTCACTATAAGCAAGAATCAAGGTTCAGGTAGGACTGTTATAACGGTAACACCGGAAGAAAGGAATACTACAGATAAAGATATTATTCAGGTATTAACTGTAGAAGCTGTGGATGGTTCTACTAAAGAAGTAAAGCTTATCCACAAGAAAGGGGAAGGCAATTATGAATACACTTTCAGAGTTTCACCCACTGAATTATACTTTGAGCCTACAGGAGAAAGTAAAGAGGTTACTATTGTATCTACTAAACAAATGGTAATCAATGGAAAGAAAGTTGGTGATCCAGTTAATGTAAATTATACTAGGGAAAACTCGGGAGATGTATCTGGCTCTGGTACTACTCTTATCATGAGCTTAAACGATAATACTCATAATGATAAACTTGGCCAAGTAATTTTCATACAGGATGAATCAGGTAAAACTGTAGTTGTAACTTGTAGACAGGGTAAAAAAGAGAACACTGCTGGAGGGGATATTGGTCTTATCCAATTATGGTCTGGTTCTGGAGTTCCTGAAGGTTATGTACTTTGTGATGGAAGTCAAGTAAGTATAGCAGAATACCCAGAATTATATAAAGCTATTGGAGATAAGTATAATACTGCTTCTACTAAAGCTGGTTATATAAGTGTTCCAGACTTAAGAGGTAGATTTGTAGTAGGATATGATCCAAGAAATTATGAATACGAACGTATTGGTAATACTGGTGGGCAGGCCCTAGTAACTCTTACTCTAGACCAAATACCACCACATAGTCATAAGATTACGTTTAAAGAAGAAAAATGGGGAGACAACGCTGATAATCGACCATTCCCTAATCATACTAAGCCTGATTCGGATTATACAGCAAATACTCAAGTAACCGGAGGAGGTAGTCCTCATGAGAATAGGCCACCATATTATGTATTGGCTTATGTAATGAAAATAAGATAGGAGGTAATTATGGTAAATTCACAAGAGATAGTAGAGAGAACCTTCTATATATGCTTATTGAATGTTCTCTTAGAAAAGAAGATGGGACTTAATCCTGAGGATTATTTACCTTTATCACAAGAGAATGAAAAGAGATTCCAAGAAGATAAGGAAGCAATAGACAAATTTATTTACTTATTCGGTATAGGTAATAACCAGGTAAGAGGTCCTAAAACTTGTCCAAGGATAACTATAGAAAGCACTGCTTATTATCCTGGAGATATTGGAGTAGAGAAATATATCATTGGAGATAAATTAGAGGCAGGCAATTATCAGATGTCAGAGTTCCCGTATGAAACCAAGGATATCACTATCGATATTCATCTGGTAGCAACTACTCAGAATGATATGAGATTACTTCACTCTATTCTTCATGAAGCATTACCCACTAGGGGATATATAAGACCTTACTTCAATGATTTAGAAGAATGGGATAAAGGTAGGATAGCTCCTACTGGGAATCTGTTTATAGAGATTGGTAATTTCTATGACCATCCAGATGAATCCCATGGATTATTGGAAAAGGTATACCAATATGTATGTAAGGATGGTATTATACCAGAAAAACTGGTAGAAATGGGGGATCTAATACCTATAAAAGATATAAGTCTTTTACTAGGACCAGAATACCAAAAGGACGAGGAGATGCTCAATCTCAATATACATGTTTAACTCAAAAATTTACTAAAATGAAAAAGTTAGTGTTTATGCTGATGGCACTCATTTTACCAGTGTCATTGTTTGCTGCAGAAGTAGAACCTTCAACTGGTTCAGAGTTCGTAATCAATCTGGGTACCTTTACGGGTATAGTAACTTTGGTATCATCTTTGGTTACTCAGATACTAAAGGTAATCCCAGCTATCAAAGACAACAAACTTGCTAAGATTGGTATATCTGCCTTAGTAGGTATTCTTGTATGTCTTATAGCTTGGGGATTACAACTTACACCATTATTGGAAAACTACCCATTCTATCAGGTATTAATTTATGGATTAGCTGCTGGTTTATCAGGATGTGGTTTCTATGATGTGATTAAGGCTATCGGAGGTTTATTTAAGAATAAAGAAGATTAATTTTCTAATAATACCAGTAAGGTAACGATACTTACTGGTATTAATTAAATTAATGTATAACCTATAAAACACAAGGATATGTCAAAATCACCAAGCGTTGTTTTTAAATTCGAGAACAACAATGTTCAACAGACTACTCCTCTTTTAGGAGTATCATGTTTCTTGGCTAGAACTGAAAAAGGTCCCTATGATGATCCTTCAGAATTAATCACTTCTTTCTCTCAATTCCAAAGAATATTTGGTAAAGAGATTGTACCTGATGGTTCTGTATCTAACATAGAGAAAGCTTTAGTAGGAGGTTCTAAGCTAAGAATTATTCGTGTATTGGGAGCAGGTGCTAAAAAGGGTACCATTACTAAAGCAGAAGACTCTAGAGTATTAGAAGAAGATGAGATTGAATTAGCTTCTGCTATACCTGAAGAAGTTCAAGCTTCTGAAGTAATGAAATTTACTTCTGGAGGTACTAATGTAAGCTTTGGTTTGGTAACTAAAGGGTATGGTGATCCTATTGGTTCTGGAGAAACCTTTAAAGTAGGTTTTTCTAAATCAGTGAATACCATCTTTTATAACATATATGATGCCAATGGTTCTATCCTGGAATCAGGTCCGGTAATTACTTATAAAACTAAGGATGCTCAGAATAAAACTTCTGTAGATTACCTGGCTTTAAGCAACTTTGCTAGTAATTCTGCATACCTGGAACCTAAGATGGTAACCACTACCGATAAGATTAAGTCTTTCGAAAACCTGGTAGCTTGGCTTCAGACTTCAATTGACCAAACTGAGAATCCACTAACTATCCAAGTTGGAGGTAAAGAAGCCACTAGTACTGAGACTATGTTCAATGGTACACTGGGTACTGCTGGTGCTGACCCTACTGCAGATGAATGGATTGCTTCTTTGGATTTGGTAAAGGATTATACAGATGTTTATCAGTTAGCTTGTTCTCATATTCATCAACATCTGAAAACAGATCAAGATGTTTTAAAAGTACATAAGGCTGCTAAAGATATGTGTGCTGAATTGCAAGAATATACCTATTACATCGAAGTACCTAAATATACTACCCATTATTCTGAGGGAACTCAGCCTAGAAATAAGCAGAGCATTATCACTTGGATTAATAACTGTTTGGGTAGTATCGGTAACTCTAGGTATGCGGCCTATTTTGCAGGTGGTATCAAGTACTACAATGAATTCGGATTACTTACTAATTCAGATGTATTGGGTACTATCTTCGGTTTGGGTGATACTTCTGCTTCTAACTATGGACCTTGGAAGTCATTTGCCGGTATGAATCGTGGAGTAATCTATGATGGTCAGGGCCCAGTAAGTCCTAACTATGGTAGTGATTCTCGTTATAATGAACTAAACGAATTGGCTCAGATGTATGCCAACATGATTGTAATCAAAGATACTCCGTCTTCTGGTAAACAAACCATGTTATGGCATTGCTTCTCTTCTCAAGTAAAACAAGATTCAGAAAGATTCCTTTCAATTGTAAGGTTGAATTTGTACTTGAAGAAGACTCTTCGTCCTATATTGAATAAGTATTTGGAAGAGCCCAATATCTGGGGTACTTGGAAGAATATTTATCTTGAGGTAAAATCAATCCTGGATAATCTGGTAGATGAAAATGCTATGTCAGAGTATACATGGATGGGTGACCAGGATGCTGGCTCTTATTCAGAACTCTCTGTAAATAATGAAGCTGATGTCCGTCAGGGTAAATATAAAGTAATCCTGAAGTATAAGGATATTGTTCCTATGCAAGAAATTACAATTAACATTGTAATTGATGCAGCTTCTAAATCAGTTAATATTTCAGAAAACGAATAACATTAAAATCATAAAACATGGGAGCAAAAGTAAAGAATCCTAGAAAGAAATTCCTATGGAGCATCTCTTTCCCAAAACATCCTATCAATACGTATCTATTCCAGACTTGCCAACTTCCGGATATTGAGATTGACCAGGTTGCTCATGGAGATGTAAACAGGGATGTAAAAACTGCTGGTAGAGTTACCGTAGGTAATCTGGTAGTAGAGAAACTTTTAACTACTGCTGGTTCAGATACCTGGCTTCAAGATTGGTTATATTCTTGCCAAGATATGATAGCTGGAGGTGGGTTAGTTCCTAGTGAATATTGGGAAACTGCCATTGTAAATGAACTTGCAGAAGATGGAGTATCTGTCCTAAATACTTGGCTGCTTGAAGAAGTTTGGCCTTGTAAAGTAACTGGCCTTGACTTAGATCGTATGGCTTCAGAAAACACAATAGAAAATATAGAATTTTCTGTCGGTACTTGCGATAAGTATTAACTCTCTTAGTCATTTTCTTACTAGAGTTTTAGGTGGAGGGGTGGGATTCCTAGATAAGGAGTTTCACCCCTTTCTTGTTGATACTTACCGCTACTATGAAATTATGAACTTTTAAAAATTAGATAAAATGGATATGACACTAAGAACCTTAGTATTCACTGCTCCTTCTGGTAGACTTTTTGAAATCAGGGAGCAGAATGGTGAAGATGAAGAAATTATCACCAACCCGGTAGATTCAAAGAATCTTATGAATCTTACCAAGTATATTTCAGCAATAGTAGTTAAAACGAATGCTACTAAGTCAGGTAGATTAACCATAGAGGATGCTCTTAAGTTACCTTTGCTGGATAGATACTGTATCCTATTTAATTCTCGAATCTTCTCTTTGGGAGAGGAAGTAGAATTTACTTATAAATGGGATAACAAGGATTCTGTAACTTACTCTCAGGACTTGAGAGAATTTCTTTTCGATTATGCAGTACTTCCTACAGAACAAGAAATGGAAGAAAAACCCAATGCCATTCCTTACTACCCGGGAAGAAAAGGAGAAGATGGATTTACTCTTATGCAATATACAGAGGAATTGAACTCAGGTAAGGTAATCCAATTCGAATTGATGGATGGAGAAAAAGAGTCTCAGATGGTTCAGCTTTCACCAAGTAAACTTACTCGACACTCTACTCTTCTTCTTCGTAACCTTAAGTTAAAGGTGGATGATAAATTTGAGAAAGTAGAAAACTTCTCTCTATTCTCATCAAGGGATATGGCAGAAATTCATCGGTTGGTAAATACAGTAGACCCAATCTTCCATGGATATACTCAAATCGAAAACCCAGAAACTGGGAACATGATGGATTACCCAATCATGGCTGCTCCTGATTTTTTCTACTTGACGGGAGATATAATTTAGAGGAAGATTACATATACATTACTCGGGCTGAGATAGTCTTAGACTATCTCACCTTTTTGTGTCTACCCGTTCGTAAAAGAAAGAAATTCCTACTCATAGCTGAGAATTATTATAAACAAATGAAGAAGAAAATGTCAACATGATAGGAGATACAAAAAGTTTAGTAGAAGTCGGGGTATCAATGGTACTCCGAGATAAGTTTAGCTCTGAAACCGGTAAAATTTCACAATCATTCAA
>OMAR01000038.1_pt1 | contig 49265 bp, 35 predicted proteins | sample 1644651 | NCBI WGS metagenome assembly OMAR01 (sample SAMEA103958128, study PRJEB25191) | human gut metagenome | reverse complement strand
TCTATGAACATACATGCTTCTCAATATTTGACCTTTTATGGGTGCGCGATTTTAATGTGGAAATCTCTGTAGAATACGATTATGCAACATATAAAGAGTGATTTTTTAGCATGGATGTAATGATTATATTATTTTTTTTGTAATTTTGGGCACTTAAACATTTCATTAATTCTAAATACATGGGGTACGCATGACAACACTGGAAAAATACATTTGGGTGGTCAACGCTCTATATCGTGCTGGTAGCCACGGACTGTCGCTGAAGGAACTTAGCGACAAGTGGGAGCGTGACGAAAGCATAAGCTATGGCGAACCTCTTCCGCGCCAGACCTTCAACCGTTGGAAAGACAACATACTCATGTCGCTTGGGGTGAATATCGACTGCCGACTAAAGGGTGGCTATCGTTACTACATCTCCAACCCCGAGAGTCTTGCCAATGGCGAACTGTCACGTTGGCTGCTCGATACCTATTCTACAGCTAATACGTTGTCACAAAATACGTCGCTCAAAGACCGCATCCTTGTAGAAGAGATTCCGTCGAGCCGCCATTTCCTTACGGATATAGTCGATGCCATGAAGGGCAACAACGTCATAATGGCTACTTATCGGAATTTCCACTACAAGAACTCCTATACATTCCCCATTGCGCCATACTGTCTGAAAATGTTCCAGAAACGTTGGTATGTGCTCGCGCTCAGCATCAACGAAGACAGGTTGCGTATCTACGGACTTGACAGATTTGAGAATATAGAAATAACGAAAGATCATTTCAAGTTCCCTTGCGACTTCAATGCCAAGGACTATTTCTCCAGCTTCTTCGGCGTAGTAATAGACGAGGATATACCCTTGCAACGAATTGTTGTTCGTGCCTTTGGTGTACACCAACACTACATGCGCTCTCTTCCATTGCATCTCTCACAGAAAGAGCTTTGTTCTTGCAACGACTATGCCGACTTCGAACTTATGCTTCGTCCCACCTACGATTTCATAATGGAGTTGCAAAGCTATGGGGCGATGATAGAAGTGATGGAACCGCAGTCGTTAAGGCAGACTATGAAATGTTGTATAAGTGATCTTTGCGACTTGTATGAAAACGATTAATTATCAAACTAAATAATATTAGCTATGGAAGATTTTGAATTTGAATTTGATATAGAAGAAGTATTGGAACACTTAGAAGGTTTAAATGTCATATAAAAGTGGCAGACATTAGATGACCTAAGCAATAATTTGAGTGACATCCTGGAGAATGCTATAAATGAAATCAGTGACGCGCAAGATAGGATTAATAATGAATATGCAGCTTCTTGCTATAAGAAATTTGTAAGAGAGATTAAATTGTTTATCAATGCGAATTTCCAAGAGCAAAAGCCTGACATAAGTGACGACTGTAGGTGTACAATTATTTACAATGGAGTTTCAATAGTAGTCCGTCCCAGTTGTAGCTGTGGAAAATGGAGTATTGTTGCTTATAAGTCTATACCAGGAGGAAGCAACAAGCCCGCTCAAGAATTAATCGGTAAGCTGGGAGGAAATGCCAAAACAGAGACGTTGTCTGTTTCAGAAGAAGAGGTCGTCCCTAAAATAAAATTGGCTTTGTCATTTTCCGATTATTACCAGAAATGATATGACAAAAGAATATATTGTCGTAGCTTAAAATAAAAACGACATAACTCGTTGCTTAAGAACTTGTTATGTCGTCATTAGTTGCGGCGGCAGGACTCGAACATGCGACCTCCAGGTTATGAGCCTGGCGAGCTACCAACTGCTCCACACCGCGATATAATCAACTCATTTCTGAATTGCGTGTGCAAAGGTACTAACTTTTCTTGAAATGACCAAATGTTTTCTGTATATTATTACCGTTTTAACGGATTTTAAAGTTTATTATTTGCTTATATCGAATTAAAGCACTAAATTTGCACACAGATAATTTATTGTGCAACTAATAATAACAGGGGGACTTTGACATGTCAATATCCAAAACTCGACAGAAACTGGTAGACGTTGCTCGGCAACTTTTTGCAAAGAATGGTATAGCCAACACGACGATGAATGACATTGCTGTGGCTTCGGGCAAGGGAAGACGAACGCTGTATACTTATTTTAGTAGAAAAGAAGATGTATACTATGCGGTTATCGAATCAGAGTTGGAACGTCTTTCCGACAAGTTGGATGAGGTGGCAGCCTGCAAGATACGACCTCAAGACAAGATTATCGAATTGATTTATACCCATTTGAGTATGATCAAAGAAACCGTGGTTCGAAACGGTAACCTTCGAGCAGAGTTTTTCCGTAATATCTGGATGGTAGAAAAGGCTCGAAAGAACTTTGATGAAGACGAGATTGAACTTTTCAGAAAGGTTTATACTGAAGGAAAGGAAGACGGTGAGTTTGACATAGAGAACGTAGATTTGGTTGCCGATATCACCCACTATTGTATCAAAGGTTTGGAGGTACCCTTCATCTATGGTCGTCTGGGGCATGGCTTGACTGAAGAGAGCAGCAAGCCTTTAGTTGCCAAGGTGGTGTATGGTGCTTTAGGAAAGTCTGGACTAAAATTGTAAACCGAAATTTATATTTAATGTTGTCAATGTCGAACATGAAATTTAATGTCGGACATATTATATATAATAAGGTGTATAGTCAGACTCTAAGCAGAAAGAATTCAACATGCTCCGCCAAAGAGTATTCAATATATCCAAGTAGAGAAATTTATAAACACATCATAAACTATAAAACAAAACAAAATGGGATTATTAACAGGTAAGACAGCCCTTGTAACAGGAGCTGCCCGCGGCATTGGAAAGGCTGTCGCAATGAAATTCGCCTCAGAGGGCGCAAACATCGCATTTACAGACCTCGTTCTTAACGATGACATGGCTGCCGGTTTGGAGGCAACACGCAAGGAAATCGAGGCTCTTGGTGTAACTTGTCGTGCTTATGCAGGCAATGCTGCCGATTTCGAGGAGACAGAGAAGACAGTTAAGCAGGTACAGGCAGACTTTGGTTCTATCGATATCTTGGTAAACAATGCTGGTATTACCAAGGATGGTTTGATGCTTCGTATGTCAGAGGCTCAGTGGGATGCAGTTCTGAATGTAAATTTGAAGTCTGCGTTCAACTTTATCCATGCTTGTTCACCTATCATGCTCCGTCAGCGCAGTGGCTCTATCATCAACATGGCTTCTGTAGTAGGTGTTCATGGTAATGCTGGTCAGTGTAACTATGCTGCTTCTAAGGCAGGTATGATTGCTTTGGCTAAGTCTATAGCCCAGGAGTTGGGCCCTAAGGGTGTACGTGCTAATGCTGTAGCTCCAGGTTTCATCGAGACAGCTATGACAGCTCAGTTGCCAGAGGATATCCGCAAGGACTGGATGAAGAAGATTCCTTTGCGTCGTGGTGGTCAGACTGAGGATATTGCAAATGTTTGTCTCTTCCTCGCTTCTGATATGTCCAGCTACGTTAGTGGTCAGGTTATCCAGATTGATGGTGGTATGAATATGTAATCTATCTGTATCAGAACGTGCAAGTAGTTTACGAAGATAATCATATAATTATTGTCTCAAAGAGAAGTGGTGAAATCGTGCAGGGCGATAAGACCGGCGACGAGCCTCTCTCTGAGACGGTAAAACAATATATCAAGGCGAAGTATCAGAAACCGGGAAATGTGTTCCTGGGTGTGGTACATCGCCTTGATCGTCCTGTATCAGGACTTGTTGTTTTTGCCAAGACTTCCAAGGCGCTCAGCAGATTGAACAATATGTTCAGAGACGGCGAGGTGCACAAGACCTATTGGGCCATAGTGAAGAATAAGCCCCGTTTGGAAGAGGCTGAGCTGGTGAATTGGATTGTGAGAAACGAGAAGCAGAACAAGAGCTACGCCTATGATCATGAGGTGAAAAACTCGAAGAAGGCGATTCTGCGTTACAAGATGATAGGTTCTTCCGACCATTACTCATTGCTTGAGGTGAATCTGTTGACAGGACGTCATCACCAGATAAGATGCCAGTTGGCAAAGATGGGATGCCCAATCAAGGGAGATTTAAAGTATGGTGCTCCTCGCAGCAATCCCGACGGCAGCATTTCATTGTTGTCGCATAGGGTTGAGTTCGTTCATCCTGTATCTAAGGAGACTATCGCCGTAGAGGCTCCTTTGCCCGATGACAATCTATGGAAGGCGATAGCGCCATAACCGATAGAATCCATATCACTGATACCATAGGCGATGGCTAGTAAGAAATTGACTTCAGTTTTACAATATAAAACTTAGAATCCATGTCTACAAAGAAAAAATGCGGAATTTGGGCAGCAGTTATCGTATTTACCCCGATATTGCTGATAGCTTTGCTGACTTTGTTGCTTTATCTGCCACCTGTGCAGAACTGGGCAGTGAAGCGTGTGGCTGCCTATGCTTCCGAGTCTACAGGCATGGATATTACAGTAAAGCACGTGGAACTGGTCTTTCCACTGCGATTGGGTGTTGAGGGTGTGAAGGCGCTTCAGCCCATCGATTCGTTGAAAAACAGTAATGATGTAACTCTCAGAAATAAAAAAGATACAGTTGCTGATATAGAAAAAATGGTAGTTGACATTCAGTTGATGCCTTTATTCAAGCAGCAGGTAATGGTGGACGAGTTGGACTTCAGACGTATGAAGGTCAACACCACCAACTGGATACACGAGGCGCGTATCAAGGGTGATGTCGGGCAGATGGCATTGCGTGCCCATGGCATCGACCTGAGCAAGGAACTTGTCCATGTAGATGACGCCGTGTTGTCGGATGCCCGTCTGTCGGTAGAACTGAGTGATACCGTACCTCCCGATACTACGCCCAAGACCAACAAATGGAAGGTGAATATCCAGAAGCTCAAGTTGAAAAACACAGCTTTGGCGCTTCACATGCCAGGAGATACTCTCAGGGTAAATGCCTATATGGGTGATGCTACGGTTCATGGTACCTACCTCGATCTCTTCAAAGGACTTTATCAAGTGCGTGCCCTCGACTGGCGAAAGGGCAGGGTAACTTACGACAATTATCAGACAGAAATGCTGACTGGTAAGAATATTTCTGTGCTTCGTCCGGCAGAAGGTCTGGACTTCAACCACATTGCCTTGTCGGATATGACCTTGAAGGCAGACTCATTCTATTTCTGTGACTCGAAGATAGATGTAAAGATTCGTCAGGCACAGTTCAGAGAACGCTGTGGTCTGAACGTACAGCAGATGTATGGCCGGTTTGTGATGGATTCATTGAAGTTGCAGTTGCCCGACCTCTGTCTGCGAACTCCTTCCTCCACTCTTCAGACCATGGTCGACATGGACATGAATGCCTTTGCCGACAGTGCTCCTGGCAAGTTGACTGCTATGATACGAGGCAGTATCGGCAGAGAAGACCTTATGCTTTTTGCCGGTGCATACATGCCTCAAAAGATGCGTCGGAATTGGCCTTATTATCCTATGGAGGTTGCCGGTACAGTAAAGGGAAACATGCAGCGTCTTAGCTATTCGGGTTTGAAACTCAATTTGCCTTCAGCCTTCCAGTTGTCCTCCGATGGTTGGTTGGCACATCTCAACGATATGTCTCAGATGAAGGCGAAAATACATTTAGATGCGCGTACCTATCATTTGGGATTTGTAACAGCGATGCTTGATCCGGCTCTAATGAAGGATGTGCGTATCCCTAATGGCATGATCCTGAAGGGAGATGTCGCAGTGGACGGCTCTAAGTATGCCACCAAGATGACCTTGTGGGAAGGTCGTGGACGAATGAATGTAGAAGCATCTGTTGTTACTCATACAAAGAAAGACGGAAGTCTCGACATGAACCACCTGGCCTATCGTGCCAAGGTGCAAGCCCATCAGATACAGGTGAGTCATTTCCTGCCTCATCAGGAACTTTACTCTTTTACAGGATCGATGGAAGCCCAAGGCGTGGGCACTGATTTCTTGTCCAACCATACTCGACTCAACGCCAAGGCAAAGGTGGCACAGCTGCATTATGGCAAGTATCACATCAACAACCTGTTGGCTGTTGCCCATGTAGCAAATGGTAAAGTACATGCAGACATCGACAGCAATAATCAGTTGCTCAAGGGATTGGTGAGCTTGGATGCGCTGACCAACAGCAAGTATCTGGAAGGAACTGTAGTAGCTGATGTCAGGAATGTGGATCTTTACCTCATGGGACTCACCAAGGTGCCTATGAGAGCAACTGCCTGTGGACAGGTAGACCTGAAGACCAACCTGAAGGAGGACCACTACCTGCAGGCTATGTTGGGAAGTATCGTCATCAAGACTCAGCAGAAAGAATATCGTCCCGTGGATATTGTTGCCGACGTGTTGACTCGTCGCGATACAACCCATGCCGTACTCAATTGTGGTGACTTCCATCTTCGTATGGACACCCATGGAGGTTATAAAAAGTTGCTGTCAAGACTTGATGAACTGCAAGGCGAGGTGATGAGTCAACTCAAGAACCGACGTATCGACCAGGTGGCTATCCGTCGCGAGTTCCCCTTGGGTCGCATCACTCTTACCACAGGAAAAGACAATTTCATCTCCCGTTTTATCGAGTACAACGGCTATCATTTCAAGACGGTGGACATGGATCTTCGTACCTCACCCATATCAGGTCTGAACGGTCATCTTAATATCGACTCTTTGGTGGCACAAGGTGTACAGTTGGATACGGTTCGTGCCAACGTGATGACCCAGGGCGACACCATCCGGTATACGGCGAGGATTGTGAACAACAAGAAGAATCCGCAATACGTATTCCTGGCATTGGTGGATGGCGAGTTGGCAGAGCGAGGCTCCGATATCGCTGCCCGCATCTATGATGCCAACGGCAAGTTGGGCGTGCGTGTAGGTTTGGCGGCAATGATGCAGGAAAACGGCATCAAGGTGAGTCTTACCGATACTCATCCTATACTGGGATATAAGAAATTTACAGCCAACGATGACAACTATCTGATGCTGGGACGCGATATGCGTATCTCTGCCAAACTTCAGCTGGAGTCCAGTAAGGGAATGGGGGTGCGTATCTACTCTAATGACGACAATGAGGATGCCCTGCAGGATATCACTATCGGCATGACCCGTTTTGATTTGGACAAGGTACTGAGTGTCATACCTTATATGCCTGATGTCTCAGGTATCATGAATGGCGATTTCCATATCGTGCAGACCAAGGAGGCCTTGTCTGTATCGTCCAATCTATCGGTAGACAACTTGGTTTACGAGAATTGCCCGATGGGTAATGTCGGCTCCGAGTTCGTGTATATGCCTATGAGCGATGGCACTCATGCCGTCGACGGAATACTGAAATACAACGATGAGGACGTTGCCACCATCAAAGGTACTTACCAGTCGGAGGGCGAGGGCTATCTCGACGCTACTGTCGGCATGGACAAACTGCCGCTCCACTTCATCAATGGATTTGTGCCCGACCAGCTTGTTGGTCTGGAAGGTTGTGGTGAGGGAAGTCTTACCGTCAAGGGCTCGTTGAGCAAGCCACAGGTAGACGGCGAGATATACATGGACTCTGTTTATTTAGTGAGTGTGCCTTACGGACTGAGGATGCGTTTCGACAACGATCCAGTGAGGATAGCCGGCAGTAAGTTGCTCTTCGAGAACTTCATGATGTATGCCAACAATGAGAGTCCGCTCAACATACAGGGCTATCTGGATTTCTCCAATCTCGATAAGATGATGCTTGATGTTAGGATGCGTGCCCAGAACTTCCTCCTGGTAGATGCTAAGGAGAATGCCCGTTCCGAGGCTTTCGGTAAGGCGTATGTCAACTTTTTGGGAAGTATGCGTGGCACCTTGTCTAATCTGAAGATGCGAGGTAAGCTCGACGTGCTGGGTAATACCGACATGACTTATATCCTGCGAGAGTCGGAACTCACCACTGATACTCAGCTTGAGGAGTTGGTGAAGTTTACCGATTTCAAAGACAGTAAGCAAGAGACGGTGGTGCGTCCAAAACTCGAAGGCTTCGATATGCTCTTGGGTATGTCGATAGATGAGTCTGCCCGTATTCTTTGTGCGCTGAATGCTGACAAGTCCAATTATATTGACCTTGTGGGTGGAGGCGACTTGCGTATGACTTACAATCCTGCCGACAATCTGCGTCTGTCGGGTAAGTATACATTGAGTAATGGCGAGATGAAATACTCCTTGCCTGTCATTCCACTGAAGACCTTTACCATTCAGGACGGAAGTTATATCGAGTTTACGGGCGATCCTTTCAATCCTACGCTCAACATCACGGCTACCGAGAAGATCAAGTCGACCGTGAATGAAGGGCAGGGTACAGGCCGATCGGTAGATTTCGAGTGTGGGGTGAAACTGTCGCAGACACTGAATAAACCTGGTATACAGTTTATCATCTCAGCACCTTCCGACATGAACGTCCAGGATGAGTTGAACACGATGAGTGTGGACGAACGCGGCAAGGTGGCTATCACCATGCTGGCTTCGGGCATGTATCTTGCCAACGGCAATACCAATTCGTTCTCGATGAACAGTGCCCTCAGCTCGTTCCTCAATTCCGAAATCAACAACATTGCAGGAACCGCCATGCGCTCCATGGGACTTGATATAGGCATGACTGTCGACAACTCTCTCAATGCTGCCGGTGCATTGCATACTGACTACAATTTCAAGTTTGCCAAGCGATTCTTCAACAATCGTCTGAGCTTCAGTGTGGGCGGTCAGGTTTCTTCGGGAGCCGAGATGGAGAATGCTGTCAACAATGATACCTTCTTTAATAATGTGGAGATACAATATCGACTCAACGATGGAGCCAGTCAGTATATCCGAGGTTTCTACAACAACAACATCTACGACTGGTTAGAAGGTCTGATCGGCGAGTATGGTGTAGGTTTCATGTGGCGCAGAAAATTGCAGCGCTTCAGTGATATCTTCCGCTTTAAGACCGAGAAACAGGCTTTGCCACGTGCTGCAGCCGACACCCTGAAGGCTGTGCCTGCAGCTGTTCAACAAAAATGAAAAAGCAAATGATGATAAACAGAAAGTGCATTCCCTATAATCATTCCCGCGGCTTCCGCCTGTTGGCTATGGTATTTGCTGCCATAGTGGTGGTTGCCGCAGGTACATCTTGTTCTTCCACGAGTGCTCTCAAGGAAGGCGAGCAGCTCTTCACGGGCCTGAAGAAAATAGAATATACCGATTATGAGCCAGGCGGTTATGCCGATTCTACGATTCTCGAAATGGAGTCGGTACTGGCTTCTGCCCCTAATGGAGCCCTCTTCGGCAGCAGTTATTATCGCACGCCTTTCCCTGTTCGCCTTTGGGTTTGGAATGCTTTCTCGCAGTCGGATGGCGCCATAGCCAAGTGGATTACCAAGGCATTCGGCTCACGTCCTAAATTGATGGGCAATGTGAATCCCCGACTGCGTGCACAGGTAGCAGAGAACCAGCTTGCCAAGTATGGCTATTTTCATGGCAAGGTAAACTACGAGATTCTGACCCAGAAAAATCCCAAGAAGGCCAAGTTGGCTTATCATGTGTCTTTGGGTCCGTTGATGACCATTGATACGTTGCAGTATGTCAATTTCCCATCAGTAGTCTCTGCTTTGATCGATTCCACCCGTCAGGAGGCTTTGGTACATACGGGCAGCCCATTCAATGTACCTCGCCTGGAAGGTGAGCGTCAGCGCCTTACCCGTCTGTTCCGCAACAATGGCTATTATTTTTATCAGAATGGCTATGCCTCCTATCTTGCTGATACCTTAGATGTGCCAGGCAAGGCAAGCATGAAGATGATCATGGCCGACAGCCTCGACTCGCAGGTCACCCGCCAGTGGTATCTCGGCAATATCAATATCAACTTCCGCAAGCAGTTTACAGAAGAGCTTACCGATTCTTTCTGTCGCCGTTACCTCAATATCCGTTATCATGGCAAGAAGATGCCTATCCGTGCGGGTGTGGTGTTGCGCGACTTGAACTTGCGTCCCCGACAGCTATACAGGGTAGAGAACGAGGAGAAGGCGCGCCAGCATTTGCAGTCGATGGGAGTCTTCAACTATACCAGCCTTCAGTTTACTCCTCGTGATACCACTGCTCAGTGCGATACCTTGGATGCCACACTCGACTTGATTTTCGACAAGCCTTATGATTTCTATATAGAGACCAATGTCAAGGGCAAAACCACAGGCCGTGTAGGTCCCGAGTTGGTTGTAGGTTTTACCAAGCGCAATGCCTTCCGTGGAGGCGAGAAGCTCGATATCAATCTGCATGGCTCTTACGAGTGGCAGACAGGCGAGAAGGGCAACGGAGCCAGCTCCAACCATATCAATTCCTATGAGTATGGTACGGATGTGTCACTCTCGTTCCCAAGCATCGTCACCCCGTTCAATCTATTTACGACCATGGCACAGCGTGAGCGCCGTTTCCGCAAAGGTCATATCCCGCGTTCATTCTATGGCGTTCCTTCTACCACAGTGAAGGCCTCGATGAATGTGCTCAACAGGGCAGGTTATTTCCGTCGTCATGTGGTGTCGGGTGAACTTACCTACGACTGGGCTACCTCAGCCAAGCATCGCCATTCGTTCAGTCCTTTAGTGTTGTCGTATGAGTTTATGAATAGCCGTACCGCAGCCTTCGATGAGGCCATCTCTGAGAGTCCTTATCTGCAGATAGCCATGCGCGACCAGTTTGTACCCAAGATGAGCTACACCTATACTTATACCAGTCCGGCGAAATACCGTCATCCCATCATCTGGTCGACGACTGTCAGCGAGGCAGGCAACATCCTGTCGTTGGGTTATCTCTGTACAGGTAAGAAGTGGAACGACGAGGACAAAGAGCTGTTCCGCAATCCTTATTCCCAGTTCATGAAGTTGGAGACCGACTTTGTGAAGTACTGGCGCATCGCCGAGCATTCCACCTTGGTGGGTCACCTCAATGCGGGTGTGGTATGGAGTTATGGCAACAGCGAGAAGGCGCCTTATTACGAGCAGTTCTACATTGGCGGTGCCAACAGTGTGCGTGCTTTCAATGTGCGAAGCATTGGCCCCGGTCAGTATCTGCCTACAGGCAGCAAGTATTCCTATATCGACCAGACAGGCGACATTAAGTTTCTTGCCAACATTGAGTATCGTCCTCGCATCTGGGGCGACCTGTATGGAGCCTTGTTCCTTGATGCCGGCAACGTGTGGACACTTCGCAGCGAGGAGCACAGTCCGCAGGGACAGTTCAAGTTCGGAAAGTTCTTCAAGCAGATGGCTGTGGGCACGGGTGTGGGTGTACGCTATGATATGGGTATGTTCGTCATCCGTGTAGACTGGGGTGTGGGGCTTCATGTGCCTTACGAAACCAGCAAGAAGGGCTTCTACAATATCGATTCCTTCAAAAACTCGCATAGCCTCCATCTGACTGTGGGTTATCCTTTCTGATTTTTGCCGGTAGTCGCATAGATGTAGACGAATGAAATATAAATCGCCAAAAAAAAGTGATAAAAATTGTGCAGCAGTCATTTTTTTTATTACTTTTGCATACTGTTAGATAATATCAACGATTAAACAAATAAAATATGAAACCTACATTATTGCTTTTGGCGGCTGGTATGGGTAGCCGCTATGGTGGTTTGAAACAGCTCGATGGTCTGGGTCCTAACGGCGAGACCATTATGGACTACAGTATTTACGATGCCATTCAGGCAGGATTTGGCAAGATTGTCTTTGTCATCCGTAAGGATTTTGAAGATCAGTTCCGTGAGAAGATACTTGCCAAATATGAGGGACATATCCCAGCAGAACTCTGCTTCCAGTCACTCGACGCTCTTCCTGAAGGATTCTCAGTTCCCGAGGGTCGTGAGAAGCCATGGGGTACCAACCATGCTGTATTGATGGCAAAGGACATTATCAAGGAGCCTTTCTGTGTCATCAACTGTGATGACTTCTACAATCGTGACTGTTTCAAGGTCATAGGCAAGTTCCTTTCCGAACTTCCAGAGGGCAGCAAGAACAACTATGCCATGGTAGGTTTCCGTGTAGGCAACACCTTGAGCGAGAATGGTACTGTGGCTCGTGGCATCTGCTCAAAGGACGATGCTGAAAATCTGACCACAGTCGTGGAGCGTACAGAGATTATGCGCGTAGATGGCAAGGTGTCTTACAAGGACGAGGAAGGCAAGTGGGTAGCTGTTGAGGACAACACTCCTGTATCTATGAACGTATGGGGTTTCACTCCCGACTATTTTGAGTACAGCGAGGCTTACTTCAAGGAGTTCCTCAGCGATCCTAAGAATATGGAGAACCTGAAAGCTGAGTTCTTCATTCCATTGATGGTCAACAAGCTGATCAACGACGGCACAGCTACCGTCAAGGTACTCGACACCACAAGTAAGTGGTTTGGTGTCACTTATGCTGCCGACCGTCCATCAGTAGTAGCAAGAATTCAGAGTCTGATAGACGAAGGCGTTTATCCAAGCAAACTCTTCTAAATGAACGTAAATATATTGAGTTCACAAGAAGCCGCTACCCTCCAGGAGATGATAGCGGCTTCTCAGCATATTGTGATATGTTGTCATAAGTCGCCCGACGGAGATGCCATCGGCTCTTCTTTGGGATGGCGTGGCTTTTTGCTCTCGCAGGGCAAGCAGGCACAGGTATGTATCCCCGACATGATGCCCGACTATCTGCAGTGGCTGCCCGACAGTCAGACCATTCTGCGTTACGACAAGCATCCTGCCGAGGTGCAGCGTGCTTTCGATGAGGCCGATTTGGTGTTCTGTCTCGACTTCAATGGCGCTGGTCGTCTCGACGAGATGCAGGATGTGCTTACCGGCTGTCGTGCCCGTAAGGTGATGATCGACCATCATCTGGCACCCTGTATGGATGTCGATCTTCAGATTTCTCAGCCCCACATGAGCAGTGCCAGCGAGCTGGTGTTCCGCATCGTGTGGCAGTTGGGAGGCTTCGAGCAGATGGACCGCAAGTGGGCTGCCTGTGTATATTGTGGCATGATGACCGATACGGGCGGTTTTACCTACAATTCCACCGACCCTACCATCTATTTTATTATCAGCCAGCTGCTTACCAAGGGCATCGATAAAGACAAGATCTATCGCAATGTATTCAATAACAGCAGCCTTTCTGCCATCCGTTTTCGCGGTTATCTGATGAGCGAGAAGCTCCGTGTGGTGGAGGGCTTGCATGCATCTTATTATTGTGTCACCCGTCAGGATATGAAGCGATTCCATTTCATCAAGGGCGACCTCGAAGGTTTGGTCAACGAACCACTGCGTATCAAGGGACATAAGTTTTCCATCTCCTTGCGAGAAGATACCGAGCGCGACAATCTGATATTGGTGAGTCTTCGTTCGGTCGACGACTTTCCGTGCAACAAGGTTTCCGAGCAGTTTTTCAATGGCGGAGGCCATCTCAATGCCTCGGGAGGCAAGTTGTTCTGCAGCATGGCAGAGGCAGAGGTGGTAGCCCAAAAAGCCATCAAGGCGTTCGAGGCATTGCTGAAATAAGAAAGATAAGTGATAAATAATAATAAAATAGGACTGCCAACATTGGCAGTCCTATTTTTTTTTTGTACCTTTGCGCCATATTTATATAAAAATTACGAACTTAAAGAATGAAGAAACTATTATTAGCAATGATAGCAGTAGCGGCTTTGATCTCATTTGCCGCTTGTGACCATAATGAGACATATGCAGACCAGCGCGACAGAGAGCTGGACTCTATCAATGCATTCTTGCGCAATGAGAATATCAAAGTCATCAATGAGGCCGAGTTTGAAAAACGTTTCGAAGCCCGTAAGGCTGGTGACAAGACGGTCAAGTTGACTGATACCGATCCCAACAACAACGAGTATGTGCTCTTCGAGAGCAATGGTATCTATATGCAGGTCATCAACGATGGTTGTGGCGACTATATCGCCAAGGGTAAAACCCAGAATGTGTTGTGCCGATTCACGGAGTATTGTCTTGCCAACCGTGCCAAGATATGCGACGATGCCATCACACTGACCAATGAGGTGCCTACTTATGCGGCAATGACCGACGAGATAAGTGTTAAAAATACGTCAGGAACGTTTGAAGGCTATTTTGTCGACATCAAAAAAAGTCTCTTGGCAAATACCTACAATTCCTCTTATTATGGTACCGTGAGTGCCACGGTTCCATCAGGCTGGTTGATTCCTTTCACTTGGATCAAGGTGGGGCGTCTCATTACTGCCGACGATGAACTGGCGCATGTGCGCCTGTTGGTACCTCATACTTATGGCACTACCTCTGCTTCAGCGAGTGTGTATGCCTGTCTGTATGACATTCGCTTCCAGGCTGCCCGTTAAGGGAGTGGTTTCTTTTTCTCTGAACATTCATCAAGCATAAACGTCTTAATAAAAATATTATGACTCTAATCAAATCTATTTCTGGTATCCGCGGAACTATAGGCGGACCAGCGGGCGATACTCTTAATCCGCTCGACATCGTCAAGTTTACTTCAGCTTACGCTACCTTTATTCGTCGTAGCGGACAGTCTTCAAGCAATACTATCGTAGTGGGCCGTGATGCCCGCATCTCCGGCGAGATGGTCAAGAATGTAGTATGTGGCACCTTGATGGGCATGGGTTATGATGTGCTCAATATAGGTCTGGCTACTACTCCTACCACCGAGCTCGCTGTCACCATGAGTGGGGCAGCAGGTGGTATTATCATCACAGCCTCTCACAATCCTCGTCAGTGGAACGCCCTCAAGCTTCTTAATGAGAAGGGAGAGTTCCTGACAGCCGCCAACGGCAATGAGGTGCTTGCCATCGCCGAGAAGGAAGACTTCGAGTATGCCGATGTCGATCATTTAGGCAAATATACTGAGGACAATAGCTTCAACAAGCGCCATATCGATTCTGTGCTTGCTTTGAAACTCGTCGATGTGGAGGCTATCCGTAATGCACATTTCAAGGTTTGTGTCGACTCCATCAACTCAGTGGGTGGTGTCATCCTTCCAGAGTTGCTCGATGCGTTAGGAGTGGAGTATACCTTCCTGAACGGTGAGCCTACTGGCGACTTCGCTCACAATCCTGAGCCATTGGAGAAGAACCTCGGTGGAATCATGGACGAGTTGAAGAAGGGTGGCTATAATATGGGTATCGTTGTTGACCCTGATGTTGACCGCTTGGCTTTCATCTGCGAGGACGGCAAGATGTTTGGCGAGGAATATACCTTGGTGAGCGTGGCCGATTATGTGCTGAGCCATACTCCTGGCAATACTGTCAGCAACCTGTCTTCTACCCGTGCTCTCCGTGATGTGACCGAGAAGCATGGCGGCAAATATACAGCTGCTGCAGTAGGCGAGGTGAATGTCACCACCAAGATGAAGGACGTTCATGCCGTGATAGGTGGCGAGGGTAATGGCGGTGTCATCTATCCTGAGAGCCACTATGGACGTGATGCCCTCGTAGGTATTGCCCTTTTCCTGAGCAGTCTGGCACATAGGGGTTGCAAGGTGAGCGAGCTTCGTGCCACTTTCCCCAACTACTTCATCGCCAAGAATCGTATCGACCTGACACCTTCTACCGATGTAGATGCTATCCTCGTGAAGGTAAAGGAGATGTATGGCAAGGAGAAGGATGTGACCGTAACAGATATCGATGGTGTGAAACTCGACTTCCCTGACAAGTGGGTTCACCTTCGCAAGAGTAATACCGAACCCATTATCCGCGTGTATAGCGAGGCTTCCACCATGGAGCAGGCTGACGAACTCGGCAAGAAGCTCATGCAGGTGGTTTATGATATGCAGTAGATGCTACGAAAAATTGCAGGAATATGGGTGAAATGTTCTTGCAGAATATAAGTAATAAGACCGCCCAACAGCTGAAGTGTACTTGCACAATAGCTGTTGGGCGGTTGTCTTTCAGGTGTTGTGCGGTTGCACAACACGAGTAGTGAAGTATTCTTTTTACTCTTCGGCAAGTTCTTTCATCGTGTCGTTGAGAGTATTGAAGAGTACATTGATGTTTTCTTCTTCCTCCTTGCACGCCTCTTTGAAGAGCGCCACAGGGTCTTCGCTGCTGCTTTTCAGCGGTGTCTCGTTGAGCAGTATGTTCACGTTGTTGAGCAGCATGCCGTGGATAGTTGGCATGTGCAACTGTGGCAGTTTGCCCTCCTTGCTTCCACATTTCAGTCCGGCGGCATAAGCCTTTACGATAATCCTAACCAGCAGGTGCACAGCCATGGGCTCGTCGGCCAGACTGATGAGGATGCCGTGGGTATAGTCGCGTACATGCTCCTCAAGGGTGGTGAACTTGCCCTGCAGAAGCCAGGTGAAGTTGCGCTTGTATTCAGCCTCCATTGCCTTGTATAGCTGTGGACTCTTGCAGGCAATGCGCAGGTAGTCGAGCATGGTAGGCTCGAAGGTCGGGTCGGCTTTCTTCATACTGTCGAAGTTCTTGTGCATGCGCTCGTTGGCTTCCTCGGCAGTCTTGTAGTTCAGACGTACCAAGGTAGAGAACATGATGTCGAAGTAATATTGGTTTACCTCGCCATAGTGTTCCAGCATCATCTGCTTGATTTCCTTTGGATCGTTCTTCTTCTCGAAGTCGTTGCCCTCTATGACAGCATCGATGATGCCACGTGCGTAAGCCTCGAAGAAACCTCTTACGAAACTTGCCACAGCCTGATAGCTGTTTATTCTTTTCTTCATTTATTTGAATATCTTGAATTCGTAGCCCTGTTCCTGAAGCCATTCTATAGCCTTCGGAAGGGCAGTCTTCAATTTGTCTATGCTCTTCAGTGAGTCGTGGAATGTAATGATACTTCCGTTGCGGGCGTATCGTTTCACATTGTCTACCACGTCCTCTGCCGTCAGCCACTTGGAGTAGTCGCGTGTTACCACATCCCACATGATTACCTCGTAGGTGCGGTGCAGCCACCAGTACTCGCTGGGTCTCATCCATCCGTGTGGCGGACGGAATAGGTGGGCGTGGATGATTTCGTTGGCCTTGTTGGTGTTGAGCACATAGGAGATCACACGATGCTTGAAGGCTCCGATGTGGTTGAATGTATGGTTGCCTATCTGATGGCCCTCTGCCACAATCTGGTTGTAGAGGTCATGATTGCGCAACACGTTTTCTCCCACCATGAAGAATGTCGCCTTGATGTTGTATTTCCTCAGCGTCTCAAGGATAAAAGGTGTAGATTCGGGTATAGGTCCGTCGTCGAACGTCAGGTAAACAGAGTGTTCCTTCGGATCCATCCTCCAAATTGCCTTCGGATACAGCCATCTCAGCCATTTGGCTGGTTGCTCGATAAACATAGACGAGTTCTTTTTAAATGTTTAATATTCAGAAGCTAAAGGAGTTAAGGAGTTATCGCTCCCTTCGGTCGCTGAGGAGTTAAGACAATAGTATTGAGGGAATGTTCTATGTCTAATGTAAATGTTAAGTCCTCAAAAGCATTTGTCTTAACTCCTTAACTCCTTATTTTTTAGTACCCTTCAGGCATACGTCCTCCACGTCCGTGATAGAGTGTGTAGAGGGCGTTGAGCTGCTTGGCATACTGTGCTTCCAGTTTAGGACTTACCATGCCTGCCACCTCTGCTGCGCTCTGCATGATCATGATCTGGCGTATGCAGTCGCTCTGTGCCTGTGCGAATCGGTCGGCGTTGAGCGAGAGGTAGTAGTTGAGATACTGTGTGGCGTTGGTCCATACCTTCTTGAGGTATTCCTCACCCTTGGCCTTCTGTCCGGTGAGGAGCCATCCTCGTGCCATGTCGAGACCGCCGCTCATATAGTCGACAGGAACATTATAATAAGGTATCTCCACGTCGGCTTTCTTCAGAATGTCGATGGCTTTCTTGTCCTTGTGCTCTGCGATGAGCGCCAGGGCTGTCTGAGCCAGCAGGCGACGGTGAGTGTAGCACATACGCATAGTGGTTTCGTCCACATACAGACCTTTCTGCTTCAGGTTGCCAAACTTGAAGCGGGTCATGATGTTGTGGTATGCTTTCTCCGTATCAAAGTTCTTGGCACCAGGCTTGTTGGTGGTGAAAGGAGTGATACGGTTGACGAGTCCCTCCTGTACGAAGTTGTCCCCCAAGTTCATATAGTTCTCCTCACCTACGGTGAGTGCCACATAGAGCGGACGCTTCCAGTTGCATTGTGCCAGCATCTCAAGCATCATGAGGTCGCCCTTATAGAGCGCGTGTTTTCCTGCCAATGAGATAACCATTTTGTCTGGTATGCTGTCGGCTGCCATCATCATACCGCTCTGCTTTACTGCCTCCTTGTCGATAGTGAGGTAGAGGGTGTCGGTAGGAATCATGTGCAGGTCGGGGTTCTTGCTTCGTACCCAGTATTTCAGCACATTCTTCAGCTCGAATGGATCCTCGCCAAACTGCTTCTTGGCTGTCTCGGGATCCTGCTTGTAGAAGTCGAGAATCTGCTGCTTGGCCTCTGGCTCTACCGTCACATACTCGTTGGTTCCTGAACAGAAGTCGAGTCGTGGCCAGGTGATTGGAACGGAAGGTGAATTGTATGCAGGACGTTTCATCTGGTCGATATACCAGTCGGTCTGCAGATAGCTCAGGTTGCAAACTCGTGCGTCTGTGCCTACACCTTCCACTTCCTGGTTGTACCACAATGGGAAGGTATCGTTGTCACCGTTGGTAAAGATGATCGGATTGCCCTTCTCCTGGAGCGACATCAGATAGTTCTGACCAAAGTCGCGGCAGGTGTATCGGTTGCTGCGGTCGTGGTCATCCCATGTCTGCGAAGCCATTTGTATAGGTACAAGGAGTGTGATGACAGCCACGATGGCTGCTACGGCAGTACCGCTCAATTTGGCATGCTCTTTCAGCAGGTCGAGGATAGCCAGTACGCCCAGGCCACACCAGATGGCAAAGGCATAGAACGAGCCGGCATAGGCGTAGTCGCGCTCACGAGGCTGCATAGGCACCTGGTTCAGATAAATCACGATGGCAAGACCTGTCATGAAGAAGAGGAAGAACACCACCCAGAACTGCTGGATACCGATAGGCAGCAACTCCTCTGTCTCCTTTCCGTTCTTCACCACCTTGCGCTTGCGGGTGTACCATGCCTGCCAGAAGAGACCGATGAGACCCAATATCAGAGGCATGCAGTAGAACACGTTGTGTCCCTTATTCTCCTTCAGGTCATCAGGCAACTTGCTCTGGTCGCCCAACATGGCGTTGTCGATAAACGGAATGCCCGTAATCCAGTTGCCATGCTCAGGCTCGCCGTTGCCCTGGATGTCGTTCTGTCGTCCGGCAAAGTTCCACATGAAGTAGCGCCAGTACATGAAGTTGCACTGGTAGGAGAGGAAGAAGCGTATGTTGTCCCACTGTGATGGAACCTTTACTGTCATGTTCTCACCGCAACGGTCGAAAGGAACTTCTGTTCCGTTGACGCCACCCATCCAGTCTTCGTATGCCTGTGCGTGAGCGGCATCATACATACGTGGGAAGAACATATTCTGCGCATACTTATATTTATTCTTGTGGCTCACTACGAAGTATGAGTCCTTCTCGTCCTTGCTGGCTTTCTCCTTGCGCTGGTATACGGGGGCACCCTCCGTCATCACCGGCTTGCACATGTCGCCATCTACCTCAAGTGCCACCTGTGAGGTATAGGCCTGTCCGTAGAACAGAGGGCGGTCGCCATACTGGTCACGGCTCAGATAGCTGCCAAGGGTGAAGATATCCTCTGGCGAGTTCTGGTCCATAGGAGGGTTGGCAGCCGAGCGGATCACGATGAGGGCATAGCTTGAGTAACCTATCATCAGCATCAGCATGCACAGCAGGGCTGTGTTCTTCACGCGGGCTGAGATGAGAGGCAGGAGCTGCACTTTGGTCTTGGTGAGTCCGGTAGTCTCGTCGTTCTTAACCACAACTTCCTTCTTGCGCTTGTAACCCAGTACAAACCACAGTACGATGAGCACCGCGATACCTGTGATGGCAGCGCTCCATCCATATCCGTAGAAGGGGATTCCGAGCATGCCGAAGCCCAAGACGAAGGCAAGGTTCTGTCGCTTCTCGTTCTTGTCAGTGGCATTGAAGGTTTCGTAGATACCCCAGATGACCGAAGCCACCAAGCAGATGATGTATACGATCTCACCCGTATTGAATGGGCAGCCTAAGGTGTTGACGAAGAACAGCTCAAACCATCCGCCCACGGTGATGATACCAGGCACCACTCCATAGAGCACGGCAACGACTACCAGGAAAGATACGAACAGCGCCAGGAGCGAGCCCTTGAGGTTGGCATGTGGCACCTTCTTGTAGTAATATACCAATACGATGGCAGGGATGCAGAGCAGATTGAGCAGGTGAACACCGATGCTAAGGCCTGTCATATAGGCGATGAGTACAAGCCATCGGTCGCTGTGAGGCTCGTCGGCATGGTCTTCCCATTTCAGGATAAGCCAGAAAACCACGGCAGTAAAGGCAGATGAGAAAGCATATACCTCACCCTCTACAGCCGAGAACCAGAAGGTATCGCTGAAGGTATAGATGAGTGCTCCCACCATACCCGATGCCTCGATGCCTACCATCTTGGCGGTGGTCATCTCTTTCCAGTCGCCGATGATGAGCTTGCGTGCCAAGTGGGTGATGGTCCAGAAGAGGAACATGATGCAGACGGCACTCAGCAGAGCGCTCATCGTGTTCACCATCTTGGCGACTTGTGTGGTATCGCTGGCAAAATGAGTAAAGAAATTACCTAAGAGCATGAAGAAAGGTGCCCCAGGAGGGTGACCGATTTCCTGCTTGTAGGCAGTTGTGATAAACTCTGGACAGTCCCAGAAACTGGCTGTCGGCTCAATTGTGGAGCAATACACGAAGGCCGCAATAAGGAAAGCGACCCATCCGAAGATATTGTCCACCAATTTGTACTGTTTCATTATTGTTTTAAAACTTAAATGTATGATTTTACTTTCTTTACGATGCCTCAGGGCATAATTCGCTGCAAAGATACTAAAAAGAGAAGAAAAGAGCGAAGTTTGCTGTTTTTTTTAGATAATATTATATTTCTCAGAAAGCCCCTTCCATAAAGCGATTGTGGAACAGGTTCTGTTGGGCAACACGTAAAACAGATGTGCATCTATTGTTCTGAAAATCATGAGATCCCTATTTCTCTCATTCACAACTCATTTTCCTACCATTGTACCCCAAATGTGGTTTTTGCAAACCCCCAAACTACAATCATTATAGATGGTATTTTTTTCAAAATTCGTAATTTTTAATATTTATATATGTGTGAAAATATAATTATAATTGACTGTTTGAATGCAATTTTTAATTTGCATTTCGCATGAACATGTTACCAATGACTTGATTATGTCTTTGCCTTCTTATTTTAAGATTGCACTTTCACTATTTTGATGTTTGTAATCTGGTGACTTTGATGTCTTCTTGCCATAGTCAAAACTATAAACAATTTTCAGATTTGCATACTGATTATAACTACGACTTTGATCTATTTGTTTGAAAGAATAATATGATGCGGATAATTCATCTACAATGTTATTCTTCCTCATGAATAAATTGTTTGCATTAGCTTCGATAGCCCAATTCCCATGATTCCACATTGCCGATAGTTGATACCGCCAAAATGTCTTTCTGTTAATCTGGCTGTCTATCAAATCTCTTGCCGGTGACGCCATGGATGCACCAAAAGAAAAATCCCGAACATAGTAATTTATCATAGCAGTCCCAGAGAATGCAGACAAATTACGATGCTCTGCCCCTCCTCGAACTAAATGTTTAACCCATTGACCGGATAACTTCATATTAAGTGTACCAGAAGGTTTATAGGTCATAGATATATCTACACTGGGACGATGATAGATACAGTCATCTCTAAAAGTGCTAATAAGATGCCCGTCTCGAATATAGTAATCCGAAATAATCGAATGATTCTGGTAAAAGTATGACACTCCTGTTTGCAAAGCGAATTTATTAAGGTTCAATGTATGGCTTAATCGCGGATTCAAAAGAATGGAATTATCCATATTCGGGTTACCTTTGAGAATGATGATAGGATCTATCTGCTGTTCTACATTATTAATCGTATTTATTCTCGGATAGGTGTTTCCCAAAGCGAACATAAATTGAAGTTGCTGTACTTTATCTATCCTATAAGTAGCCCTTGCTTGAAGTCTCGGAGTAAGATGATTGATTGACTTCATCCCCTCCAAACGATATGTTAGAAATGACAGTCCAGGATTAATATCAAAGAAAAAACTCCCTAAACGTTGGGAATAGTCTGCAAAAAGGATGGTTTCGGACGAATGCAAATTTTGATTATATGCAGAAGTCCCAATGTATTCGGAATCACTAATTCTCATGAACTCGTATAAACTGAAAATCAGTCTATTTCTATGACTGAACGCCATAGAATAGTTTGCATTCGCTTTGATGTAATAATAATCTTCCTTGACAAGTGAACGAAAAGACACATTATCATCGTTATAGAGACGGTCATAATCGTTTCGAGAATAATATCCATCAAAAACATAATCCAACGATTTTGTGTTAGAAAATGTGTGCAATCCGTAAAAATAGACACTTGGACGATAAGATTTGTTTCTTGTGTTAATGGCCAAAATGCTACCGTTCTTGATTGTAGCAGCAGTTTTCCAATACTCCGTCATTCCATTATTGACACCGTTTTTTGAGGCATTCCATGCCATACCACCTCTAAGCATCCAAATATATTTTCTTCCTCGGTTGCTGATTGATGCCTGTACATATTCTTCCGTTTGCCTATTGTCAGCATTATTGTAATGCTGCAGTCTATTCAGTTGATAATCAGGGAAAATAAAAGTCTCATTCTCGTCCATAGACGATTTTGGATTTTCCAAAGAATATCCAGCCCAAAGGTTAAAACTTTTGGTTCCTGTGACAAATTTCGAAATAAGATTGTAATCACCATAGAGATAGCCTACATTCTGAGACGCATCAAGTTGCGTATAGCCACCATTGTTGAGTGGTTTCATTATTATGTTTATAGCATATGCATCTTTTGCATATTTACCAGTCGGCACATCAAAATATTCCACTCGAGAAACGTCCTTCGGTCTTAAAGACTGTACCTCTCGAAAATCAACTTCACGCCCATCTATGTAGAGAGTCGCAGCCCCATTGGGAGTTGTCACACTTCCAGTCGAACGCTCGACAGACACTCCCGGAATCATGAGATTGCTCAACAGATCATAACCAGTTACAGCATGTTTACGTTGCTCTTTTGTAGGAATAGCAAGGATATGATCACCTTCTCTTGTAAGATAAGATGATTTTACAACAACTTCACCAAGTTCTTTGCCTTGAATAAAAGTTTTAGTTGTATCTGGTTTCTGTGCATAAGTTACGTGTAGGCACAAACTCATTATGATAACTAACAATGCTTTCATCTTTTTCTTCCTAATTTTCCAAGAGACTTGAACTTCTTGGAGATGCACTTTTTATTTCTATATTTACATGCTAAAAGTTATACCATCCTCAGTGTCCCATGCGCGAGGTATCTACCTCCTTGACCGTCTTCTCCTTGTAGCCACCAAACTTATAGATAACTGCGAAGGTGACAGATGCCCAGTTGTAGTTGATCTTCATGCGGTAGTCTTGGTTGCCTTGCACGGAACGGGTATCGTATTTATTGTTGAAGATGTTGTTGCCATTAAGGCGCAATCCCCATCTTCCATCATGCGACGACCATTGCAGTTTGGCATTCATTCTGAAGATAGGACTGATGTCGTAAACACCTTGTATAGCCTTTGTCTGATAGAACGGATTAAGGATAAGACGGAGATCCTGCGTGCTACAGAGTTTTACGGATGCCGTGCCTCCAAGGACGACAGACAGCTTCTTGCGGTCGAAAGGCAGGTCAAAGAAATGGTCGCTCTTGTCGTGCTTGTAGGTTCCCATGACAAACACGTTGCCGTTGAGCCATTGGCCTGCATTGAAGATGGCAGAGGCTTGTAGCCCGAAGCTGTTTGAATAGTTGAAATTGGTTTCCTTCATTATCACTGCCATGCGGTCTGTGGTTTGATATGGCAACTGCACAGAATAATCTGGTTTCAGACTTGCAAAAGCCATAAGCGTATAACGTCGCTTTATCTGCCACATCAGATTGACATTATAATAAGAGAAGGGTTTCAAATCAGGATTGCCATGTATCTCGGTGTAGGTGGACGAGTAGAACACATTGCTCATAGTGGACCAATAACTCTGGAACTCAGAGTTGGAACTGAATGATAGATTGAGCAAATGGTTGTCGTTGACGTTCCACAAAGCATTGAGCGTAGGATATACGCGCCATTTATCCCATATGGGAGAGTGATATTGCTCGGCAGCAACAGATGCTTCAAGACTAATAGCCTTGTTTATCTGCTTGCTGAAACCTGCATATATGTTCCATATACGCTCGTTGAGGTCCACGCTGCTTGTCCCATCGGGCAAAACGCTCCCATCCTTGTCTATTGTGGTCTGATAACTCTTGTTGCTTGTGAATTGCCCTTTCACGCCATACGACAATCCCCAGCCATGTGACAAAGAATGGGTTTGGTCGGCTGTGAACATCCATTTGTTGATGGTCTGCTCGCTGCCGCTTGTCAGGTTGCGTTCAGTTTCATTTTTGTTTTCCGTAGTTATCGTACCATCGAGGGCTTGTTGCTGAGGCGTGCGATAGTAAGTGTACGAACCGCTAAGGGTTAGTCCGAAAGGAAGCGCGTAGTTAACATCCACATTGTGCAGATATTCATGACTGTCACGATGCATTCCGCTTATGCTTGAACCTGTCGTGCGGCTGTTTGAGTTTGTCTTGTCCCATTGTCCCGTATAGGCTACGTCAAGACGATTGTTCTTGCTAAAGGTGTAATTCATCCCAAGTCGATAGTCGTGTGTAATGCCAAACGACTTCTGCCCGGTTTCATCATTATAGTGTATACGATTGTTGCCAAGTGGATGATTGGCTATGCGTGAAGACTCACCGTAGGAATTGCCGTTTACATATTTATATTGTGCGTCAAGTCCAAACTTGTCTCTTTGCAAGGAAAGATATAAATTACCAAACTCATTGGCGTATTTGTTTTGCCGCATGCCACCAATGATTTGTCCCGAAAGCTGATTGGTACCTGCGTAGTCTTTCGTGACGATGTTGATAGCCATGCCACGCACATGATAGCGAGCAGGGACAGACAGCATCACCTCGGCTTTTGACAACTGTGCGGCTGGCATTGCCTTCAGACGCTCTGTCAGTTGTTCCTGCGTCAATGTGGTGGCTTGTCCGTTGATAATCAACGTTACTTCATTGCCAGAGAACGATATGCAGCCTGTGGCATCGCTGACACCAGGTATGCGTGTCAATGCCTCGTAAGCGTTGTCGGCAGGCAATTGTTTTAAGAGTAGCGGCATATTGTACGACAGCATACCCCGCTCTGCCTTGACAATGGGGCGAGAACCTTTTACCATCACTTCTGGAAGATTGTGCAACATTGTCTCCATTGTGAGCGAATCCGTTTGCGTCCGAGTTTGAGCTTTCACGTTAGCAACAGAAAGCAAAAATAATCCTAAAAGAAATATCTTGTTGGCCATATTTTATCTTTTTAAGTTATCTTTTTCTATGTTATTCAAAAGTACGAAAAACAATCCACAAACGAGAATGTTCTGCTATACGTATTATAGTAGTGTATTACCCTTTGTTGATTCTTTCCACCAATTCATCTGGTGTAAGTATCTCCATCTTGGAGAAACCAAACCACTTTTTGCCCAAGTCCTTAATGGATGCACCTATGTGATACACATCATCGTCTATACAAAGGAAGCGGTCATGTGATAAACGGAATGTTTCAACATCAATCGGTGCATATTGAGCATTATGACGGTCTATGTCGAGTTGGAACTGACGGCTTATCTGCTGAGTGTAGATGATTGCAGACACGTTATTATCTCTTTTATCGAGCAATGTCAGTACAGTCTCGTCAACATAGTTGTCGATAAGGACAATGCGTTTCTTCGCACTCTTAATCAAGTCGGACACGAAAGTATAGGCATCATAAATTTGACCATTGTAGAACACACCTTGTTTCGGCTTTGCATTGCTCTCATCCAATCTGCGAAACACCTCGTCTATACGCTTGTCGGATTCTTGCAAGTGTTGTTGCATTTCCAATTGATGGTACTCCATAGTCGAGAGACGTTGAAACACTTCGGCATTGTTTTGTAGAAAGTGACGCATTGAAGTGAAAGCTCGCATTATTCGAATATTCACCTCAATCGCAGTGTCAGAACGTAAAACACTACTAAGCATAGCGACTCCGTTTTCAGTAAATACGTAAGGCATGTATTTCAAATGTTGTCCGCGTCCTTCGTTTAAGGTCGCAATTTGCGACCTTAAACATTCTTCCTTGGTCAATTGAAACATGAAATCTTCTGGAAATCGTTTAATATTACGTTTTACTTGCTCATTAAGACGCTTTGTTTCAACGCCATAAAGTGTGGCAAGGTCACGGTCAAGCATAACTTGCTGTCCTCTAATTACTTTTATTAGAGACTCTATATTATCTACAACAACCAACTGGTCACGATTTGTGACCAGTTCGCCATTCTCTGTCTTTTCTCTTTTATCTGTCATATTTATATTCATTTTTCCAAAATCACAAATTGTGACTTTGAACATTACCATATTTAACAGCATTCAAAGGTAATGCTTTTAGCCTTTAAGCCACTATTGCACAACCCCTTTCTTTGAAAAGAACGTAAAATTAATAGTATTATTGCGATGATTGTACTCTTATCAATCGCTTAACTCGTTGTACGGTACTTACCCCTTTACCACTCAACTTTGCCACATCCCGAATGGAATATCCCTTGCGGAGTAAACTTATTACTTCCCTATATTCGGTTTTCATCTGTTCTTCCATTTTTACAGAGCCTACCTTGCGCCCGAGTTTTCCACCTTTCTCTATATACCGCTTCCTTCCTGATTGCAATTTACCAACAAAAGGGAAGAAGTAAGACTTCCCCGTTGTTCGCATTCTGCTGTACGTCTCAATCAAATACGCGATTAAACAGATTGACCGCCTCTATCTTCTTTTCAAGAGCCACTTTTGCATAAACTTCGGTTGAAGTTATGCTTCCATGTCCCAAAACATTTCCTTCTTTTTTCGTCCCATTTTATTTCCTTTCTTTTCTGTTGTTAATATATTCTTTTATCACTGATTATCAAACATGTAACTTGCGATGCAAAGATAATGCAACGAGGGACAAAAACGAGACAAAAGTGGGTAAACAATCCGCTAATCAATTTCAAGAAGCACTTCATGGCGATTTAACGAAGCGCTTTCTTAGCTGCTGACGAAGCGCTTCTTTAGAGTGTAACGAAGCGCTTCATTAAGGTGTAACGAAGCGCTTCGTTAGGTCATGTGATAAACGACACTCTGCGACACTCTTCGACATCTTCCTTGTCTGCATTTCGTATCTTTGTGCGCGCGCGTACCTTTATATATTATAGAACTTCCGCATGTTTGCTCCACACGCCCTGAAGTGTCAAAGCTCTGATAAGCAGCACGCCCTGAAAGGGCAGAAACTCTAATAAGCAGCACGCCCTGAAGTGTCAGGAGCTCTGATAAGTAGCACGCCCTGAAGTGTCAGGAGCTCTAATAAGCAGCACGCCCTGAAAGGGCAGAAGCTCTTAGCCCAGGGCAACGCCCTGGGTATAAAGGCATTCAGCAAGACGCCCTGTAAGGGCAAAAGCTTTAAAACTTCAGGCAATAATAAAGCTTTTGCCCTTACAGGGCGACAAGTTTGCGAACATAACAACCCAGGGTGTTGCCCTGGGCTAAGAGCTTCTGCCCTTTCAGGGCGTGCTGCTTTGTAAGATAAGTATAGGTCGTACTTTTTAGCGAGAAGACTATTGTCTTAACTCCTTAACTCCTTTAACTCCTTAACTCCTTTATTCAGTATACAGGAATCGCTTGATACTCTTCTTAGGAGTTTTCTCGAATTCCTCTTTGTGGATTCTTATCTCTGACACCTTGCAGTAGGCAGGAACCATGGTGTTGAGCTCCTGGCGGTTCTGCTCCATGATATCCGTCAGCTCTTTCTCGCCTAAGTTGAGAGTCTGAGCCTCGTCGTAGTCGGGATGTACCAAGCCAATGAGCTTGTTGCCCTTCTGTATCACCACACTCTCGCTCACGAGTGCTAAAGAGTTGAGCTTGTCCTCGATCTCCTCAGGATAGATGTTCTGACCGCTGGCACCCAAGAGCATGTTCTTGCTGCGGCCCTTGATGTAGACATTGCCGTCGCCATCCATTGTGCCAAGGTCTCCGGTGTGGTACCATCCGTCCTTGTCGATAGTATTGCGTGTGGCTTCTTCGTTCTTGTAGTATCCCAACATCACGTTAGGACCCTTTGCCAGGATCTCACCAGGAATATTCTCGGGGTCAGGACTGTCGATCTTCACCATCATGTTCTTGGCAGCCTTGCCGCAAGAACCCGGTACGAAATATTTGTAGTCCTCATAGCAGATGATAGGCGCACACTCTGTGGCACCATAGCCCACGGTGTATTTGAAACCAATGCCATGCAGGAAGCTCTCCACCTCCTTGTTGAAGGCAGCACCACCGATAATAATCTCGTAGAAGTTGCCTCCGAAGGCCTGTGTCACCTGTTCGCATATCTTCTCGCGCACCTTCTTGCTGATGACAGGCATGTGGAGAAGCATACGCATGCGGTTGTTCTGAATCTTGGGGAACACCTTCTTGCGGATAATCTTCTCGATGATGAGCGGCACAGCTATGATGATGGCTGGCTTGATGCGGCTGAAAGCCTCGGCGATGATAGCCGGACTTGGTATGCGGGTGAGGAAGAAGATGTGGCAACCGGAAAGAACCTCGAAGAGGAACTCGAACGCCATGCCATACATGTGAGCCAGTGGAAGAATGCTGATGATAGGGTCGCCAGCCTTGATCTCCTTGGGCAATACACTCATAGCAAAGTCGAAGTTGCTCCAGAGTGCACGGTAAGGCACCATGACACCCTTGGAGAAGCCTGTAGTACCGCTGGTGTAGTTGATGAGCGCTATCTGGTCTGGGTTCTCCTCAATATAATAATGTACGTGTTCCTTGCGGAAATACTTAGGGAACTTGATACCGAACATCTCGTTGAGATGTTCGCGTGCGTAGGTGAGTTTGTCGGTACGTGATACCACCAGAGAATAGTCGGGTATATAGATGATTCCCTCTAATCCGGGCATCTTGGTAGCGTCAATCTGTGTGGCAACGACATCGCCCACAAACAGCAGTTTGGCATCGCTATGGTTGACGATGTTATGGATTTGCTCTGGCATAAACTCGTGCAGGATAGGCACGGCGACAGCTCCATAGGTAAGAGTTGCCAGGAAGGCCACTGCCCAGTTGGCGCTGTTTCTGCCGCAAAGGGCAATCTTGTCACCTTTTACTACGCCAGAATTCTCGAACATGATGTGCAATTTCTCTATTTTGCGTGCTACATCGTGAAACTGCAAGGTAGCTCCCTTGTAGTCGGTAAGAGCATCCATGTCCCAATGGTCGATGATGCTCTTTTGGATAAGTGCATTAAAGCTTGGTATCTCCATATGCTTGTATTCTAATAGAATTGTCTAAGTGGTTTATGAGGCTGCCTCTTGATACAGGTAGCGCTTGATGGATTTCTTGGCAGTCTTCTCAAACTCGTTCTCGTGTATCTGAATGCCGGAAATCTTGGCAAACGACGGCATCTGGGAGTTGAGCTCCACACGGTTCTGATCCATGATGTGCTCCAGGTCCTCAGCGGTAAAGCCCATGGATGAAGCCTCGTCATAGTCGGGGTGGATCAGCGCCACGAGTTTGTTGTTTCGCTGAACAATGATGCTCTCGCTGACCAATGCCATTGAGTTGAGTCTGTCTTCTATCTCTTCGGGGTAGATGTTCTGTCCGTTGGCACCTAAGAGCATATTCTTGCTGCGTCCCTTGATAAAGAAATGTCCATCGGCGCTCATGGTGGCCAGGTCGCCAGTATGGAACCAACCGTCCTTGTCGATGACAGCATGGGTAGCCTCGGGATTCTTGTAGTATCCTTTCATCACATTGATGCCACGGCAAACCAACTCGCCAGGCACGTTCTGTGGGTCGTCGCTCAGCACCTTTACCTCCATGTGCTTCACAGCCACGCCACAGCTTCCTGCAACGTAGTCGTCCTGATGGGCAAAGGTGATGAGGGGAGCTGTCTCGGTGGTTCCGTAACCCATGGCGATGGGGAAGCCGATGCTGACAAAGAAGTTCTCTATCTCCTTGTTGAGAGGCGCACCGCCTACTACGACCTCGTAAGGATGCTTGCCAAACTCGCCCAGCACAAACTCGCGTATCTTCTCCTTGATGCGCTTGCTCAGTACAGGCATGCTGGTAAGCAGTCTGACCCAGTTGGTCTGCACGCGTGGGAACACATGCTTTCTTACGATCTTGTCGATCACCAATGGCACGGCGAAGATGATGTCGGGCTTCGTCTCGTTGAGAGCCTCGGAAATCAGTGTAGGGCTGGGCTGGCGGGTGAGGAAGAAGATGTGGTTGCCCAATACGATATTGAAGATAAACTCGGTCATCAATCCGTACATGTGAGCCATGGGCAGGGTGGAGAGGATGTTGCAGTTCTTGCCTATCTTGGGTTTTACGGTGTCCATGAGATAGTCTAAGTTGCCCCAGAGGGCACGATAGGGCAGCATCACTCCCTTAGAGAAACCTGTAGTACCGCTGGTATAGTTGATCATTGCCAACTCCTCAGGGTCGTCAACATGATACTTGATATGTTCTTTGCGGAAATATTTGGGAAACTTGTGTCCGAAGATTTCATTGAGATGTTCGCGGGCATAAGTGAGTTTCTCAGAACGGGAAAGGTTGAGCGAGAAATCGGGAAGATAGACGATACCTTCGAGCGAGGGCATCTCTTCGGCATTGATTTCTGTGGCTACTACATCGCCCACGAAGAGCATCTTGCTCTCGCTGTGGTTTACGATGTTGTGAATCTGTTCGGGCTTGAACTCATTCTGTATAGGAACCACGATGGCACCATAGGTAACAATGGCCAGGAAGGCTACTGCCCACTGGCTGCTATTTCGTCCGCAAACAGCTATCTTGTCGCCCTTTATCACACCGCTGTTCTCGAACAGGATGTGGAGCTTTTCTATCTTTCTGGCTACATCATGATATTGCAGTGTTGCTCCTTTGTAATCGGTAAGAGCATCCAAATGCCAATTATTGATGATGCTTTGCTCAATATACGAGTTGAAACTTGGTATTGAATTCATTGCACAGTTTACAAAATTTTGTGCAAAGATACATTAATTTCTGCACACAACAAAAAAATATGTGCACAAAATGAATAAAAAGGGAAAAAAAGTGGTTTTTCTTGCATTATAGCCCATTAATGTGGGCTATAATGCTGTTGTGATTATTCATATCGCATCGATTTGGCTGGATGGATATGTGAGATGAGGTAGCTGGGTGCCACCAGCATGAAGACGCTGATGAGGAGTGTTGCCACATTGAGTGCCACGATATACAGGGCATTGATCTCTACGGGAACGGTGCTCACATAATAGGTCTGTGCGTCCAACTTGATGATGCCGAAGGCTTGCTGAAGCGCTAAGAGTCCTAAAGACAGGACATTGCCGATGAGCATTCCCTTGCCGATGATGAAGACGGCAAACCACATGAAGGTGTGGCGGATGGTCTTATTGCGTGCGCCCAAAGCCTTTAGGATGCCTATCATCGAGGTGCGTTCCAGGATGATGATGAGCAAGCCGCTGATCATCGTCACGCCTGCCACGATGAGCATCAGGGCGAGGATGATCCATACGTTGAGGTCCATGAGGTCGAGCCATTGGAAAATCTGTGGGTTCAGTTCCTTGATGGTGGCGCTGCTGTAGGTTTCGCCATAATGGTCTACTGTGCCTTTCACCTTGCTGATTACCCGACTCTCTACCATGTCAAGGTTGTCGAAGTTGTTGACGGAAAGCTCGGCTCCGCTCGCCTGGTCGCTTTCCCATCCGTTGAGTTTGACGGCCGTATAGAGGTCGGTGAAGACGATGGTCTCGTCGTATTTCTTCAGGTTGGTCTGGTAGATGCCCGCAATGGTAAACCTTCGCGTGCGTACACCGTTGTTGTCGAAGAAATAGGCAAAGATGCGCTGTCCTGACTTCAGGTGCAGTTTGTCTGCCATCAACTGAGAGACAACAATCTTGTTGTGACTCACGCTGTCGGAGAAATGAGGAATGCTTCCCTCCACCATGTTGTTGTGGATGAAGGTAGAGTCGAAGTCGGGACCCACTCCCTTGAATGCCACGCCCAGGAAGTCGCTGTCGGTCTTGAGGATTCCTTCCTTCATGGCAAAGCGCTGAACGTGAGCCACATCGGGAATATGTTTCAAGACGTCGATCATGGAGTCGTCGATGACGATGGGGTATTGTTCCATCTGCTGCAGGGTGAGGAAGTCGGCCACCTGTATATGGCTTCCGAAGCCGATGACCTTGTCGCGGATGGTGTGTTTAAATCCCAGCACCACACAGACGGAGATAATCATGACGGCAAGTCCGATGGCTACTCCGGCAGTGGCAATATGTATGGCAGGGCGAGAAACTTTTCGTTTGTCGCCCTGCTCGCTGTATAATCTTTTAGCTATGAAAAGTGGAAAATGCATGTTGTAATGGAAAATGCATATAATATTGGAAAATGCATATTATATTCCTTCGTCTTCAACGCGTCCTGGATAAGCCTCCAAAGCCTTGGCAAGTACTATGAGTGCACGGTCCAGATCGTCTTTTTTCAGTACGTAAGCCATACGCACCTGGTTCTTGCCTGCACCGGGAGTGGTATAGAAGCCGGAGGCAGGAGCCATCATGATGGTCTCACCCTCGTATTCGAACTCTTCAAGGCACCAACGGCAGAACTTTTCGGAATCGTCGATAGGCAGTTTGACCACGGTGTAGAAGGCTCCCATAGGAATAGGAGAGTAGACACCGGGTATGCGGTTGAGTCCGTCGATGAGGCACTTGCGTCGCTCTACGTACTCATCGTACACATCGCGATAGTACTCTTCTGGCGCATCGAGAGAGGCCTCGGCTACAATCTGTCCGATAAGGGGTGGAGAAAGACGAGCCTGGCAGAACTTCATCACCGCCTTGCGTATCTCGGCATTCTTGGTGATGAGGGCACCCACACGGATACCGCACTCGCTGTAACGCTTCGATACTGAGTCGATAAGCACGGTGTTCTGCTCGATGCCTTCGAGGTGCATGGCACTGATATAGGGGCTTCCGGTATAGATGTACTCACGGTATACCTCATCAGAGAAGAGGTAGAGGTCGTATTTCTTGACGAGGTCGCGAATCTGGTTCATCTCCCTGCGGGTATAGAGATATCCGGTAGGGTTGTTGGGGTTGCAGATCAGGATGGCGCGTGTGCGCTCGTTGATAAGCTCTTCGAACTTCTCGACCTTAGGCAAGGAGAAGCCTTCTTCTATCGTAGTGGCAATGGTACGTATCTTGGCACCTGCCGAGATGGCGAATGCCATATAGTTGGCATAGGCAGGTTCGGGCACGATGATCTCGTCGCCAGGATTGAGGCAGCTCATGAATGAAAAGAGCACAGCCTCTGAACCTCCTGCTGTTATGATAATATCGTCGGCAGTAATGTTGATGTTGAACTTCTTGTAGTAATCCACCAGTTTCTCGCGATAGCTAAGATAGCCCTGGCTGGGAGAATACTCCAGGATGGTGCGGTCGATATGCTTCAGTGCATCAAGACCACACTGAGGAGTAGGGAGGTCGGGCTGACCGATGTTGAGGTGATACACCTTGACTCCTCGTTTTTTTGCTGCGGCAGCAAGAGGCGCCAATTTTCTGATAGGCGACTCTGGCATTTCAAGTCCACGTACTGATATTTCAGGCATCTTTAATACTTTCTGTTGAACTTTCGCAGGTTCAGGAGTTAACTTCCCGCACGCGCGAAAGTTGAGTTTTCTATATTAATAGTTTTGCAAATACAAATGTGCTTGTTTTGCTTTCGGATGCAAAGGTAAGAAATTTCAGTGATATTTGAGAAAAGAAACGACAGATTTTTTATTTTTTATTAAATTCTGTAGCATTGTGTTGTTCTTATGCTTTCTTTTTTATAACTTTGCATCTCGAAAAAGATACGGAATTTTCGCAAGAGGGAGTCTTTTGGGAGTCCAGGAGATTTCTCTGGAGTAAAGGAGATATCTCTGGAGTTAAGACAAATGCTTTTGTGGACATGAAATAAAATGTTTAACATTTCGTCCAAGGCTATTGGCTATAACTTCTAACGACCGAAGGGAGTGATAACTTCTTTAACTTCTCTAACTTCTTTAAAAAATAACTTCTCAAGAAGATAGGTTCTGTACTTGCGCAAGTTCTATTTTAATATTAATGACCAATTAAAAACGAATCGTTATGAGATCAAGAATGAGTACATGGTTTGAAACCAAAGTAAGATACACCAAGGCACAGGAGGATGGCTCCGAGAAGCCAGTTACCGAGGCTTATGTAGTAGACGCGCTGAGCTTTACCGAGGCTGAGAGTCGTATCACCGACGAGATGGCTGTCTATGTGTCTGGCGAATTTAAGGTGTCGGGCATCAGCAAGGCTGCCTATGGTGAGGTGTTCTTCAGTGATATGGATGGCGACGACAAATGGTACAAGGCCAAGTTGTCGTTTATCACCATTGATGACAAAACCGAGAAGGAGAAGCGTACCACCGTCAACTACCTGGTGCAGGCCAAGTCGCTTGCTCGTGCCCTGCGCTATATCGACGAGGTGATGGGTAAGACCATGAACGATTATGATGTTGTGGCTCTGGCTGAGACCAAGGTGATGGACGTGTTTGAACATACTGTTCCTGGAGAAAACAAGGAAGAGAAGAACGACAAGCCAGAGTACGAAGAGGCATAAAAACTTGCTAAAGTTCAATAATACTATAATATAATGTATGATGTAGCAAAAAACTTGCATGAGGTGTTAGACCAGCTGCCTAAGGGTGTTCGTCTGGTAGCCATCAGCAAGTTTCATCCCAAGGAGTATTTGTCGGCTGCCTATGCAGAGGGACAACGAATTTTTGGAGAGAGTCATGAGCAGGAACTTGCCAAGAAGGTGGCAGACCTGCCCAAAGACATAGAATGGCATTTCATCGGTCATCTGCAGACCAACAAGGTGAAGTACATAGCGCCTTACATCAGTATGATAGAAGCTGTGGACAGTCTCAAGTTGTTGAAGGAAATCAACAAGCAGGCTGCCAAGCACGACAGGGTGGTGAAGGTGTTGTTGGAACTTCATATTGCTGCGGAAGAGACCAAGTACGGACTGACATTGGACGCTTGCCGTGCCTTGTTGGAAGAAGGAGAATGGCGTTCAATGGAGCATGTGCAGATTTGTGGACTGATGATGATGGCATCTAATACGGATGACACCGAGCAGATAGCCCGCGAGTTTGACACGGCTGCTCGCTTCTTCGATGAGGTGAAAGCCAAGTACTTTGCCGATGATGATGCGTTCTGTGAGCGCAGCTGGGGCATGAGTCATGACTATCCGATAGCTATCCAGCATGGAGCCACTTTGGTTCGTGTAGGTACAGCTATATTTGGACCACGCATTTACTAAATTAAGGGAGATTTGTTCTGGAGTTAAAGGAGATTTATTCTGGAGTTAAAGGAGTTAAGGAGTTAAGGGAGTTAAGACAACAGCCTTAATTCGCGGAAGTTAAAGAAGTTATCACTCCCTTCGGTCGTTAGAAGTTATAGCCAATAGCCTTTGTGGACTGAAAATTAAACATTTAACATAACACATTTCCTCAAATGCTATTGTCTTAACTCCTTAACTCCTTTAACTCCATAACTCCCATAACTTCCATAACCCCATAACTCCTGAAATCTCTCCCTTCCTAATTCTTATTCATGATTTTCTGCAGGGCCGCCTCTTCGCCAACTATCCAGATGATGTCGCCTTTCTGGAAGGTGTAGGAAGGCGAAATTTTGGTGAGACTCTCCAAGCCTTCTTCCAGTCCGACAACCATACAGTCGTATTTGTCACGGATTCCGCTTTCGCCCAAGGTCTTGCCGCAGAACTCACTCTTTCCACTGATTACCAGCTGGCGAAGCTTCATCTCTCTTTTCTCTATATCCAAGTCCTCGGGTACAAGTTCAGTCTGCAGGGCGTTGTTGAACTTCTGTGTCTGTTCGTCATTGCCGATGATCTGCAGTTTGTCGCAGGGGAATATAGTGGTGTCGCCGTTGGGGATGTTGATTCTTCTTGATCCGCGATAGATGCTGCTCATGTCGACGCCGAAGCGCTGACGCAGGTTGAGTTCTCTCAGTGTGTGTCCGCACCAGGTAGAGTCTTCAGGCACCTCAAACTCGCTGATGTGGATGTCTCGGTCGAGCAGGTGTCCCTCGTACAGAGGCCGTTTGGTGCCCTTCACCTGTGCCTCGATGTCGCGTGAGCGAAGGTTGCGGATGAACAGACGCTCCATCTTGATGCTTCGTTTCTTCGTTCTTCTGGAAACGATGATGAGCAATACCGCCACAATACCGATGCTGATCATCAGCGCATCGGTAAACCGGCTCAGGAAGTTGCAGATATAGAAGATAAAGCCCAGGGCTATCATAAACCTCACCACGATGGTGGAGAGGAGCGGTATGCGGTTGATGCTGCTCTCCACCCACAGTCGTTTCCACTCGTTGCTGTGGTTTTTCTTCATCACGATGGCACGCAGGAAGGGTGCTATGAAGATGACGGTGAGCACGCCCGTGATGGCATTGGCGTACCAGTGGAGTCGCCAGCCTGGCAGTAGGTTGCGCATTAAGGGAAGTACGAACGTGAACATCAAGGCTATGACAGCCGCACTCAGGATGGAGTAGGCCACGGTGTTGACAGTCATCTGTCTGAGGAGCGCCTTCCATTTGCTCTGTTGTGTGGTGGATGGGCGGTTGGTCGCCAGATGGTTGAGTGCTGTGATCAACTTGTTGGGCAGATGCTTTTCCATGACCTGGTAGCTTGGCGTGGCAAGGCGTATCATATAAGGTGTAAGGAAGGTGGTGATGACCGAAACCGCCACGACCACAGGATACAGGAACTTGCTGATGACACCCAAAGACAATCCCAACGAGGCGATGATGAACGAGAACTCGCCTATCTGAGCCATGGAGAAGCCGCATCGCATGGCCGACTTGAGCGACTCACCGCCCAGCATGAAACCAAAGGTTCCCAATACAGCCTGACCTATCAGGATGGTGAGCACGAGGGCAAGGATAGGCAGGGCATAGTCGACCAGGATCTGTGGATCAACCAGCATACCCACCGACACAAAGAAGATGGCTCCGAAGAGGTTTTTAACAGGCTCTACCAGCTTGATGATTTTCTCTGCCTCAATGGTCTCGGCAAGGATGCTGCCCATGACGAAGGCACCGAAAGCACTGGAGAATCCCACCTTGGTGGACAGTACCGCCATGCCGCAGCAGAGTCCGAGGGACACGATGAGAAGCGTCTCGCTGTTGATGAGTTTGCGCACAGACCTGAGGAAGAGTGGGATGGCAAAGATGCCCACGATGAACCACAGGATGAGGAAGAAGACAATCTTGATGACCGACTCAAACATCTGTTCGCCGTCGGGCGTGCTTCCTCCTGCGATGGCCGAAAGCATCACCATCATGACAATGGCAAGAATGTCTTCCAGGATGAGCACACTCATCACCATACCGGCAAACTTCTGTTGCCGCAGTCCCATGTCGTCGAAGGCCTTATAGATGATGGTGGTGGAACTCATGGCAAGCATGCCTCCGAGGAAGATGCAGTCCATCTTGTTCCAGCCGAATCCATGACCCACGCTGATGCCCAGCATCATCATACAGAACACGATGACGACGGTGGAGATGATGGGCGATGCTCCCATCTTCACGATCTTCTTGAACGAGAAATCGAGTCCGAGCGAGAACAGGGTGAAGATGACGCCGATGTCTGCCCAGGTCTGAATGTCGTTGTCGTCGATCACTGACATGGTGTAGGGCATGTGGGGAGAGACCAGGAAACCTGCCACGATATAGCCTAACACAAGGGGTTGCTTGAGTTTCTTGAACAAGAGGGTAACAATTCCTGCTACCATCAGGATGAGTGCGAGGTCTTTTACGAGGAATGGAATTTCTGCCATGACTTTCTAATTTAACTTCTTTAACTTCCCCATTTGCGAAAGTTGAGTTACTTTCTAAAAGCAAAGGAGCTCATGAGCCAGAACCTGACGTAGTGTTTAGGTTTTGTTGGCATCATGAAGCTCCTTTACTTCTTATGATTAGTCGTTGTATTCTGCTGTTATTTCTGCTATTTTGACGATGGTCTGAACTACTTTCTCCATGACCTGTATGCTGACGAACTCGTGAGGACCATGGAAGTTGACGCCACCGGCGAAGATGTTGGGACAGGGCAGACCTTTGAAACTGAGCTGTGCTCCGTCGGTTCCGCCACGGATAGGTTCCACGCGAGGAGGAACTCCGCTTTCCTGCATGGCTCTCAGCACGATGTCGATGACATGCATGTTGGGGTCTATCTTCTCCTTCATGTTGTAGTATTGGTCGTTGATCTCGGCCGTGCAGGTTCCCTCGCCGTATTTCTCGTTGAGTTTCTTGGCGCAGTCGGCAATGAATTTCTTGCGGTCTTCGAACTTGCTGCGGTCGTGGTCGCGGATGATGTAGCTGAGCTTGGCTTCCTCGCATCGGCTCTCGATGCCAATGAGGTGATAGAAACCCTGGTAGCCCTCGGTCGCCTCTGGCGTCTCGTCCTCGGGAATCATGTTCTGGAACTCTACGGCGAGTCGGCTGGCGTTCACCATCTTGCCCTTGGCATAACCGGTATGCACGCTCACACCCTTGATCTTGATCTTGGCACCAGCGGCATTGAAGTTCTCGTATTCGAGGTCGCCCAAGTCACCGCCGTCAACGGTGTAAGCCCAGTCGCAGGCAAACTTGTCTACATCGAAATGATGAGCTCCCATACCGATCTCCTCGTCAGGGTTGAAGCCTACACGTATGTCGCCGTGCTTGATTTCGTTGTGGTCGCGCAGATAGCACATCGCCTGTACGATTTCGGCAATACCAGCCTTGTCGTCGGCTCCCAGCAGAGTGGTGCCGTCTGTGACGATGATGTCTTCGCCCTTATGGGCTTTCAGCTCAGGGAACTTGCTCACACTTGATATGATGCCAGGGCTCAGTTCGATGTCGTTTCCATCATAGTTGCGTATGATTCTTGCCTTGACATCCTTGCCACTTGCATCAGGACTGGTGTCCATGTGTGAAATGAAGCCAATGGTAGGTGTTTCCTTCTTGGTATTGCCTTTCAGTGTGGCGTAGACGTAACCCATGTCGTCCATCTCCACATCACTGAGTCCTTCGTCCTCCAACTCCTTTTTCAGGTACTTGGCAAATTCCAACTGTTTCGAAGTGCTGGGCACACTGTCGGAGTCTTCACTCGACTGTGTGTCGAATTTGGTGTAATTGATAAATCTTTCTACTAAGTCCATAATTTTGAAAATAGAACTTTCGCTGGGTTCAGAAGTTTTGGAGTTTAGACACTAACTTCTCTCACTTCCACCCTTGTGAAACTGCAGTTTTTTACTATAATTAGTGACTCCGCTGGGATTCAAACCCAGGACCTTCAGAACCGGAATCTGACGCTCTATTCAGCTAAGCTACGGAGCCCTTATATATAATAAGGTATAGGAAACGTGCTGTACGTTGGCATATACGTTTGCAAAAATACAGATTTTATTTGAATTGACCAAATTTTGAATGAATAAAGTGAGTACACGTTGCTTTCTTTCGTCATTTGGTGCGGTATGAGAGCCGAAAAGTCGGAAAAGTTAGTAAAAAGTGCATAAAGTCTATACAAAAAGAAAGGAAAATGGATAAAATGATTAACAAAATATAAAAATATTGTTCGGAATAGTTGCAGTATGATAATAATTTTGTATCTTTGCACAGAATTTTAAATACTAATGCAAAAAATGAGTAAGCTTATAAAGCCTATCGGTTATCAGGCATTGCTGGACATGCGTCAGACCGAGATGGGAATCAAGTTGATAAAAGAGTTCTTCCAGCAGAACTTGGCTACAGAGTTGCGTCTTCGTCGAGTGACAGCACCTCTCTTTGTGTTGAAAGGTTTAGGTATCAATGATGACCTCAACGGTGTGGAGCGTCCTGTAACCTTCCCCATCAAGGACTTGGGCGACGCCCAGGCTGAGGTGGTTCACTCGCTGGCTAAGTGGAAGCGCCTTACCTTGGCGGAGTATGAGATAGAGCCTGGTTATGGCGTGTACACAGATATGAATGCCATCCGTGCCGACGAGGAGTTGGACAACCTTCACTCTCTCTATGTAGACCAGTGGGACTGGGAGGCAGTGATCGAGAAGAAAGACCGCACGTTGGCTTTCCTTCACGATGTGGTTCGTCGCATCTATGCTGCCATTTTGCGCACTGAGTATCTCACCTGTGAGCATTATCCACAGATTAAGCCTTTCCTGCCCAAAGAGATTCACTTTATTCATGCCCAGGAGTTGTTGGATATGTATCCTGACAAGACTCCCAAGGAGCGTGAGGATGCCATCTGCGAGAAGTATGGTGCCGTATTCATCGAGGGAATCGGTTGCAAGTTGAGCGATGGAAAGAAGCATGATGGCCGAGCTCCCGACTACGATGACTGGAGTACGGTGGCTGAGAATGGTTTGCCAGGTCTTAATGGCGATATTCTGATCTGGTATCCTGTATTGGGCAGAAGTTTCGAGTTGAGTTCCATGGGTATTCGTGTGGACAAGGAGAGTCTGTTGCGCCAGTTGAAGTTGGAAGGCAAGGAAGACCGCGAGAAACTCTATTTCCACAAGCAGTTGCTTGGCGGCAAGTTGCCATTGAGTATTGGTGGCGGTATCGGCCAGAGCCGTCTCTGTATGGTTCTGTTGCATAAAGCTCACATCGGCGAGATTCAGGCAAGTATATGGCCTGAGGAAATGCGCGAGGAATGTGAGAAAGCAGGAATGTCGCTGATTTAAGGAGATTTTTTTAAGGAGATTTTTTAAAGGAGATTTTTTTAAGAGTTAAAGGAGTTAAGACAATAGCATTTGAGGAAATGTGTTGTCTTAACTCCTTAAACTCCCGATAAACCATCATGTCATCACCAGCTTCAGCGTATTGCAAAGCTTGTCCAAGGCAGGGTTTTCCTTTCTCATATTCTCCAGCACCTCTCTCTTGTTGAGAATCTTCTTGACTTCCTCTTTGTGAGAAAGTCGGTAGGAGATGACGATGTTGGTGTTGTGCAACCCCCGAACCAGTGTGTTTCTGATTCTGTTTTTAATGTTTTGCATGTCGTCGAGCAACAGTTGGTTGTCGGCGACAATTTCTATGTTGGGGCATTTCGTCAGCTTGGGCTTGATGGCCTGCATACGGTGCGACAAACCTATGAGTTCTTTGTTGTTCTGTGCCATGCGTACGCACATTCCCGTCCACTGATACTGCAGGGCGTCTTCGTTGAATTCGCATTGTTCGGAGTCATCAGTGCTTCTGATGGCTTTCACATCGGCGGTAGGGTTCAACTGCTGTTTTACCATCTCCATGTTTTTCTTCAGGTTGCTGAAGGTCATGCCGATGGTTCCCAGTTTGACGGCGCCTTTGCTGATGGGTTTTACTTGATGTTTGTTATCGGCAGCCTCGTTGTTAGCTTCGTTTTCCGAAGCATGAAGGGGCTGGACAGCAGTCTGAGGAGTTTTTTCGTTGCTCTCCTCACCGTTGCCTTTAAGCTCAGCACCTGCACCCTGAATGGCAGGCTTCAGCTGGGCTATGATTTTCTGAAACAGGGATTTTAATCTATTGGGCGTACGCCCCGCACTCGGAATGTCTTTGTCCTCGGGCTGGGTGATCTGTCCGATCTCTATCAGTGTGAGCTCCACCAGCAGTCGTTTGTTTGAACTCTGTCGGTAGTTGATGTCACATTTGTTGGCTATCTGCAGCGCCTTATATAAAAAAGGTGTAGGCGCCTTCTGAGCCTGTTGCTGATATTTGGCTTTCTGAGCCTCGCTGGTTTCCAATAGGGGAAGCGTCTTGGCATCTTTCGCCATCAGCACGTTACGTACATGCTGTGCCAGACCCTGTATCATGTTGCCACCGTCGAATCCCTTGTCCAAGATGCCGTTCAGCAGGAGCATCATCTCCGACACGTTGTTCTCCAGTGCACAGTCTACCAGCTTGAAGTAATTGTCGCTGTCCAGCACGTTGAGGTCTTCTGTCACCTTCTGATAGGTCAGGTTGCCCTGGCAGAAACTCACCGCCTGGTCGAATATCGAGAGAGCGTCGCGCATACCTCCGTCTGCCTTTTCGGCTATTACTGCCAGTGCCTGCTCCTCGTAGCTGATGCCTTCCTTCTCTGCCACCATCTTGAGGTGGTTGATGGTGTTGGGCACGGTCATGCGCTCAAAGTCGTATATCTGGCATCGGCTCAGGATGGTAGGCAGAATCTTGTGTTTCTCGGTGGTGGCGAGGATGAAGATGACGTGCTGTGGCGGCTCCTCCAGTGTCTTAAGGAAGGCATTGAAGGCAGCAGAGCTGAGCATGTGTACCTCGTCGATGATAAACACCTTGTACTTTCCGATCTGTGGCGGTATGCGCGTCTTCTCCATCAGCTCCTTGATGTGGTCCACACCATTGTTGCTGGCGGCGTCGAGCTCAAAGATGTTGTACGACCGCTGTTCGTTGAACGACTTGCAGCTCTCGCACTCGTTGCATGCCTCGCCGTCCTCCTTGGGGTGCTCGCAGTTGATGGCCTTGGCGAAGATGCGTGCACAGGTGGTCTTTCCTACACCTCTTGGACCGCAGAACAGATAGGCATGAGCCAGCTTGCCGCTCTTCACGGCATTCTTGAGCGTTGTGGTCAGAGCGCTCTGTCCTACAACCGAATCAAAGGTCATCGGACGGTACTTTCTTGCAGAAACAATATATTCTTCCATTATTTTTTCTTAAATGATGATGCAAAGATAACAAAAAAATATTATCTTTGCAAACAAATTCATAAATTAATGAGCAGAAGATTGAGTATAATATGGAACTACCTCTCTCATTATAAGTATCTTATAGTGATTGTGGTGGGCGTGCTGGTGGTCGGTTTCATCGACGACAACAGCATCATGCAGCATATAAAATATAAAGTTCAGATCCATAACCTGCAGTTGGAGATAGACAAGTACACCACTCTCTATCAGAATGACATCCAGATGTGGCATGAGATGAACCATGGCGGCAGGGCTTACGAGCGGATAGCCCGTGAGCGCTATTTCATGAAGGCTGATGACGAGGATATTTTTGTGCTGAGTACAGATTTACCGAATAATGACAACGAACAAGACAATGAAACAACTGAATAAGATTCAAATATCTATTTTTATATTAGGAGGAGTGTTGATGGTGATAGGCGCAGGCTGCTTCGCCTTCGGTTATATGATTTATCCCCAGCTGACCCTTTACACCAGCTGGCTTTTTCTCTTGGGCACGGTAGCTTTCAGCGTGATGCAATCGATGCAACTCTATGAAGGCTCGTCGCAGGTGGTTCACCGTCTGAAGCGCATTCAGGCAGTGGCCGACATCTTCTTCGTGCTGTCGGGCATCTCGATGGTAGATACAGTCTATGCCTTTGCCCGCAACTGGTTTTCCAACTACGAGACCTATATCACCTATTTCTACAACAAGTGGGTGGTGTTTCTGTTGGTGGCAGCCCTCATCGAATTGTACACTACACACCGTATTTCGCATGAATTGAAAAAGGAAGAATGCAAATAAAACCTAAATACATGCAATATTCAATTAAATAGCATAAATTTTTTTTCGTACTTCAATTTAACATTGTACTTTTGTTAGCCGAAATAGAAACAGCTTATGAACAAGATATTTTACGCATTTATTTCCTTATTGGCGTTGACATCGTGTGCCAACAGTTACGACATAACCGGAACTTCCAATGTGAGCACCTTGGACGGACGTATGCTCTACCTGAAAGTTTTGAAGGACGCAGAGTTCAAGAGCGTCGACTCCTGTGACGTCGTTCACGGACAGTTCCATTTCGACGGCACACTTGATTCTGTAAGAATGGCCAATATCTTTATGGACGATGAGCCCGTGTTGCCCCTTGTCCTGGAGAGCGGAGCCATCACGGTCAAGCTTGACGATACACAGCAGGTGGTAAGCGGAAGCCCTCTCAACGACAAGTTGTTTGGTTTCTTCAAGAAATATCAGCAGCTGCAGAACCAGCAGCGCGAGCTTGTGCATAAGCACGACCAGGCCATCATGAACGGAAGCGACATGAACGTCGTGACCCGTCAGCTCACAGCTGAGGCCAACCGCCTGGCTGAACAGGAAGACAAGTTGGTGACTACTTTCGTGACCGATAACTTCGACAATGTGCTCGGAGCTGGCGTTTTCTTCCTCGTCACCATGGGCAATCAGTATCCCATGCTCACCCCATGGATAGAGGACATCATGAGCAAGGCCACCGACCATTTCAAGAACGACTCTTATGTAAAGGACTATTATCAGAAGGCTCAGGAGAACGAGCAGATCATGAACGGAACCCGCGATATGCAGCCCGGAGCTCCTGCCGTGTCAGCCCAGCCTGCGCCCGAAGCAGCGCCAGCGCCTACACCCAACGACCTGGCGCGTCCTACCATTCCAGAAAAAAAAGAATAAGCAGGTATGAAAACATTGATTAAAAATGGAACTATCGTCAACGAGGGAAAGACATTCCGAGGATACCTCGTTGTCGATGGCGAACAGATAACACATATTTATAATGGCGAAGAAGCACCTCGTGGCAGTTTCGACAAGACAGTCGATGCCTCGGGGTGTTTTGTTATGCCAGGAGTGATCGACGACCATGTGCATTTCCGTGAGCCCGGACTCACCGCCAAGGCCGACATCGAGAGTGAGAGCAGGGCAGCAGCCTTTGGCGGTGTCACCTCTTATTTCGACATGCCCAACACGGTGCCTCAGACCACTACACTCGAAGCCCTGGCCGACAAGACGGCTCTCGGCAGCCAAAAAAGTCATGTCAACTATGCCTTCTTCTACGGCGCCACCAATGACAATGTGGAGAGTTTCTCCCAGTTGGACCGTCATCGCATTCCCGGTATCAAGCTTTTCATGGGCTCCAGCACTGGCAATATGCTCGTCGACAAGGCTGAGTCGCTGCGCCGCATCTTCCAGGCAGCTCACGATCTCGACTTGCCCTTGATGGCTCATTGCGAGGATACCGACATCATCAACAGCAATATGGCAGCCTTCAAGAAGCGGTATGGCGACGACCCCGCGGTAGAGTTTCATCCCGCGATACGCAGCGAACAGGCCTGCTATGAGAGTAGTCGTCTGGCTGTGCAGCTGGCCCATGAGTATGGCACTCGTCTGCATATCGCTCACGTCACAACGGCTCGCGAGCTCGACCTCTTTACGCCAGGTTCCTCGGTGACGGGCGAGGCTGTCATTGCCCACCTCTATTTCACCGAGGCGGATTATGCTACCAAGAAGGCGCTCATCAAGTGCAACCCTGCCATCAAGACCCTGTCCGACCGCACGGCATTGCGCAAGGCTCTGACTGACGGCAGAATCGCCACCATAGGTACCGACCATGCTCCCCATGAGTGGAAAGACAAGCAGGGAGGTTGCGCCAAGGCTGCCTCGGGCATGCCGATGGTTCAGATCTCTTTGGTCACCATGCTCGAACTGGTAGACGAGGGCGTGCTTACCCTCGAGCGGATGGTAGAGCTGATGGCTCATCAGCCAGCTCGTCTCTTCGAAGTACAGAAGCGTGGTTTCCTGCGCGAGGGTTATCAGGCCGATATCGTCATCGTTCGTCCCCATGCTCCCTGGATACTGACTCGCGACCAGATTCAGAGTAAGTGCAGCTGGAGTCCTATGGAGGGCCACGAGTTCCAGTGGCGAGTGGAGCAGACCTTCTGTAATGGCTGTCTCGTCTACGACAAGGGTGCTTTCGATGCCTCTGTTAAGGGACAGCCCATTCTGTTCAGAAGTTAAATTCAGAAGCAAAATTCAGGAGGCGTTAAGAAGTTAATACAAATGCCTTGAGGGAATGTTTAATGTTTAAAGTTTAAAGGATGCACTCGCAGGTCCTCACATACGATATAGACGAAGTAGTACCCTACATCAACTGGCTTTATTTCTATCATGCCTGGGGCATGAGTGGTAGGCCTTTGGCCGAGAAACAACGGCTGCGTGATGAGGCTTCCGCCATGATGCAGTCGTGGCAGGGGCGTTATCACACCCATGCGGTCTTTGCCCTTTACTCAGCCAATGCCGACATGGACGACCTGCTGCTTTATGCAGATGACACAGCCGAAGCCAGGTTCACCCGCATTCCTCTGTTGCGCCAGCAGCATCCAGTGGCTGCCGGAAGCCCCAATCTCTGTCTTGCCGATTTCGTGCGTCCTCTTTCTGGCGGCGTACGCGACAGGGTAGGGTTGTTTTGTGCCTCCGTCGAGGCAGGAGTGCTGGAGGCTTACAGGGGTGACGATTATCTGTCGATGATGGCGCAGGTGCTGAGCGACCGCCTTGCCGAGGCCACGGTCGAGAAGATGCACTTAGAGGTTCGTCGCCACTTCTGGGGCTATGCTCCCCATGAGCATCTCACGATGGAGCAGCTTCATCGTGAGGAATATCAGGGAATCCGTCCTGCCGTGGGCTATCCGTCGTTGCCCGATGTCAGCGTCAACTTCGAGCTTGACCAGCTTCTCACCATGTCGCAGATTGGCATCCGGCTTACCGAGAGCGGCATGATGATGCCCCATTCCAGTGTGTCGGGACTGATGTTCGCCCATCCTCAGGCCCATTATTTCGACCTGGGCAAGATTGACGAAGAACAGTTGCGCGACTATGCGCGTCGCCGTGGCATCCCCGTCGAGTTGATGCGCCGTTATTTACAGAGTAGTTTGATTAAGAAATGATAGCACGCATATATATATGGATTCTCTTGGGCACCCTTTTGCCTTATCTGTGGTGCTTCTGTCATGAGCTGCGCCGCTGCCGTTTGGCGAGGCGCTTGTTGCTTTGGCTTCCGGCATCCGTCGTCATTGGCTATAGTGGCTATTTAGCGCTACAGCCCAACTTCGTGCCCGACCGTCCGGTGCTTGTCGACGTGTGGTTTGTCTTCATGGCGCTGTTTGCCGTTCCCGTCTTCGTCTATGCCCTGTTCAGTTTTGTAGGCTGGTGTGTGATGAAGGCACTCAAGGGTAGGCGCAACTGGGGACGGCTCATAGGTTTTGTCATGGGCCTCCTGTCCGTTGGCGTTTTCCTTTATGGTTTCACTTATGGCTTCCGTGAGTTGGAGGTGAAGCGCGTCACCATAGCTGTGCCCCAGCTTCCTGCCAGTTTCGACGGCTATCGCATTGTCCTCTTCAGCGATTTCCATGCTGGATCCTATTACGGTTGGCGCAGCGATCTGCCACAGCGTGATGTCGACAGCATCAATGCCCAGCATCCCGATATGATTTGTTTCACTGGCGACATTCAGAACACCCGTCCGTCCGAGCTCAAGCCTTACGTCAGGATGCTTTCCTCCCTGCGTGCCAAGGACGGCGTATACAGTGTGCTGGGCAATCATGACTACAGCTATTATGTGAAAGCCGATTCGCTCACCTCTCTCAGTCAGGAGCAGGAGACTCGCCGGCTGGAATGGCAGATGGGATGGCATCTGCTTCTCAACGAGCACGCCGTGGTGCATCGCGGTTCCGACTCCATCTATGTTGCGGGCACAGAAAACTTCAAGAAACCTGCTCATGCCAATGTGGCAAAGGCGCTTCGGGGCATCCGTCCAGGCCACTTCGTCCTGATGCTTCAGCACATCCCCACGCAGTGGGAGGACATGGTTCCTTCGCGCATCAACCAGGTGTATGGCAGGAAAGGCGAGGTGTTGGTGGCGCCGCAGCTCACTCTGAGCGGTCACACCCATGCCGGACAAATATCCGTGTTCGGATTACGTCCCACGATGTTTGCTCCCTATGACTATGGCCTCTATGAGCGCGAGGGCTGTCAGCTCTTTACCACCGCCGGCTTAGGTGGTGTGGTTCCCATCCGTGTCGGTTCCACCGCCGAGATTGTGGTTATCACACTGAAATCCCTTAACTCCTCGAACGACCGAAGGGAGTGATAACTTCCTTTAACTTCTCTAACTTCTCAAAAAAATAACTTTCCACGAAAAAAATCATTCAAAAAAATATTGAACCACTAATGAAGTATCTGTATCGCATTTATCAGTTGTTGATTTGTCTTCCAATCCTTTTGGTGGCAAGCATTTTGACCAGTGTCATCACAGTCTTGGGCTGTATGTTGGGTAATGGCCATTTCTGGGGCTATTATCCTGGCAAGTTGTGGTCGCAGTTGTGGATCCGTCTTCTCCTGCTGCCAGTCAAGGTAGAAGGCAGGGAACATCTGCAGAAGAATCAGAGCTACGTGTTCGTGGCCAACCATCAGGGGTCATTCGACATCTTTTTGATTTATGGCTTCTTAGGCCGAAACTTCAAGTGGATGATGAAGAAGGCGCTCCGCAAGGTGCCCTTGGTAGGTATAGCCTGCCAGTATGCCCATCACATCTTTGTCGACAAGAGCGGACCTTCCAAGATACGCGCCTCTTACGACAAGGCCCGCGAGGAACTACAGGAAGGAATGTCATTGGTAGTCTTCCCCGAAGGCGCCCGTACCTTCACAGGTCACATGGGAGTATTCCGTCGAGGAGCCTTCATGTTGGCAGACGAGTTGCAGTTGCCCGTCTGTCCGCTCACCATCAACGGCAGTTTCGATGTGAAGCCGCGCATGAAGGACATGTATTGGATTTTCTGGCATCCTCTTCGTCTTACTATTCACGAGCCCATCCAGCCGATAGGCAAGGGTGCCGAGAATATCAAGAACCAGATGACAAAGAGTTACGACGCTATCATGTCTGGGCTCGTCCCCGAGTACCAGGGTTTCGTCGAGAATCCTGACCAGTAATATGTTGCTATAAAAGAAATGATTCGACCTGTACACACGTTCTTTTTCCTCTTTGTCTGTAATTGCCTTGCTGCTATAAAAGACATGATTCGACGTGTACGGTTGGCACGGGCTGAAAGCCCCTATAAGCAGCACGCCCTGAAAGGGCAGAAGCTCTTAGCCCAGGGCAACGCCCT
>OMAR01000021.1_pt1 | contig 58179 bp, 44 predicted proteins | sample 1644651 | NCBI WGS metagenome assembly OMAR01 (sample SAMEA103958128, study PRJEB25191) | human gut metagenome | reverse complement strand
CATCAGCACCCGCAGGATCGTCAGTTTGTTCGCGGTCGTCATGGTATGTATCAGCCTTTCGTTGTATTCTTTCCGTATTGTAGCACGGGCGGCAGGAAATGAAAAGTGTTTTTTTACTCCGCGACCTCGCCGGTGAGCTCGCCGTCCATGACTCCGGTGATGCGCACCGGCACGAACTCACCCGCCTCCACCTCATGGTCGGCAGTAAAGTAGATACGCCCGTCGATATCCGGACTCTCGGCATAGCTGCGTCCCACGAACTGCATAGCCTCCTGGTCGAACCCGTCGCACAGCACCTCTGCCACAGTGCCCATACGGCTGTCGTTGAAGTCATCCATGATCCGGGACTGTACGTCCACCACCAGCTCCGCCCGGCGCTCGGCCTCGGCGGTGTCCACACGGTTCAGCATACGCGCCGCCGGTGTCCCCTCCTCCGGGGAGTAGGGGAACACGCCCGCCCGTTCGATGCGGACCTCCTGTAAAAATTCGCACAGCTCCTCAAACGCCGCCTCATCCTCGAAGGGCAGGCCGGTGATCAGGCTGGTACGCAGCACCAGACTGGGGATACGCTCCCGCAGCTTACGGAACAGCGCCAGCAGCTCCGCCTTGTCACCCCGGCGGTTCATGGCCTTCAGCACCCTGTCATTGCAGTGCTGGATGGGGATATCCAGATAGGGCAGCACCTTCTCCTCTGCGGCAATGGTGTCGATCAGCTCGTCGGTAAACTCGTCCGGATACAGATAGTGCAGCCGGATCCAGCGGAAGTCCAGCTTACACAGCGCCCGCAGCAGCACCGCCAGCTTCTTTTCGCCGTACAGATCAATGCCGTAGCGGGTGATATCCTGGGCGATGACGATGCACTCCTTCACCCCGGCGTCAGCCAGATGCTTCGCCTCGACCAGCACATCCTCCATGCGGCGGCTGCGGTATTTCCCGCGCAGAGAAGGTATCACGCAATAGGCGCAGCGGTTGTCGCAGCCCTCGGCAATACGCAGATAGGCATAGTGCCCCGGCGTCGTCAGCACCCGGTCGAATTCATCGATCATCCCGTGGATATCGGCAAAGCGCCGGGGCGTACCGCCAGCCATCATCTCGGAAAGCGCCGGCACGATCTCACCGTAGCTGCCGGTGCCCATGATACCGTCCACCTCGGGCAGCTCGTCCAGTATCTCCTGCTGGTAGCGCTGGGTCAGGCACCCCGTCACCAGTATCTTGCCCACCTGCCCCTCGGCCTTCAACGCCGCCACGGACAGTATGGTGTCGATCGCCTCCTCCTTGGCGCTGTCGATAAACCCGCAGGTGTTGATGACCACCGCGTCCGCACCGGCGGGTGCCTCCAGCAGCGTATGCCCCGCATCGCGGCACAGAGCCATCATCTGCTCCGTGTTCACCAAATTCTTGGCACAGCCAAGGGAAATAAATGCAACCTTCACGTCGTATACCTCACGTCTCGTCTATTTCCTGCCCCCACTCATTGAGCACGGGCCGTATGTCATTCCAGGAAAACCCACGCCGCTGCAATGCCGCGGCCAGCTTCCGGCTGTCCTCCTGTGTCATGGGCCGGCCCCGCAGTCTGGCAGCCACCACCTTCCGCACGGCGTCCGCCGCCGGGGGCAGCTGTGCCAGCGCCTCGTCCCACAGCTCCCGGGGCACGCCCCGGCGGTGCAGTTCCTGTTTCACCCGGCCCGGGCCATAACCCATGGCCCCGTAATGCCGCACGATAACGCCGGCATAGCCCTCGTCATCCACTGCGCCGAGCGTCTCCAGCCAGTCGGCGGTGTCCGCCGCCTGCTCCTCCGTGGCACCCTTTTTTGTCAAACGGTGCTGTACCTCTTTTTTGGACAGCATCCGTCCCGACGCCATCCGCGCCGCGGTCTGCTTCAGCTGAGACTGCTGTGCCGCCGCCTGTAATTCTACCACAAGCGCCGGCGACAAGTCCATACCTTTGTATAAACCAAAGCGCAGAAGCTCCGCGCCGGTGATCCGAAGGAGGTCGCCCCCCTCCAGAAACACCAGCACGCGCTCCTGCTTGTGCTTTGATTTTTCAATGCGCTCGATCCGCATCAGTCTTCGTCGTCAAAATCGTCGGCGGACACGTCCACCGCCCGTCCGGCGGCCTTGGCCGCCACCCGGGACTGGCTGCCCATCAGCTTGTGGAAGTTCTCCCGCACCGCCGTCTCCAACTTGTCCGCCTCGTCCGGATGGTCGCGGAAGTACTGCTTGGCCGCGTCACGACCCTGACCCAGGCGCAGCTCGCCCATATTGAACCAGGAACCACTCTTCTGCACCAGGTCCAGCTTCACCGCCAGATCCAGCAGGTCGCCCAGCTTGCTGATGCCCTCGCCGTACATGATATCGAACTCCGCCTCGCGGAACGGAGGCGCCACCTTGTTCTTCACCACCTTGGCCCGGGTACGGTTGCCGATGACCTCGCCGCCGGACTTCAGCGTCTCGATACGGCGCACGTCAATGCGGACGGAGGCATAAAACTTCAGCGCACGGCCACCGGTGGTGACCTCCGGATTGCCGTACATGACACCCACCTTCTCGCGCAGCTGGTTGATAAAAATGACGATAGAATTGGTCTTGTTGATGATACCCGTCAGCTTGCGCAGGGCCTGGCTCATCAGTCGGGCATGCAGGCCCACAAAGCTGTCGCCCATCTCGCCCTCGATCTCCGCCCGGGGCACCAGCGCCGCCACGGAGTCCACCACCACTACGTCGATGGCTCCGCTGCGGACCAGGGCCTCGGTGATCTCCAGCGCCTGCTCGCCGGTGTCCGGCTGGGAGATCAGCATATCCTCCACGTTAACGCCCAGCGCCTTGGCATAGGTGGGGTCCAGAGCGTGCTCCGCGTCCACAAAGGCTACCTCGCCGCCCATTTTCTGAGCCTCGGCCAGCACGTGCAGCGCCAGCGTGGTCTTACCGGAGGACTCCGGCCCGTAGATCTCCACAATACGGCCCCGGGGCAGACCGCCGATACCCAGCGCCAGATCCAGCGACAGTGAGCCGGTAGGAATGGACTCCACATTCAGCGTACTCTCCGCACCATAGCGCATGATCGACCCCTTGCCGTACATCTTCTCGATCTGCTGCATGGCCGTCTCCAGCGCCTTCTTTTTGTCGGATACCACCGGTGCCGGGGCGACAGGTTCCTTTTTGACTGCCATAGTTCCGTCCTCCTCAAGTTCTGATGTATCTAATATATCTCCCCAACTGTCCCAAAAAACGGACAGTTAACGTACGCTGTCAAAGCTCCGAGCACAGCACACCCTCTACCACCCGGGGAATACCGTTCAAGTCCGGGGTGATCTCCAGGTCGCCGAAACCCACGCTCCGCATGGTCCGCAGCACCTCGTCCGCCTGGCCGATTCCCACCTCGAACAACAGCCGTCCGCCCACGCGGAGCGCCGCCGTCCAGTGTCCGGCGATCGCTCGATAGAAGTCCAGCCCATCCATGCCGCCCCGCAATGCCAGATGCGGCTCGTAGTCCCGCACAGACGCGTCCAGCTCCGCGATATCTCCATCGGGGATATAGGGCGGATTGGACACGATGCAGTCAAACTCTCCCAGATGGGCCGGCGGCTTCTCCCGCGCGTCCAGCTGCAGGGACACCACCCGCCCGGTCAGGTCATTGCGGCGGATGTTCTGGCGGCAGATACGCAGTGCACCCTCGTCCAGCTCGCCCAACACCACATGGCTCTCCGGCGCGTTTTTGGCCAGGGCCAGACCGATACAGCCCGAACCGGCACACAGGTCCAGCACCCGGGGCTCGGCCACGGTCTTCAGGTACGTCAGCGCCCGATCCACCAATACCTCGGTGTCCGGCCGGGGGATCAGCACGCTCTCAGAGATATCCAGCGGCAGGCCGTAGAACTCCCACTCGCCGATCAGGTACGCCACCGGCTCGCCGGCCAGATGGCGCTCCGCCAGGCGGCGCACCTGCTGTTCCACCGACTCCGGCACGTACAGCCGGCCATCCCGGCTCAACGCCTCCCGGGTCTTCCCGGAGGCGCAGCATACCAACTCCCGGGACTCCATCGTGGGATCGGGCAGTCCTGCCCGCAGGAATTGCTGCCGCACGTCCAAATACAAATTGTTATATGTGATCGCCATAATACGTACCGTTTTCACTTTCTTCGGTATTTTTCGGCGCTCTCCGCTGTTTTGCGCCCCGCCGCGCGACCCCGGCTTACCAGGTGTCGGTACCCTTCTCCTCCGGGATGACCAGCTTCATGGCCTCGATGGCTACCTCGATCATGCTGTCGTCCGGCTCGTGGGTCGTAAAGTTCTGCAGCCACATACCGGGGGCAGAGAGGACGCGCGTCAGCGCATTGTCGTGCGCCCCCACCATGCGGTTAAACTCGTAGGTAATGCCTACTACGGGCACCAGCAGCAGCAGCTTCACACCCACGCGGACCCACACGCTCTGCCAATTGATGTAGGGGAACACCAGGCTGGACACGATGATGGACACGATGACCACCACGAACAGAAAGCTGGTGCCGCAGCGGGGGTGGTGCCGGGGCTGGATACGAACGTTCTCCACCGTCAGCGGCAATCCCGCCTCATAGCAGAAAATGGTCTTGTGCTCCGCACCGTGGTAGCAGAACACCCGGTATACGTCCTTCTGTCTGGAGCAGAGGATCATGTACGCCAGCAGCACCAGGATCTTGACCACACCCTCGATCAGGTTATGGAGTGCAGGGGTCGTGGCATGAAACAGCCCCGCCAGAAATGTAGGCAGCAGCATGAACAGCACCAGCATGAGACCGATGCTCAGCACCACTGAAAAGCCCACCAGCAGCGATTGCAGTTTCTCCGCCGGCACGTGCTTGTTGAGCCATTCCTCCAGCTTGTCCGGCTTGGCATTCTCGTCCTCAGGGAAGTAATCTGCCGAGAACATCAGCGCCTTAACGCCGGTGATCATGGAGCCGATGAACGTCACCGCGCCCCGCAGAATGGGAACGCCCAGAATGGGGTAGTTGGCCTTGACAAATTTGCGCTGGGTCACCTTGGTGACCAGGCCCTCCGGTGAACGGACCACAATTGCGTCCTTCTCCGGGCCACGCATAAGTATTCCCTCGATCAGCGCCTGTCCGCCGATACTGGTACGGAAAGCGCCCTTTTTCTTTTCCATAGGTCTGCTGAATTCCTTTCTGACGCAAGCATAGCACAGCTCGCAATAAAATGCAACACTTGTTCGAGTTTTTTCTGTTTTTTTACAATTCCTGTTCCGCCTGCTTTTTCAGCGGCAAATACACCGTAACTACGGTGCCGCCGCCCTCGGCGTTGGCGATGTCCAGTCGTCCGCCGTGGCGCTGGACGATCTCATCGCAGACCGCCAGACCGATGCCGCTGCCCCGGGCCTTGGAGGACCCCTTGTAGAATTTCTGCTTCACATAGGGCAGCTCCGCCTCCGGTATGCCGGGGCCGAAGTCCCGGATGGTGATCACATACTCCCCTTCCTGCTGGCTCAGATGCACAGCGATGCGCTTGCCGCTGCCGCCGTGCTTGGCCGCATTGTCCAGCAGATTGCAGAATACCTGCTTCAGGCGTTCCGGGTCGCCGGAGATGACCTCGCCATACTCCGCCCGATCACTGGAATACTCCAGGGCAATGCCGTCCTGGCGAAACAGCTCCCGGTAGCTGTACACCGCGTCCTCCAGTTCCGCCTGCAGATCGGTGTCCTCCACCTGCAGGGTGAAGCGTCCGTCCTCCAAGCGGGAAAATTGCAGCAGCTCCTCCACCATATTGGTCAGACGGCGGGACTCCTTCACCATGATCTGCACGCCGCGCTTGATCTGCTGCACGTCGTTGGACTCGTCTGCCAGCAGCGTTTCACCCCACCCGTTGATCGCCGTCAGCGGTGTCCGCAGCTCATGAGACACCGAGGAGATGAACTCGGATTTCATTCGTTCGCTCTCGCCGATCTTGCGGGACATATCGTTGATGTTGTCCACCAACTCGCCCATTTCATCGGAGTACTTGTTGGGTATCTGCACGCCATAGCTGCCACCGGAGATACGCTTTGCCGCCTCTGACACGGCGGACACGGGGGCCACCACATTGTTGATGAAGATCATACTGGACATGACGATCAATCCTACCACCGCCAGCATGACGCCGGCCACCAGCAGGACCGTCAGAAGCACCTGCCGGTCGATATTCCCAATAGCGGTAACGTAGCGCATAACGCCCACCACCTGGCCGTTGAACTTCAGCAGGCCGGACACCGCCAGGATGCGCTCCCCGGTGACGCTGTCACGGCCGATGTAGTCCTGCACCGTGCCGCTTTCCAGCGCCCGCAGTATTTCCGGCGTGCTGGGGTAGGTGCCGGTGGTGACGCCCCGGGTCGTGACCTCCACGCGGCCGGAGCTGTTGAGGAACTGCAACTCGATCTTGTCGCTGTCGTCAAAGGCGGCGGCGTAGATCGTCGCGCTGCGGTAATACTCCCGATAGCTGGTCATCACATAGGTGTTGAAATAGTCCGCGCCCGCCGCGGCCTTTGCCCGCAGGGTAGAGCGCGCACTGTTGTAGTAGTTGCTGGCAAAACCCACAGAGATGAGCACGCCCACCAGCAGCAATATGACCAGCACCGGCCCCATGCTGCCGGTGAGCCACCGGCGGCGCAGGCCCTGCACTTTATGCTTCTTTCCTGCCAAGGCGTTCATCTCCTTTCATCGCAAAATAAGGTATAGCGCACCCACGGGCGCGGCGCAAAGCCTGACAGCGAGAGATTTTTTGCCAGGACGAGCCACAGCGGCGCAGGCGTACTGTGTGTACGTCAAGCCGCTGCAATGAAGTACTGGCGGAAAAGATCCGCTGTCACAGCCCCCACTTGTAGCCGAAGCCCCAGATCGTCGTAATATAGGTTGGGTTCGTGGCGTTGTCCTCGATCTTCAGTCGCAGGCGCCGGATATTCACGTCTACGATCTTGAGCTCACCGAAATAGTCGTGGCCCCAGACCAAGTCCAGGATTTCCTCGCGGGAGAGCGCCTTGCCGGGGTTCTCCATAAACATCTTCATGATGGCGTACTCCACCTGGGTGAGCTTGATCCGCTGACCGTTCTTCTCCAGAGTACGGTTGCGGGTGTTCAGCAGGAAGGGCGGCTGGTCGATCTCACCGGCGTCCACGACACCGCCGCCGGATCGGCGCATCAGCGCGTCCACACGGGCGGTCAGCTCCGCCGGGGAGAAGGGCTTTGTCACATAGTCGTCGGCACCGGTCATCAATCCCGTCACCTTATCCATTTCCTGGGACCGTGCGGTAAGCATAATGATACCGATGGCAGCGTTGGTGGCGCGGATACGGCGGCAAACCTCAAACCCATCGATACCGGGCAGCATAATGTCCAGCAGCGCCACCCGGACATCGCTGTGGATCTTCAGCTTTTCCAGTGCCTCCTCGCCTGTTTCCGCCTCCACCACCTCGTAGCCGGCGCGGCGGAGATTGATAACGATAAAGCTGCGGATGCTGGACTCGTCCTCCAGTACCAGTACCTTTTTCATGGCAGTCCCCTCCTTGTCAGTTGCTCCAGCTGCCTACGATGAGGCTGAAGCTGCGGCGCAGCAGATCCTCATCCATTCCGTAATAGGCCGCCGCGTCATTCAGCTCGCCGGCGTAGATGGTGGCTGTCTGGCGGCGCAGCAGCACCCTCTTGCCCATGCGGCCGCGGTTCTCCCGGTTCTCGCCGGTGATGGTGTACAGGCTCAGCACCGGATCCCCGTTGATCGCCAGGCTGAACTGATTTTCATTGCTGATGCTGGTGGTGGCGGTCTCCACGCTCCAGTCCCACCAGCTCTCCGGTATGGTGAAATACCACCCGCAGGACAGGCTGTGGTACGTCTTGGCCACGGTGGACAACTGCCCGTCGCCGTTGCAGCAAAGCCAACTGACCAGACCGTCCGTCTGCTCCGCTGTCCAACTGGTATCCGGACTGGGCAGCTCGATGATCCCGTCGCCGTTGATATCCTGGGGCAGCAGCTGACGATAGGGAAACACGGCGTTGGACACGCCGGTGCTGCTGCCGCTGAGTGCCAGATTCACCAGTCCCAGATCCTGGCGGAACACCAGAATATCCGTAGCAGCCATGCCCTGCTCATCCACGCCGGTGATATACAGCGCCGGCGTGTCGGCATCCAGCCGACCGCTGACCAGGCTGCCCCGGTTCACCGAGGCCATGGTGCTGGACAGCACGCAGCGGTAGGCCACGCCCATCTGCTCATCCTGCCAGCCGTAGAACTCCGCCACCGGCTGGCTATCCGCATCGGTACGAAGCACCAGCAGGCTGGGGATACCGTCACCATTCAGATCCTGTATGGTAAAGCGCGTGTAGCCGCTGGACATCAGCGCCACTGGCTCCCGCGCCACGGTGTACACCGCCACGGTCTGCACCTCGGCGCTGATACGCCAGCCCACGATCAGCTCACGCCGGCCGTCGCCGTTCAGGTCCTGATAGTATACGCTGTCGATGGCAGTGCCGCTGCTCTCGATGGTGCAGTAGCGGGCATAGCTGTCGCCCTCGATCTTAAATACAAATATTTTCAGCGGCTTTTCGTCGCTGCTCATGCGGAAAAAGGCCAGGGCCTCCTGCTGCCCGTCGCCGTCCAGGTCAGCCATCTGCACCGACTGGATATTCCGCCCGCCGGTAGGCGAGGCGTACTCATAACCCTGTGTGATCAGTGCCTCCAGCTCTTGGGTCAGGCCGGTGTACTCCTCCGCCATTCGCGGCAGGGTAAACAGTTCCTCCACTGAATCGTCAGAGAAACCGCAGCCGGTCAATGCCGCTGCCAGCAGCGCCAGCAGCCCGGCCAGGCAGATATACCGTTTCAAACGCCGCATACAGCAGCACCTCCCTCCGGGTCATACTCTTACTTAAATATCATACCACATCTTGCACCGCTTTGGTAGAGGGAAAATCGTAAATAAACAGCAAATTAATGCCGGACGCAGAGAGCACCCCTTTCGGGGTGCTCTCTGTATTCCCCTGCCGGTGCAGGGTGGAAGACATCAGCCGTGGGAGGGATATCCTCTTAGGCATCGCGGCGGCCACGCCTCCCGCACAGCTTTACCGCGCCGGCCAGCGACAGGGCGGCGACCTCAGCGTATACGGCAATTCCCGCGTCAAAGGTCGTGGGGCTGACCGTCCTTTTCACAGGTGCAGGGGGCTCGCTGTAGTAATAGGCGGCCGCCGTGTAGGACACGGAGGGCTTGGGGAACTCCAGAGCCTCACCCTGCCCACCGTCTGTGGCTACCGGTGTCAAGATCGCGCTCTCATTGGTATAAAGCGCCTTTGACACGTCTACGTGTGTGGTGGTGTCATCCACATAACCGTCCCCATTCAGATCCATCACACCGTGGGTGCCGGCGGCGGGCGTACCGGCGAGCTTTACAGTGTAGGAAAGCTTGACCGGGGCAAAGTTGGAGACCGGTTCGTTGATTTCCCATGTGAAGCTGTCGGCGGCACCGTCGTACTCTATCTTGAAGCGGTAATTCCTCTCATTCTGGTCGCCGCCGAAGTAGGTCACGTTTCTATCCTGCTTATATTGCAGTTTTTGCCCGCCAACGGTGAGGCAAAACGTGCCGGGAACGAGATCGAAACTCTTGCCGACAGTATCCTCCACAGCGGAACCCTTATCAACAGCGTAGAGGACTTTATGTTGGATTGAGTCAAAAGCGACTGCTCTCCCTCCCGCCAGTCTGTTCATAAAGGCGGTACCCCACTGCCGTATTTCCCTTGCCAACACGGCATGGCACTGATAGCCACTCTCCTGCATCGCTTTGTAGGTACTCTCTGTCAGGTGCAGGGCTTTCTCCACATTTGAAACGTTTTCCTTGTTCTGCAGCAGCTTGCTATTTTCGGTCGGAGCCTGCCCAGTATATTGATAGTCCCAATCCTCGTTGTCATTGTCTGTCTCCATTCTTCCGGCAATATCGCTCATCCAGTTATCGATGCTGCCCTTGGGAATAGACGTTTCTACCCCTTCGTACTGCACGTTCAACTCACTTAGCGTACCGCACTGGTTAGGACCATCCGAGTTTAGGCTGCCATCAAAGCTGCGCGTATACGGGGTAGTATGATCATCCTCCTTGCAGAACTGATAGGTAACGCCGTCACTGACAAATATCAGATGCTTGCGGTGCGGCTCGACCTCCGTATCGCCATCGAGCATTTTCTTGCCCGCAAGAAGTCCCGCATGCGTATTGCTGCCGCTGGATATAGTTTTCTTTATCGCAGCCTCAATGGTAGTATAGTTTCCCTCTGTAAGCTCCGTAAGCGGGAACGCAACATCTGCCGCCTGATTGAAAATAACAACGCCGACCTTGACCATCACACCGCGTTCCGTCACCTCTTTCTTCAGGTCGGTAAGAAGCTCTAACGCCTTATCCTCCAATTCTGCGCTTGTAGATTTGTCCAGCACAAAGACCACATCGCTGGCCAGTTTTTCCTCTGCGCTGGGAAGTGACAACGTAACGGTGGACCGATAGTCCTTATCCAGTACGGTGGCTGTCTTGGATCGAGACACATTCACCAAACCCGGAGTCACCTCCCCATCAGTCGGCACTGTCCCCCACGCAACAACGGCCGTTGTCAGCAGCAGGGTAAGCATTAGTAAAAAACAGCTTATCCTCCTCATTTTCTCCTCCTTTCCCATTGTACAGACCTCTTTGTTTCAATTGTGCATTGAAACAAAGAGCAGTGGTACCACTGCTGGTTCGTGTGTCTATTATATATTTTTATGACGAAATGTCAAGCAGTTATTGATATATTGGTAATTTTTGCCAAATTCGTATATATCCTTCTATCAGCGGCAAAAAAAGAGACATCCTCACGGATGTCTCTTTTTTGGTGCCGGTGACCGGACTCGAACCGGTACGCTGTCGCCAGCGGTGGATTTTGAGTCCACTACGTCTACCAATTCCATCACACCGGCAGATATTACCCGCACATTATACCGTAAATGGCCGGCGATTGCAAGACAAATTTACCCGCCGAAAGCACTGACGCCCAACAGGCTCAAGCCGCCCATGATGGCGCCGGCCAGGAGGACGCCGGCGGCGCAGGCGAGGGTGCTTTTTTTGAAGTCCATATCGAGCAGGCTGGCGGCAAGAGTGCCCGTCCAGGCACCGGTGCCCGGCAGGGGTATCCCTACGAACAGCAGCAGCGCCCAGTACAGTCCGCGGCCGGCTTTGGCCTGGAGCTTACGCCCGGCTTTCTCCCCTTTTTCCAGGCAAAAGGTGAAAAATTTTCCGATATACCTCTTATCTTTCCCCCATACAAGCACTTTTCGTGCAAAAAAATAAATGATGGGAACCGGCAGCATATTGCCCGCGATGGCGATCAGATACGTCAGCCACAGGGGCAGATCGAAAGCCACGCCGTAGGGGATCGCGCCCCGCAGCTCGATCAACGGCACCATGGAGACGAAAAAAACGATGACACAATGCTTAAACATATACGTTCCTTCACTTTACTTCATTGTATACCTTATTGTATCCTTACTGTGCTCTTTTTGTAACTGTCATTATACCCGAAGTTTCTCTCTTTGACAAGGCGCACAAGGGCGGTTTAAGAAATACCTAAATTTTCTACCGACTTTTTTTCAGTTTCAGTCGACAAATACCACCTGCACCTGTTATACTACCTATAAGAAGATTTTATCATGGGAGGGAATGGGCCATGAGCGTTGCAGACGTCATATCGCTGCTGGGCGGTATCGCACTGTTTTTGTTCGGTATGTCCCTGATGGGCGAGGGCCTGAAAAAGGTCGCCGGCAGCCGCCTGGAGCTGGTGCTCTATAAGCTGAGCAGCACACCGCTGAAGGGCGTGCTGCTGGGCACCGGCGTCACCGCTGTGATTCAGTCCTCCTCCGCCACCTCCGTGATGGTGGTGGGCTTCGTCAACTCCGGCATGATGAAGGTCAAGCAGGCCATCGGCGTGATCATGGGCGCCATACTGGGCACCAGCGTCACCGGGTGGATCCTGTGCCTGTCTTCCCTGGAGGGCGGCAGCGGCGTGGTGCAGCTGCTGAGCACCGAGGTGCTCACCGGCATCGTGGCCGTGGTCGGCATCATCCTGCGGATGTTCACCGGCAAGACCAGCAACCGCTATGTGGGCGAGATCCTGCTGGGCTTCGCGGTGCTGATGTACGGTATGTCCGCCATGTCCGGCGCGGTGTCCCCCCTGCGGGAGAGCGAGGCCTTTATCCGCATCCTGACCAGCTTCTCCAACCCCATTTTAGGTATTCTGGTGGGTCTGGCGTTCACCAGCGTTTTGCAGAGCGCCTCCGCCGCGGTGGGTATTTTGCAGGCGCTGGCCATTACCGGCGCTGTCACCTTTGAGGTGGCTCTGCCCATCGTCATGGGCATCGCCATCGGCGCGGCGGTGCCTGTGCTGCTGTCCGCCCTGGGCGCCAACCTCAACGGCAAGCGCACCGCCTTTATCTATCTGCTGATCGACGTGCTGGGCGTGCTGATCTGGGCGCTGCTGTTCTACGGCGCCAACGCCATTATCCACTTCACCTTTTTGGACGCGGTCATGTCCTCTGTGTCCATCGCACTGATGAACACCCTGTTCCGCCTGGCCACCGTGATCGTGCTGCTGCCCTGCATTGGGCTGATGGAGCACATGGTGGAGCTGCTGTTCCCCGACGACGGCTCCGCCGCCGAGGAACAGGAGATGGACCGGCTGGAGGAGCGCTTTTTGCAGCACCCGGCGCTGTCCATCGAGCAGAGCCGGCTGGTGACCAACTCCATGGCCGAACGGGCCGAGGGCAACCTGCTGATGGCCGTTGGCCTGCGGAACCGCTGGTCCGACAAGGATTTCCGCATGGTGGGTGAAACGGAGTCCGTTATCGACCGCTATGAGGACAAGCTGGGCACCTATCTGATGAAGATCACCAGCAAGTCCCTGTCTCAATCCCAGAGCGAGGAGGTCAGCAAATACCTGCACACCATCTCCGACTTTGAGCGTATCTCCGACCACGCACTGAACATCTCGGAGGCCGCCAAGGAGATACACGACAAGGATCTGCAATTCTCCCCTGAGGCCTGTCATGAGCTGGACGTGATAGAGTCCGCCGTCCGGGAGATATTGTCCATCGCCGTGGGCGCCTTTGTGGAAAACGATCCCCAGCGAGCCGCCCGGGTGGAGCCGCTGGAGGAGATCATCGACGGCCTGTGCGACGAGATGAAGTCCCACCACGTGGACCGATTGCAGTCCGGCAGCTGCACGCTGAACCTGGGGTTCGTGTTCAACGATCTGCTGACCAACTACGAGCGCGTGGCGGACCACTGCTCCAACATCGCCGTGGCCATTATCGAGCTGGAGTCCGACTCCTTCGATACCCATGAGTATCTGAACAGTGTCCGGGCCATGAAGTCCAGTTCCTTCGCGCGGTACTACGAGGAGTACAAGCAGGAATATCATCTGTGAAAAACAGCCCTTCGGCGGTGGCCGGAGGGCTGTTTTTTTGTGTGCCGGAATGGGGAGTTTCGCGCCCCCTGGCGCGAGTAGCTTTCTTTCATCGTTGAAAGAAAGCTACCAAAGAAAGCCGCTTGAAACTACGTTTCAAGACTTCCTTGGCGCGGGGCGGGTTTCGCCGCTGCGGCGGCGAGTCGATTTTCCCCTGACGGGGAGGCGGCCTCCGGCGGCCACATTTCTTTCTGCGAAGAAAGAAATGTGGGAAAGAAAGTCGCTTAGACCTACGGTCTAAGGGTCCCTTGGCGCGCTGTGGGTCATGCAGATTTGGCGGTATGCACACGCGCATGAAGTGCGGTGGGTAACATTGTCGGTTCAGGGGACTGCTTGTACCTCTTGCGCCGCTGCCGCTGACAACAGCGAGGGTAGGGGCTGGTACGCTGGTCGAGTGGCGATTATCAAATCGCGCCCATTGCGGCGCGAAGCACCGCAATGGGTAGGTGTGCCCTGCGGGCACGGGGTGTGATATGTTTGTTGTCCCGTAACACGAGAGAACAAAAGAGTTTACCGTAGCAACGGGCAGCGGCAGCGGAAAGCTGTGCTGGCACAGTCGGCGGAACGACAGCGGGTAAGAAAATGCCGATTGCGTGGGGGCGCAGCTTTGCATACTAAGGCGGTATAGCGCGCTGAGGAAGTGCAGAAACGTAGTTTCTGCCGGTGCTTTTGGCTACTTTTGTCACCGCAGACAAAAGTAGCTCGCGCGGGGGCGCGAAACTATCCCCGTCGGAGACAAAAGAAACGCTCGCGCCGGGGTGCGAAATAGCCCGCTGCGGCGGCTGCAGGCGGGGGACGAAAAAGGACCGGCGGGGCCGGTCCTTTTTCCTTCTTTTCGGCTGCACAGCTTACTGGGACTTGTTTTGCAGCTTTTGGAGCATGGCGGTGAATTCGGGCGGCAGGGGGCAGTGGAGCTCCACCGGTTCGCCGGTGCGGGGATGGATGAAGCGCAGGCCGGTGGCGTGGAGGCACTGGCCGGTGAGGCCGGGGACCGGCTTTTTGGCGCCGTAGACCGTGTCGCCCAGGATGGGGTGGCCAATGTAGGCCATGTGGACGCGGATCTGGTGGGTGCGGCCGGTCTCCAGGCGGCAGCGCAGGTGGGTGACGCCGGGGTAGCGGGCGACGACCTCCCAGTGGGTGACGGCACGGCGGCCGGTGGGGACCACGGCCATCTTTTTCCGGTCGGCGCTGCTGCGGCCGATGGGGGCGTCCACAGTGCCGCTGTCCTGCTTCATATTGCCGGTCACCAGGCACTCGTAGGTGCGGGAGAGGGAGTGGTCCTTCAGCTGCGCGCTGAGGGCCAGGTGGGCGGCGTCGTTTTTGGCGGCGATGATGAGGCCGCTGGTATCGCGGTCGATGCGGTGGACGATGCCGGGGCGCTTTTCGCCGCCGATGCCGGAGAGACTGTCGCCGCAGTGGTGGAGCAGGGCGTTGACCAGGGTGCCGTCCGGGTGGCCGGGGGCCGGATGGACCACCAGGCCCGTGGGCTTGTTGACCACGATGACGTCGTCGTCCTCGTAGACCACGTCCAGGGGGATGTCCTGGGGGGGCAGGGCCGTCTCGCGGAGCTGGGGAACGTCCACGGTGACCGTCTCACCGCCGGAGAGGCGGGCGCTTTTAGCGGCGGGCTTGCCGTTGACACGGACGCGGCCCTCGGCGATCAGGCGGGCGGCCTGGGAACGGGTCAGCGCGCCGTCGGCGGAGAGGAAGGCATCCAGGCGGACGCCGGCGTGTTCAGTTGCGGCTGTCAGCTCCCGCGTCATGGTCAGGCTCCTTTTTCGGCTTGTCGTATTTGTCGTAGAACCACAGGTAGTACACCGCGCCCAGCAGGACGCCGATGACCACGAAGATATCCGCCAGGTTGAAGATGGGGTAGGACATGAATTCCAGGTCAAACATATCCACCACGTAGCCGCGGCAGAGACGGTCGATCATGTTGCCTGCGCCGCCGCCAAGCACCAGCATGGCGGACGTAAGGCCCAGGGGGTGGCGAACGATCTTCTTTACCACCAGATAGACCACGGCGGCCATCAGGACGATGGTGACGGCGGCCAGAAGGCCGGTCTTGCCGGAGAAGCTGCTCCAGGCAGCGCCGGTGTTGTGCAGGCGGGTGAGCCGGACGATGCCCGGCAGCAGCGGGGCCGACTGGCCCACGTCCAGGTGGGAGGTGACCCACCACTTGAGAAGCTGGTCGCCGCCGATGCAGACGGCCAGCAGGATGACATACCACATAGTGTTTCCTCCGGGAGAATGTACTGCTGTTATGATAGACTATTTGGGCGGGGATTGCAACCGGAAAAGAAAAACGCCCCGAGGGGGGGCGCTGCGAGGGGCGGGAAAGGGGTGCCGGGAGGTCAGTCCTCCGGGAAGCCGGGCTTCATGCGGAAGGTGTAGGTGCCGTCAGCGCAGAGGGTATCCTGACTGTCGGTGACCCAGGCGTGCATGACCACCAGGGTGCGGCCCATGTGGATGGCCTGAGCGTGGCCGCAGAGGACATCGCCCTGGGCGATGCCCAGGAAGCGGGTCTCGCAGTTCACCGTAAGGCCGCGGCTGCCCCGGGTGCAGGCGGCGGCGCCGGCCACCTGGTCCAGCAGGGTGCAGTACACGCCGCCGTGGACGATGCCCAGGGGGTTCAGGTGGCCGGCGGTCAGGCGGACCTCGCCCTCGGCACCGCCGTCGGACAGGGACGTCAGGCGGATGCCGTTTTCCACATTGAAGCTGCCGGGGAGGTTGGCCCGGCGGAGGATGGTGTCAAAAAGGGCTTGTTGTTCTTCGTGGGTCATGCGGCGGCCTCCGTGGCGGTGTCGGCGGGGGCGTCCTCCAGCTTGACCAGCTCGCCCAGGACCACATAGCGGTAGTTGGCCGCCTCGTAGGAACAGGTGCAGAGGGTCACGATCTGGCCGGAGGGGACGCCCTTGCCGGAGTAGAAGGTGGAATTATTGATGAAGCGCTGGAGCTGGTCGGCGGAGAGAGAGGTGCTGAACACCTCGTGGGTGCCGGGGACAACGATGCCGGCGAACAGGTCTACCCGGTACTTGCCGGCGTTGGTGTAGAGGAAAAAGTAGGGGTGGGCGTCGTAGTACCACTGCTGCTTATAGTTGGAGATGGAGGCGAACATGGAGCCGTCGGACATATGGTGGCCATAGAGCACGTTGTTGTGGCCGGAGAAGTCGCTGGGCACGCGGGCGTCCAGGAAGATGGTGCCGTATTCGCTGTAATTGCCGTACAGGTCGTGGTGGAGGTAATACTCGTTGTTGCCGTCGTAGGCGATGGGGTAGCTGATGGGGGTGCCGGGGCTGTAAATGTAGCCGATGATGTCGTTGTAGTGGCTCTGCCACCAGCTCAGGTCGATGCCCTTGGGGCCGGTCTGGCGCTCGATCTCCCGCTGGAGGTCGGCCCTGGTCTGGGCGATCATGGCGGCGGCGTCCGTCTCCGGGGTCATAGCGGCGGCCAGGTCCTCCACGGAGGGAAGGGCCTTCAGCAGGGCCACGGCCTGGGCCGGGGCGGCGGAGGAAACGGTTTTGGCCGCGGCGGTGGGGGCGGCGTCGGCGGCCAGCAGGTACAGCGGCACGCCGAGGACCAGCGCCAGCAGCGCGGCGAGGATGCGGTTTTTCATGGGGTTCTCCCTCTCTGTCTCTATTTGGGAACACAACAGCAATATTATACGCGTACAGGCGGGCAAGCGTCAAGTTATTGAGAGGAAAAAACATCAAGAGGGGTTGATTTTATACACGATTTGACAAAAAGACGCCTGCGGTGTATACTGCGTCACAAGGACGCTGCAATAAACGGCAGGCGGTCAGTCACAGCCCCAAAAGGGGGGTGACGCCATGTTTTTCGTACTTACGATCCATATCTTAGGTCATTCGATCTCGATACGGGTCCAGAAGCTGAAAAGCAGAAACCGCCACCCGGCACGGTGACGGTTTCTAAGCTTCTTTAGATTCCTTAACCACAGGGGTTGACCGCTTGTCGCAGCGTCCCCCTGCTTTTATTATATCCATATCCCGTTGTTTGTCAAGGGGCGGCCAGCGTTGCCCACCGATGCAAAAAAGAGACAGCCGCAAGGCTGTCTCTTTTTGTGCTGTGAGGAGATACGGCTTATTTGTCGTACATATCGATGAGCTTGAGCAGATGCTCGTAGCGGGCCTTGGCCTCGTCCTCGTTGCGCTTGAACAGCACGTCCGCACGCTCGGGGAACTCGCGGGTCAGGCGGGAGTAGCGGGCCTCGTTCATCAGGAACTCCTGATAGCCGCCGGCAGGGGCCTTGGAGTCCAGGGTGAACTTCTTGTCGCCGCCGTCGGGATTGTAGCGGAACAGGTTCCAGTAGCCGCAGTCCACGGCCTTCTTCATTTCCTTCTGGCAGTTCATCATGCCGCCCTTGATGGAGTGCATCTCGCAGGGGCTGTAGCCGATGATCAGGGACGGGCCGTGATAGGCCTCGGCCTCGGTGATGGCCTTGATGGTCTGGGCGGGGTTGGCACCCATGGCCACCTGGGCCACGTACACATAGCCGTACTGCATGGCGATCTCGGAGAGGCTCTTCTTCTTGACCTCCTTACCGGCGGCGGCGAACTGGGCCACCTGACCGATGTTGGAGGCCTTGGAGGCCTGTCCGCCGGTGTTGGAGTACACCTCGGTGTCGAATACGAAGATGTTGACATCCTGCTTGGAGGCGATGACGTGGTCCAGACCGCCGTAGCCGATATCGTAGGCCCAACCGTCGCCGCCGAAGATCCACATGGACTTCTTGGCCAGGTATTCCTTCTTGCTGAGGATATCAGCGGCCAGCGTGCAGGCGGCGCAGTCGCACAGCAGGGCGCCCTTGGCCTTCAGCTCGGCGGCGTGCGCGGCGAGCTGAGGCATGGCGGCCAGCTCCTCCACGGTGCAGATGCTCTCCTCCAGGGCCTTGACGTAGGCCTTGGCGGGCTCGGCGTTGGCGGTGCCGTCGTTCATGGTGTCCAGCCACGCCTGTGCGGCGGCCTTCAGCTCGGGACGCGCCCACTCCACAGCGATCAGCTGGCGGGTCTCGTCGGCCAGATCCTCGCGGATCTTGTTCTGACCGGTGAACATACCCAGGCCGTGCTCGGCGTTATCCTCGAACAGGGAGTTGCACCAGGCGGGACCGTGGCCGGCCTTGTTGGTGCAGTAGGGAGACGTAGCCGCGGGACCGCCCCAGATGGAGGAGCAGCCGGTGGCGTTGGAGATATACATATGGTCGCCGAACAGCTGGGTGACGAGACGGGCGTAGCTGGTCTCGGCGCAGCCGGCGCAGGAGCCGGAGAACTCCAGCATGGGCTGCTTGAACTGGCTGCCCTTGACGGTGTTGTCCTGCATATCCTTCTTCTCGGACACCTCGGCCACGCAGTAGTCGAACACGTCCTGCTGGGGCAGCTCGCCCTCCTGGGCGACCATGGACAGGGCGTTCACCGGGCAGGCGCCGATGCAGACGCCGCAGCCCATGCAGTCCAGCGGGCTGATGGCCATGGTGAACTGATAGGTGCCCTTGCCCTTGCCGGCCTTGACATCCACGATCTTGGCAGCCTCGGGGGCCTTGGCGGCCTCGTCAGCGGTGAGGGCGAAGGGACGGATGGTGGCGTGGGGGCAGACGTAGGCGCACTGGTTGCACTGGATGCACTTCTCGGCGTCCCAGGTGGGGACGGAGACGGCCACGCCGCGCTTCTCATAGGCGGCGGCGCCCAGCTCGAACTGGCCGTCCACATGGTCCACGAAGGCGGAAACGGGCAGGCTGTCGCCGTCCATCTTGCCCACGGGCTCCAGAATATCCTTGACCATCTTCACCAGCTCGGGCTTGCCCTTGAGCTCCTTGGCGGGCTTGGTATCCACGGCGTTGGCCCAGTCGGCGGGCACGTCGATCTTCTTATAGGCGGTGGCGCCCAGATCGATGGCCTTGTAGTTCATGTCAACGATGTCCTGGCCCTTCTTCAGGTAGGAGGCCTTGGCCTTCTCCTTCATGTAGGTGATGGCCTCCTCCTCGGGCATGACCTTGGCCAGAGAGAAGAACGCGGACTGGAGGATGGTGTTGTTGCGCTTGCCCATGCCGATCTCGATGGCCAAGTCAATGGCATCGATGGTGTAGAGCTGGATGTTGTTCTGGGCGATATAGCGCTTGGAGGCGGCGTCCATGTGGTGGTTCAGCTCGTCGAAGTCCCACTGGCAGTTGATCATGTAGACACCGCCGGGCTTGACATCCTGCACCATCTTGAAGCCCTTGGTCACGTAGCTGGGGTTGTGGCAGGCCACGAAGTCCGCCTTGTTGATATAGTACGGGCTGCGGATGGGGTGATCGCCGAAGCGCAGGTGGCTGATGGTCACGCCGCCGGTCTTCTTGGAGTCGTACTGGAAGTACGCCTGGACGTACTTGTCGGTGTGGTCGCCGATGATCTTGATGGAGTTCTTGTTGGCGCCCACGGTACCGTCGCCGCCCAGACCCCAGAACTTGCACTCGATGGTGCCGGGGGCGGCGGTGTTGGGACAGTTCTTATCCTCGGGCAGAGACAGGTTGGTCACATCGTCCACGATGCCGATGGTGAACTGGCGCTTCATCTCGTCCTTCTTCAGCTCGTTATACACGGCGAACACGGAGGCGGGAGGCGTGTCCTTGCTGCCCAGGCCGTAACGGCCGCCGATGACCTTGATGTCGTTCCAGCCGGCGTTGGCCAGGGCGGTGACAACGTCCTGATACAGAGGCTCGCCCTGAGAGCCGGGCTCCTTGGTGCGGTCCAGCACGGCGATCTTCTGCACGGAGGCGGGCAGGGCCTCGATGAGCTTCTCGGCGGCGAAGGGGCGGAACAGACGGACCTTGACCAGGCCCACCTTCTCGCCGTGGGCGTTCAGGTAGTCGATGACCTCCTCGGCCACGTCGCAGATGGAGCCCATGGCCACGATGACGCGGTCAGCGTCGGCGGCGCCGTAGTAGTTGAACAGCTTGTAGTCGGTGCCCAGCTTGGCGTTGATCTTGTCCATGTACTTCTCGACCACGGCGGGCAGGGCGGTGTAGTAGCTGTTGCAGGCCTCGCGGTGCTGGAAGAAGATGTCGCCGTTCTCGTGGCTGCCGCGCATATGGGGATGCTCGGGGTTCAGGGCGTGGCGGCGGAACTCGGCCACGGCGTCCATGTCGCACATATCCTTCAGATCCTCGTAGTCCCAGACAGCGATCTTCTGGATCTCGTGGGAGGTGCGGAAGCCGTCGAAGAAGTTGATGAAGGGGACCTTGCCCTCCAGCGCGGCCAGATGGGCCACGGGGGACAGATCCATGACCTCCTGGACGTTGCCCTCGCACAGCATGGCGAAGCCGGTCTGGCGGCAGGCCATGACGTCGGAGTGGTCGCCGAAGATGTTTAGCGCCTGGGTGGACACGGTACGGGCGGACACGTGGAACACGCAGGGCAGCTGCTCAGCCGCGATCTTGTACATATTGGGGATCATCAGCAGCAGGCCCTGGGACGCGGTGTACGTGGTGGTCAGGGCACCGGCGCCCAGAGAGCCGTGGACAGCACCGGCGGCACCGGCCTCGGACTGCATCTCGACGACCTTGACCTTGGTGCCGAAGATGTTTTTCAGACCGTTGGCGCTCCACTGGTCCACGAAGTCCGCCATGGGGCTGGACGGGGTGATGGGGTAGATGGCTGCGACCTCGGAGAACGCGTAGGAAACGTGCGCCGCGGCGTTATTGCCATCCATGGACTTCATTTTTCTTACCATAATGAGCCTCCTTACATTATATACTTCCGTACCGCCAGAAGGGCGCAAAGACCCCTTTGTACGGAATGTTAGGCACCGTCATAGTAGCACAAAAAATCCTGGATGTAAACCCACATTTTCGTGATTTGTGCCACGATAAAACTTTTTTAGCGCCATGCACAAAAATTCTCACGGCGGCGGGACAGGTTCATGCACTCCGCGCAAAAGGCAGGGGACTTTTTTGGAAAAAGTGGCTGTTCACGGCGGAAATTTTGTGGTAAAATGTACGATGCTATAAAATTAGTGTAAAGGGGGCGCTGTCCATGATGGTGACGGTACGGTCGCTGGGCCTGACGGGCATCACCGGCTATGAGGTGTCGGTGGAGTGCTTTCTGTCCGGCGGACTGCCGGGGTTCGACGTGGTGGGCCTGCCGGACGCGGCGGTGAAGGAGTCGCGGGAGCGTGTCCGGGCGGCGGTGAAAAACTGCGGGGCCAAGTTCCCCGTCAGCCGCATCACGGTCAATCTGGCTCCGGCGCGGGTGCGGAAGGAGGGCACGGTGTACGACCTGCCCATCCTGCTGGGCATTCTGGCCGCGGCGGAGGAGATATCTCCCCTGCCCCAGGGCGCGGCGTTTTTGGGCGAGCTGAGTCTCTCCGGTGCGCTGCGGCCGGTGACAGGCGTGCTGCCCATGGCGCTGACGGCGGCGCGGTTGGGCATCGATACGCTGTATGTGCCCGAGGCCAACGCCGCCGAGGCCACCCTGGCCGACGGGCTGACCGTGTACGGTGTGACGGACGTGGGACAGCTCATCGCCCACCTGAAGGGCGAGCAGGTCATGACGCCGGCGCCCCGGTGGACGCCGGGACATCAGGACCGGCCCCTGCCGGATTTTGCCGACGTGATGGGACAGGAGAATGTGAAGCGGGCGCTGGAGATCGCCGCCGCCGGCGGCCACAATGTGCTGCTGGTGGGCTCGCCCGGCGCGGGCAAGTCCATGCTGGCCCGGCGGCTGCCGTCCATCCTGCCGGACATGACCCGGGCGGAGTCCCTGCAGACCACGGAGATCTATTCCGTGGCGGGCATGACCGACCCGCGGCACCCGCTGGTGGATACGCGGCCCTTCCGCAGCCCCCACCACACGGCGTCCACCGTGTCGCTCTCCGGCGGCGGGGGGATACCCCGGCCGGGAGAGATATCCCTGGCCCACAACGGCGTGCTGTTTCTGGACGAGCTGCCGGAGTTCAGCAAGGCGGCGCTGGAGACGCTGCGCCAGCCGCTGGAGGACGGCTTTGTGACCATCACCCGGGCCTCCGGCTCCCTGACGCTGCCCAGCCGCTTCATGCTGGTGTGCGCCATGAACCCCTGCCGCTGCGGCTGGTACGGCCACCCCTCCGGACGCTGCACCTGTTCACCCCAGCAGGTGGAGCAGTATATGCAGCGCATCTCCGGCCCGCTGCTGGATCGGATCGATATGCACATCGATGTGCCGTCGGTGGAATATGAGGCCATGCGCCGCAAGGAGCAGCCGGAGCCGTCATCGGCCATCCGGGAACGGGTCAACGCCGCCCGCGAGGTGCAGAAAAAGCGCTTTGCCGGGACCGAGGTGTCCTGCAACGCCTACATGACCCCCGCCATGATCGGCCGGTACTGTGCGCTGGACGCCGCCGGCGAAAAGCTCATGCAGGGCGCCTTTGAGCGCCTGGGCCTGACGGCCCGCAGCCACGACCGCATACTGCGTATGGCCCGGACCATTGCCGACCTGGAGGGCAGCGAGCGTATCGAGGCGGCACATCTTGCCGAGGCCATACAGTATCGAAGCAGCAGTACACTGAAATGACGGCGGGATATTTTCCGCCCTGCCATCGTCAAGCCTCCTCGACGTATACCCGATACGCCGTCGTCAGCTTGCCATCGGCAGGACGAAAAATCTCGCCGCCGTGGCGGGATCTATTCCGCCCTGCCTGCGTCAGACCCGGTACGCCGCCGATAAACGTCCGTAGGGGACGGCGTCCCGCAGAGGAGCGCAGCGGAACAAATGCTCTTGGGGTACGACGTCCCGTTGTAGGGGCGGACAAAGCTGCCCGCCCGCCGTCCCCACATCTGTACACCAACAACAAGGAGAGAACCATATGCACGAGATCATTCTGTGCAAGCTGGGCGAGGTGGTCCTGAAGGGACTGAACCGCCGCAGCTTTGAGATGAAGCTGATGAGCAACATCCGCCGCCGCACCCAGCGGTTCGGCAAGTGGAAGATATATTCCCGCCAGTCCACTATCTATGTGGAGCCGGCGGAGGAGACCTGCGACATCGCCGGGGCCTATGCCGCCTGCAAGCAGGTGTTCGGCATCATCGCCATCACCCGGGCGCTGCCCTGCGAGAAGAGCAAGGAGGCTATTTTCGACACGGCAAAGACCTATCTGGGCGGTGCGCTGACCGCGGCCAAGAGCTTCAAGGTGGAGAGCAAGCGGGCGGACAAGTCCTTCCCCATGGGCAGCATCCAGCTGAGCCAGTGGGTGGGCGGCGCGCTCCATGACGCCTTCCCCCATCTGACGGTGGACGTACATCACCCGGAGCTGACGGTGTACATCGAGGTACGGGAGGACGCGGCCTACGTCCACGGCCCCGCCGAGAGCGCCGCGGGCGGCCTGCCCCTGGGCATGGGCGGCCACGCGGTGAGCCTGCTGTCCGGCGGTATCGACAGCCCCGTGGCCAGCTATATGATCGCCAAGCGGGGCGTACAGCTGGAGATGATCCACTTCGCCTCTCCGCCCTATACCGGCGAGCTGGCCCGGGAGAAGGTGCTGAAGCTGGCGGAGGAGCTGACCCCCTGGTGCGGCCGGCTGGCGGTGTTCATCATCCCCTTTACCGAAATTCAGGAGGAGATACGCCGCAAGTGCCCGGAGGATCACTTTACCCTGATCATGCGGCGGTTCATGATGCGCCTGGCCAATATGCTGGCGCTGGAGCTGCGGTGCCGCGCCCTGGTCACCGGAGAAAATCTGGGTCAGGTGGCCAGCCAGACCATGCAGGCGCTGGCCGTCAGCGAGGACGTGACCACCATGCCGGTGCTGCGGCCCCTGATCGGCATGGACAAGGAGGAGATCGTGAAGATCGCCCGGCATATCGGCACATTCGACACGTCTATCCTGCCCTATGAGGACTGCTGCACCGTGTTTACGCCCCGGCACCCCAAGACGAAGCCCAGCGTGGAGGAGACGCGGGAGTACGAAAGCGCGCTGGATGTGGAGGGCCTGTGCCAGCGGGCCATGGCCGGACGCGAGATGATCCGGATCAAACCGACGATATAAGGAGGCGCGTCTATGCCCCGTACCGCGGAGATCATCGCCGTGGGCAGCGAGCTGCTCGACGGCGGCGTGACCAATACGAATGCCGCGTTCCTCTCCCGGCTGCTGACTGCCGCCGGTGTGGAGGTGCTGTACCACACCACTGTGGACGACGACGCGGCGCGGCTGGAAAAGGCCGTGACCATCGCAAGGGGACGGGCAGAGCTGCTGGTATTCACCGGCGGGCTGGGTCCCACCTACGACGATATGACGAAAACGGCGGTGTGCGCCGCGCTGGACACGCCGCTGGTGTTCCACCCTGAGGTGGTGGAGGATATGCGGCGGTATTTCGACCGGGTATTCCGCCGGGAGATGCCGGAATGCGATATGCAGCAGGCCTATCTGCCGGCGGGGTGCACCGTGTTCCGCAATCCGGTGGGCACGGCCCCAGGGTGCGTGTTCACCGCCGGGAAGACCACGGCGGCGCTGCTGCCCGGCGTGCCCCATGAGTGCAGCTATATGGCCGAGCACTGCCTGCTGCCCTGGCTGGAGCAGGTCCGGGGACAGACGGTGCGGTCCCACACGCTGCATATCTTCGGCCTGACAGAGCCGCAGGTGCAGGAGCTGCTGGGCGACCTGCTGCGGCGGGAGGCGGACATGACGCTGGCACCCTATGCCAAGCCGGGTGAGGTGATGCTGCAGCTGTCCGCCCGCGGGGCGGACGAGCGTGCCTGTGAGGCGCGGATGGCGCCGGTGCTGGCGGAGGTAAGGGCCCGGCTGGGCGCGTATCTCTACGGCGCGGACGTGTCCGGACTGGAGGAGACGGTGCTGACGCTGTGCCGGGAACGGGGACTGACGCTGGCGGCGGCGGAGAGCTGCACCGGCGGACTGATCGCCAAGCGGCTGACGGATATCCCCGGCGCGTCGCAGGTCTTTCTGGGCGGCGTGGTCAGCTATACGAACCATGTGAAGCAGCAGGTGCTGCACGTGCCGGAGAATTTGCTGGCGCGCTGCGGCGCGGTGTCGGCGGAGGTGGCCCGGGCCATGGCCCTGGGCGTCCGGGTGCTGACAGGCGCGAACCTGGCGGTGTCCGTCACCGGACTGGCCGGTCCCGACGGGGACGACCGGGGAAACCCGGTGGGCACCGTGTTCGTGGGGCTTTCCGCGCCGGAGGGCGTGACCGTGCGGCATCTGACCCTGGGCGGCGATCGGGAGCGCATCCGGACGCTGTCTGCCCACCACGCTTTTGATATGCTGCGGCGTTATCTTACCAATCTACCGATAGAAGGAGAATAAAACCATGGCAAAGAACAGCTACAAGGCCAACGTGAACCAGTACGCCAACCAGGAGGAGGCCATCCGCAAGGCCAAGGGCAACCCCAATAAGAATATCCATTCCAAGAAGAAGAACAGCAACTACGGCGGGTACACCACCGGCGCGTACATGGCCCAGAAGGTGGCCGAGAAGGTGAACCAGCAGGAGAAGGTGAAGCTGCCCACCTGGCTGAATGTGACGCTGATCGCGGAGTTTGCCGTGGTGCTGGTGATCCTGATCCTGCGCCTGACAGCCTTCAAGGACAGCACGGTGATGACCCACCTGTCCTCCCTGACGCTGGGTATCACCTGCGGTACGCTGTTCTATATCCGCAAGTACAAGCACACGAAGAAAACCAGCGCCATGTACAGCATCATCACCATTCTGCTGGTGGTCATGTGCCTGCTGTACACCACCTTCGGCATTCTGGGCCTGCTGGGCTTTTTGGGCTGAGCGCCCCGCGCCGTAAGGCGCAGACTTCCCGGAGGGAGAAAGGAGCCGAGCTATGGCTGAGCTGACACCCATGATGCGGCAGTATATGGAGGAGAAGGAGAAGCACCCCGACTCCCTGCTGTTTTTCCGGTTGGGTGATTTTTACGAGATGTTCGGGCCGGATGCCCGGACGGCGTCGAGGGAGCTGGACCTGGCCCTGACCACCAGGGACAAGGACAAGAGCAAGTCCGACGAGGAGCGCATCCCCATGTGCGGCGTGCCGTATCACTCCGCCGAGGGGTATATCGCGCGGCTGATCGCCAAGGGGTACAAGGTGTCCATCTGCGAGCAGATGGAGGACCCGGCTCTGGCCAAGGGGCTGGTGAAGCGGGAGATCATCCGTACCGTCACCCCCGGCACGGTGCTGGACGAGGCATGCCTGGACGCGGGACGCAGCAACTATCTGTGCGGCGTGTATCTGACAGACACGGCGGCGGGACTGTGCGCGGCGGACATCTCCACCGGGCAGGCCCAGGTGACGGCGTTCACCGGGGCGCAGCGGTTGACGGGGCTGATCAACGAGCTGGGGCGCTTTGCCCCGGCGGAGGCGGTGATGAACGCCGCGGCCTATGACGACCCGGCGCTGACCGCCGCGCTGGAGGAGCGCTTTTCCTGCCGGCGGGAGAGGCTGGCGGAGGGACGGTTCGACGTGTCGGACGCGGAGAAGAAGGTGCGGCTGCAATTCGGCGAGGCGGCGCTGCGGGACCTGCCCCGGAATGAGAGCGCACCGCTGCTGGCTCTGGGCGGACTGCTGACGTATCTCTACGAGACGCAGAAGACCGACGTGAAGCAGCTGGATAAGCTGGAGTGGTACCGGACGGGACAGTTCATGGAGCTGGACCTGACGGCCCGGCGCAATCTGGAGCTGACGGAGACGCTGCGGGGCAAGGAGAAGAAGGGCAGCCTGCTGTGGGTGCTGGATAAGACCAAGACACCCATGGGCGCGCGGAACCTGCGGATGTGGCTGCAGCAGCCGCTGCTGAACGTGGCGGCCATCGACCGGCGGCTGAATGCCGTGGCGGCGCTGACGGACAACACCGTGGGCCGCCAGGAGCTGCGGTTGGCCCTGACCGGCATGGGCGACATGGAACGGCTGATGAGCCGGATCGTCTACGGCACCGCCGGGGCCAGGGATCTGGTGAACCTGCGGGCGGCGCTGGAGCACCTGCCGGAGATCAAGCGGTGCCTGACGCCGTTCCGGACAGGGGCACTGGGAAAGCTGGACGAGCAGCTGGAGACGCTGGAGGACATCAGCGGGCGCATTGCCGCCGTGCTGGTAGACGAGCCGCCGTTCTCCGTCCGGGAGGGCGGCATGATCCGCGAGGGCTATGACGATGAGGTGGACCGGCTGCGGGGGATACTCTCCGGCGGCAAGGGGTTTATCGCGCAGCTGGAGGCCCGGGAGAAGGAAAAGACCGGCATCCGTACCCTGAAGGTGGGGTACAACAAGGTGTTCGGGTACTATATCGAGGTGAGCAACTCCTTTAAGGACCAGGTGCCGGCAGACTACATACGCAAGCAGACGCTGGTGAACGGCGAGCGCTATATCACCCAGGAGCTGAAGGATCTGGAGCACGAGGTGCTCACCGCCCATGACCGGGACGCGGCACTGGAATACGACCTGTTCGCCGCGCTGCGGACAGAGGCGGCGGGACAGGTGACGCGGGTGCAGCTGGCGGCATCGCTGATCGCGCAGCTGGACACGCTGTGCGCCTTTGCCGAGGTGGCGGCCCAGAACCACTACTGTCGGCCGGAGGTGGACGAGTCCGGGGTCATCGAGATCACGGCGGGACGCCATCCGGTGGTGGAAAAGGTGCGGGGCGACGCATTCTTTGTGCCCAACGACACCCACATGGGCGCAAAGGAGGACCGGGTGGCCATCATCACCGGTCCCAACATGGCCGGTAAGTCCACCTATATGCGCCAGGTGGCGCTAATCGTGCTGATGGCCCAGGTGGGGTGCTTTGTCCCCGCCCAGCGGGCGCACATCGGCGTGGTGGACCGCATTTTCACCCGCATCGGCGCCAGCGACGACCTGGCGGCGGGACAGTCTACCTTCATGGTGGAGATGACCGAGGTGTCGGAGCTGCTTCGCTGCGCCACGAAGAACAGCCTGCTCATTCTGGATGAGATCGGCCGGGGTACGTCTACATTCGACGGAATGTCCATTGCCCGGGCGGTGCTGGAGCACTGCGCCGGGAAGCTGAAGGCCAAGACGCTGTTCGCCACCCATTATCATGAGCTGACCACGCTGGAGCAGGAACTGCCCAACGTGCGGAACTACAACGTGGCCGTCCACGCCCGGGGCGAGGATATCGTCTTTCTGCGGAAGATCGTCCCCGGCGGTGCGGACCGGAGCTACGGCATCGAGGTAGCCAAGCTGGCGGGCCTGCCGGACACGGTGCTCAAGCGGGCGCGGGAGATCTTGCGGGAGCTGGAGAACCAGCCCCGGCAGCCCCACACCCCGGCGGCGCGGGAGGACCAGGTATCTCTGGAGGGCATGGCCGAGGGCGCCGTGGCGGATATCATCCGCCGGACGCAGGTAGACGCGCTGAGCCCCCTGGAGGCGCTGAACCTGCTGTATGAACTGAAGAGCAAGCTGCAATAGAAAAGGAGTGAATACCATGCCGCAGATACAACAACTGCCCGCCCATATCGCCGATCTCATCGCTGCCGGCGAGGTGGTGGAGCGCCCCGCCAGCGTGTGCAAGGAGCTGCTGGAGAACGCCCTGGACGCCGGGGCGTCCGCCGTATCCGTGGAGCTGGAGCACGGCGGCATGACGTATCTGCGGGTGACGGACAACGGCTGCGGCATCGCGCCGGAGCAGCTGCCTACCGCGTTTCTGCGCCACGCCACCAGCAAGCTGCGCCGGGCGGAGGACCTGGCGGCTATCGGGACGCTGGGCTTCCGGGGCGAGGCGCTGGCGGCCATCGCCGCCGTGTCACGGCTGGATATTTTCTCCCGTGCGCGAGGCGCCGACAGCGGCGCGTCCCTGCATCTGGAGGGCGGCGTACCCGGTGAGGTCACGGCCGCCGGGTGCCCGGAGGGCACCACCGTGTGTGTGCGGGACCTGTTCTACAACACCCCGGCGCGGATGAAATTCATGAAAAAGGACAGTGCCGAGGGCGCGGCGGCTGCCGCTGTGGTGACACAGCTGGCGCTCAGCCATCCGGAGGTGTCCTTCAAGCTGCTGCGGGATGGGCAGGAGGTGCTGCACACCCCCGGCGACGGGCAGCTGCTGTCGGCGATCTACGCTGCCCTGGGCCGGGATTTTGCCAAAAGTCTGCTGGAGGTGGACGGCGGTAGCGGCGATGTGCGGGCCAGCGGCTTTGTGAGCAGTCCCGCTGCGGGGCATGGCACCCGGGCGCGGCAGCTGTTCTTTGTCAACGGGCGGCTGGTGAAAAGCCAGCTGCTGACCGCCGCCGTGGAGGAGGCCTACCGCAACCGGCTGCTGAAGGGGAAGTTCCCCGGCTGTGTGCTGCATATCGCGCTGCCGGTGAACGAGGTGGACGTGAACGTCCACCCGGCCAAGACGGTGGTGAAATTCGCCGCCGAGAAAGCGGTGTTCGACGCGGTGCACTACACCGTAAAAGACGCGCTGGACGGCGAGGGGCGGCCAAAAGCGGCGGAAAAGCCCTTCTATCAGACCATGACGGCACAGGAATTCCTGAAACGACCGGATGCGCCAAAGCCTTCGCAGGCGGCGATGCTGCCCGCGGGGAAGGCCATCGGCTCGGCCGCGGCAAGGCCGGTGGTGACGGCGGCGCCGGTACGGCCCACGCCTGTCCCTGTGCCGGCCGCACCGGCGATGGCCGTTCGGGATGTGGCGCCGGAGCCGGACAAGCCGTTCACGGCCCCGGCCGCGCCGGGCGTGGTGTATCACATCACACCGCCGGAGGTCCGCACACCGGCGGAGGAAACGGCGGAACGACCGGAGACGACGCCCTCCCCTGCCCCGGCCGCGGAGCCAGAGCAGCAGGAGATCGCCATGCCGGAGGGCCCCGCCGCGGCGGAGCAGCCCTGGCGCGTGGCGGGCGAGGTGCTGAAGACGTATATCATCTGTGAGGACGCGGAACGGAACGTGTGGCTCATCGACAAGCACGCCGCCCATGAGAGGATGCGGTTCGACGCGCTGAAGGCGCGCACGGAGCCGCCCATGCGGCAGCTGCTGCTGACGCCGGCGGCGGTGACGCTGGCGGCGGAGGAATACACCGCCGTGCTGGAGGATCTGGAGCTGCTGGCGGACTGCGGGTTCCTGTGCGAGGATTTCGGCGACGGCACGGTGCTGGTGCGGGAGGTGCCCGACGATGTGCGGGCCGAGGACGCCGCCGCCACGCTGGAGGAGCTGGCGCAGAAGCTGCGCCTGCACAGTGCGGACCGGGCGGCCCTGCGGGACGAGGTGCTGCACACCGTGGCCTGCAAGAGCGCCATCAAGGCCGGCATGACCAGCGATCCGGCGGAGCTGCGGGCGCTGGCGGCGCAGGTGCAGTCCGGCGCGGTGCGCTATTGCCCCCACGGGCGGCCCGTGGCGGTGAAGCTTAGCGAATACGAGATCGAAAAAATGTTCAAACGGGCGTAAAGCCGCGTCTCTTCCGTTCTGCCATCGCCGGGTCGGCTTGCTGTACACAAAGTACAGCGGCACCGTCCCGTCATCGGCAGAACGAAAAATCCACGACTTTACAGGCCATAACGGCGCTGCGGCGCTTTCCAAAACGGATCGAGGTGAGGACATGGACAACAAGGTCGTCTGCGTGGTGGGGCCCACGGCCTGCGGCAAGACGAAAATGGGCGTGGCGCTGGCGCAGCGCTTCGGCGGTGAGGTGGTGTCCGTGGACTCCATGCAGCTCTACCGGGGCATGACCGTCGGCACCGCCGCCCCCACGGCGGAGGAGATGGAGGGCGTGCCCCACCACATGGTGGCCGTGGCGGACCCGGCGGAGAGCTGGTCCGTGGCCCGGTACGTCCGGGAGGCGGACGCGTGTGTGCAGGACATCCTGCGGCGGGGAAAGCGGCCGGTGCTGGTGGGGGGCACGGGGCTGTATCTGGACGCGCTGGTGCGGGGGCAGGACTTTGCCGCCGGCAGTCAGGGCGGGGAGATACGCCGGGAATTGCAGGAAAAGCTGGCGAAGGATGGCGCGGAGGCGCTGCTGGAGGCGCTGCGGGCCGTGGACCCGGAGAGCGCGGCGCGGCTGCACCTGCGGGATGAGAAGCGCATCGTCCGGGCGCTGGAGGTCTATTACGAGACGGGGGAGACTATCGGGGCGCACGACAGAAAAAGCCGGGAGATACCGCCCCGGTACGACGCGGCGTACATCGGCCTGGCCTTCCGGGACCGGGAGGATATGAAGGAGCGCATCGACCGGCGGGTGGATGCGATGGTGGCACAGGGGCTGCTGCGGGAGGTGGAGACACTGCTGCAAAGCGGCCTGCCCCGGGACGCCACGGCCCTGCAGGCTATCGGGTACAAGCAGTTTCTGGCGGTGGCCGAGGGCCGCGCCACCACGGCCGAGGCCATCGCGGAGGTAAAGCTGCGGTCACGGCAGTACGCCAAGCGGCAGCTGACCTGGCTGCGGCGCAACGAGGCCATCCACTGGATATTATGGGAAAAAACGCCGGATTTTTCGGCGGGGTTACAAAATGCGACAGAATTCCTCCTGTCCGCCGGGGTATGCTGATAGCGGCGGGCGGAGGCAGATGTTGTGCATATCGTCCGTACAGACATACAAGGAGTGGACGATCATGCAGAAGACAAACAACTTACAGGATATCTTTCTTACCAAGGCCCGGAAGGAGAATGTGCCGGTGACACTGTTCCTGGTGAACGGCTTTCAGCTGCGGGGCGTCATCACGGGGTTTGACTGCTTCGTGGTGGTGCTGGACAGCGAGGGGCGGCAGCAGGTGATCTACAAGCACGCCATCTCCACCATCGCGCCGGCGCGGAATGTCACGCTGTGGGAGGACGCGGAGTAAGAGAACATAGACAAAGAGGAAAGCCCATGAACAACACCCCAGACAACAACACGAACATCCCGGCGGGGAGCAACAAGCGCTCGTCGCCGCTTTTGAAGGTGCTGCCTATCGCGGTGCTGGCGGCAGTGCTGGTGTACTTCGCCGCGCAGGTATACAACTACTTTGCCGACCCGATGACCATCACGCTGGTCTATGAGGCACAGGCGGAGGACGTTATCTCCATGGAGGGTTGGCTGGTGCGGACAGAGGAGCCGCTGCCCGGCCAGACCGGCACCGTGTCCCGGGCCGTGCAGGAGGGCCAGCGGGTGGCCGCCGGCGAGACGGTGGCCACGGTGTACAGCGACGACAGCGCTTTGCAGACCGTCAGCCGGATCGAGACGCTGGAATTGCAGCTGCAGCAGCTGCAGTTCGCCCTGACGTCCTATCTGGACCCGGATGCGGCGCTGAAGCTGGATACGTCCATCACCGGCGACATCCTGGCCCTGCGGCAGACGCTGAGCGCCGGGGACTATGCCGCGGCGGAGAGCGATCTGGCGGCGCTGAAGGCCGCCGTGCTGAAGCGGGACCACGGGAGTTATACGTCACAGGAGGAGATACAGGCCCAGATCAAGTCGGTGGAGAGCGAGATACAGCAGCAGAAAGCCGCGCTGTCCGGCGCGAAGACCGTGACCGCCAAGGCCTCCGGCACCTATTCCGCCGTGTGCGACGGGTACGAGAGCGTGCTGACGGAGGCGTTTCTGGAGGACGTGATGCCCAGCAAGCTGAACGGCGTGAAGGCGGCGGCGGAGCAGAGCAACGTGGGCAAGCTGATCTACGGCGACACCTGGTACTATGCGGTGGTGCTGCCGGCAGAGCAGGCGGCGGCGCTGAAGGATATGGGCCGGGTGGATGTACGTCTGGCCAAGGGCTTTGACCAGAGCATCCGCATGAGCGTGGTGTCCGTGTCCCGGGAGGAGAACGGCCAGGCGGCGGTGGTGCTGTCCAGCACACGGTATCTGGCACAGACCACGCTGCTGCGTCATCAGGCGGCGGACGCGGTGCTGCACACCTATCAGGGACTGCGGGTACCGGCCGACGCGCTGCGGGTCAGCGCGGACGGCACCACCGGCGTGTACTGTGTGGACGGCGAGAACGCCTCCTTCCGGCCGATCGAGCTGGTATATCAGGGGGAGGGCTACGCGCTGGTGAAGCCCGCCGAGGGCGTGCGGGACACACAGACCCTGCGCTCCGGCGATCAGGTCATCGCCACGTCCGGCGAGCTGCATGACGGCAAGGTCATCCGATAAACACGGCGGCACCCGCCTCCAGCGGGCGCACGCGGCTTAGATACGAAAGAGACAAGGAGGCACAAGCGATGTCTATTCGGGAAAATTTGGAAGCGATCCGCGCCGAGATCGACGCGGCGGCACGGGAGACGGGCCGCACCGGGGCGGATATCACGCTGGTGGGCGCCAGCAAGATGAACGATGCCGCCGCCTGCCAGGAGGCCATCGCCGCCGGCATCGACGCCCTGGGCGAGAACCGGGTGCAGGAGATGACCGCCAAGCTGGCGGAGGACGCCTATCGCGGCGCGCCGCTGCACTTCATCGGCCACTTGCAGCGTAACAAGGTGAAGCAGGTGGTGGGCAAGGTGGCCCTGATCCAGTCCATCGGCTCGCCGGAGCTGCTGGCCGAGGTGGACAAGCAGGCGGATAAGCTGGGCATCGTGCAGGATATCCTGCTGGAGGTGAACATCGGCGGCGAGGCGGCCAAAAGCGGCTTTGCGCCGCAGGAGGTGGAAAACGCGGCGGCACAGGCGAAGGAAATGGGCCATGTGCGGGTGCGGGGACTGATGACCATCCCCCCGGCGGACGCCACACGGGAAGAAAATGTGGTATATTTCCAAAAAGTACAGGCACTATATGTTGACATAAACAGAAAAATGTACGATAATGGATTAGAATATCTTTCTATGGGTATGAGCGGCGATTTTGCCGATGCCATTCGCGCGGGAGCCAACATGGTCCGCGTGGGCACCGCCATTTTCGGCGCAAGAGACTATTCCAAATAAAACGCGGGAGGTATTGCACATGGGCCTGATGGACGAGCTGAAGAAGATCATTCATCCCTACGATGATGAGGATTATGATTATGAGGACGATTTTGAGGAGCCGGTAAAGGAGTCCTCCCGTTCCCTGTTTGACGACCGCAAGGACGACCGCCGTGAGGATCGCCGCAGCGAGGACCGCCACAACAAGGTGGTGAACATCCACGCCACCACCCAGCTGAAGGTGGTGCTGGTGAAGCCGGAGCGCTTCGAGAACGCCTCGGAGATCGCGGACCATCTGAAGGAGAAGCGCACGGTGGTGCTGAACCTGGAGTCCACCAACAAGGACGTGGCCCGGCGGCTGATCGATTTCCTGTCCGGTGTGGCCTATGCCGGCGAGGGCAAGATCAAGAAGGTGGCGGCCAACACGTACATCATCACCCCCTACTCCGTGGATATCATGGGCGACCTGATCGATGAGCTGGAGAACAACGGACTGTACTTCTAAAGAAATCATATAACGGAGGGATCGGCAATGTTTACACCCCAGGAAGTTTCCGAAAAAGTATTCCCGAAGGCGTCATTCGGCGGCGGCGGATACAATATGGCGTCTGTGGATGAGTTTCTGGACGCGCTGACGGAGGACTACACCGCCCTGTTCAAGGAGAATGTCACACTGAAGGCCAAGCTGAAGGTGCTGGCCGAGAAGGTGGAGGAGTACCGTTCCACCGAGGAGGCCATGCGCCAGGCACTGCTGACGGCCCAGAAGATGGCCGCCAAGCTGGTGCAGGAGGCCCAGAGCGAGAAGGAGAAGATCCTGGCCGACGCGCAGGTGGAGGCCCAGGCGGAGATCCACCGGCTGGATGACGAGCGCAGGGCGGCGGAGAAGAAGCTGCAGGCCGCACAGGAGAAGACCGCGGCGTTCATTCGCCGCAGCGAGGAGCTGTGCCAGGCCCAGAGCGCCTTTTTGAAGTCCCTGCCGGAGCTGGACTTCGTGCCGGAGCAGCCGGAGGCCCCTGCCGCTGAGCCCCAGGCCGATGTGGTGTCCGCCATTGAGCAGGATATCCTCAGCAAGTACATCGACGCGCCGGAGGAGAAGGGCGCCGGGAGCGCCGTCACCGACGAGCCCACCATCAAGCTGCCGCCGGTGGACGGCAGCGCCATCCCCAGCGATTTCCGGCTGAGTCTGGACGAGCTGAAGTTCGGTCGGAATTACAGCGGAGACAAGTAAGCACAACAAAAAAAGGCGGCCTTGCGCCGCCTTTTTTCCACGGAGGAAGACGGTATGACAAAGCCCATCATCGCGCTGCTGTATGACTTTGACAAGACGCTGTGTACCACGGATATGGAGGACTACGCCTTTATCCCGGCCCTGGGATACACCCCGGCGGAGTTCTGGCACAAGGCCAACACCTTCGGCCGGGAGAACCGGATGGACGGGCTGCTGGCGTATATGTACACCATGATCGTCGAGTGCCGCGCCCAGGGAAAGGACCTGAAGCGGGACTTTCTGGTGGCGTGCGGCCGCAGCATGGAGCTGTTTCCCGGTGTGCGGGAGTGGTTTCAGCGGATCAACGCCTTCGGTGAGCAGCAGGGCGTGACCATCGAGCACTATGTGCTGTCCTCCGGGCTGAAGGAGATCATTGAGGGCAGCGGTATTGCCCACGAGTTCAAGCAGATCTACGCCTGCGAGTTCTACTATGACGAGGCGGGTGCCGCCTGCTGGCCCAAGCTGGACGTCAACTTCACCAACAAGACCCAGTTCGTCTACCGCATCAACAAGGGTGTGCTGGACGTGGCCGATGACAAGACGCTGAACGACTCCATGCCCGACGACAGCAAGCGGGTGCCCTTTACCAACATGATCTATGTGGGCGACGGGCTCTCCGACGTGCCGTGTATGAAGATGATGCGGTCCTACGGCGGGCAGGCCATCGCCGTGTACCAGAGCAGCAACCGGGCCGGCGTGGAGGACCTGCTGGCCAAGGGACGGGTGGATTTCATCTTCCCTGCCGACTACCGGGAGGGCACGGGGCTGGACGTGACGGTGCAGAACATCATCCGCAAGATGGCCATCAGCGACGCGCTGACCGCCGAGAATGTCCGCCAGGTACAGACCATCGGGCACACGGAGGTGCCGGGACAGGCGGGGCTGTTTGAATAAAAAGGGCATAAAAAAGAGACGGCCGAGGCCGTCTCTTTTTTATGGGTCTGGATCATGCGCCGAAATAGATCATGCCGTTAGCGCCCTCCATGAGGGTGTCGTTTTCAAAATTCAGGATAACCAGTCCGCCCTTGAGATAGTTGTCTTCCTCCATCTCGTAGATCCTGATGTAGATGGTATCCCGGTCAGACTCCTGGGTGCTCACTACAAGAGACCTGGTGAAATACTCACCAGTGACGTCCACATAGAAATTAAATTCTACAAAGTTCAGGTGGTCGGTGACGGTCCGTGCCCAGTCGGTCATTTCCAACGCATCGTAGACCTGCTCCCGCGTCATGCCGGAAGTAATTCCCAAGAAGGAGAAATCCACCCGTTCGCCCAACCGGAGACTGCCGTCGGAAAGCGTATCCACCGGCCCGGCAGCGCGGTATTCTTCAAGCGTCATGGTGCTGCCGTCCTGGCCATAGACGAGAATACCGTAGCTGGCGTCGGTGATGAGAGATTCCTGGAAGTATGCGGAGGGTGAGGTGCCGTCGAACTGGTGCTCGTTGAGGAACGGCAGTTCTTCGCCGGTGGCGGCCTGATAGTCCGCCTTTACTTGCGCCTCACCTTCGGCATCACCTTGCAGGCGGTAGATCTGCGCCATACGGAGCCATGCGGTCATGATGTCCCAGGAGGTCCAGTCGTCGGTTTCCTCGGCGGCCACAGCCTTTTTCAGGCCCTCGATGCTGCCGGGGAAGTCGCCGTCGCAGGCCAGCTGTATGGCGGCCTCGTACAGGGTGCGGCCATCGCTTTCCGCGGATACGGTATTACCATCGTCACCGGCGGCGCCGGTGGGCTGTTCGCCGCAGGCAGTCAGGCTCAGGATCATAGCCAGAGCCAGCAGCAGGGTGATGAGCTTTTTCATGTCGTTCTCTCCTTTTCCAGAATTTTCCTTTTAACGGATATACAACTAAAATATACCATGTATGGATAGAAAAGGCAAGCGAAATAAATAAAAACCGCCCCGGGCCATTGGCCCGGGGCGGTCTGCACGCTGTTTACTTTTTCTTCTTTTTGCCCACGATGAGCAGCACTACAACGGCGATGACGGCCACGACCACCAGGGTGATCCACAGGCCCATGTTGCTGGTGTCGCCGGTGAGGGGGCTGGCACAGGCGACGCACAGGCTCATGGCCGCGGCGCACACCGCGCACAGCAGCGCGATCAGTTTTTTCATCTTTTTCACCTCATTTTAACGGTTTCTCCATTCCACCGCCGCCGGCGGGGAAATACATACAGGCGCAGGTCTATTGTACCATAGTTTTTGGGTTTTGCAACCCCGGAAACGTGCGCCCTGCCGCAGGGAAAGATCGGCGCCCCCGCCGATGGGCAGGGGCGCTGCGGTTTACAGATAGTTCAGCGGGTTGACAAACGTGCCGTTGAACTTGACGCCGAAATGGCAGTGGTTACCGGTGGAGCGGCCCGTCGAGCCCATGCGGGCGATGAGCTGGCCCTTGTGGACCTTCTGCCCCAGGGACGCCACCAAACTGCTGTTATGCCCGTAGTACGTCTGATACCCGTTGCCGTGGTCGATGATGATCAGATAGCCGTACCCGCTCATCCAGCCGGAGTACGTCACCGTGCCGCCGTCGGAGGCATAGATGGACGTGCCGTAGCTGTTGCCGATGTCGATGCCGCTGTGGTAGGTGCTGCCCAGCAGGCTTCGATAGCCGAACCGGCTGGTGAGGATGCCGGTGCAGGGCCAGGAGAACGACCCGGTGGGATACCAGGTGGGCCGCTCCTTCGTGCCGCGGAGCTGCTGCTCCGTCACCGGCTGGGACAGCGTCACGCTGGCGACTACCTCGCGCTCCGTCTCCTCGCCGTTGATGTACGTCACGTTGGCGGTCATGTCCGCCTTGCCGTACACGCCGGGGGACGTGACCTTATACTCGCCCTGGTACATGGAGCTGTCGTCGGTGTACTCCACCTGGTACGGCACATCCTGCACGTACCGCTGCCGCTCCACGTTCACCACCGTCAGATAGGGCACGGCGTTGCTGATGGTCAGCACATCGCCCACCCGCAGGATCTTCGGGTCATAGCCGGAGTTCAGCTTCATCAGCGCTTCCACGCTCAGGTCGTATTTCTCCGCGATGCTGTAATAACTGTCGCCGGAGGTGACGGTGTACGTCACCTCGCCCTCCTTCGTCTCGTTGAGGATCTCGGCGATGTAGCCCAGGTTCATCACGTAGGACGACTCCACGTACTCCTGCCGGATGTCCACGTCCTCCACGAAGTAGGCGTTCACCGTGTCCGCCGTCTCATAGCCCAGCTTCAGCTGCTCCAGCAGGTCCTCCAGCGCACCGGAGCGGGTGGTGGCCACCACCTTTTCGCCGTCCACATACAGGACATAGGCGTAATCCACCACGCCGAGGGTGTCGCTCAGTGTCTCTTCAAACTCGTTGTCGGAGATCAGCTCGCGGCGGGGGAAAACGCCTGTTTCGGCGGTGAGCAGCGCCGTATCCACGGTGTAGCCGCCGTCGCCGGTGGTCGCGCGGGTGACATCCTCCAGCTCCGCCACCACCTTTTCGGCGGCGCGGCGGGAGGAGACGATGCCAAGGTCCTGACCGTCATAGGTCACCTGAGCGCCCAGGGTGTACAGGGACAGAACGGTGGCCGCGGCGGCGATGGCCATGGCGCCGCACAGGAATGCCACCGGGTGCAGATGCATCTTCTCAAAAAAGTGGCGGCGTTTGCCGCCCATCCAGGTCAGTGCCTTGCGCCGGTTGGAGAAGCCCTCGCGTATGGCGGCGGCCCGGCGTTCCAGGCTGCCGCGGAAGAAGAGGAACAGCTGGGCTGCGCCGTATTCGGATTCGGGGAACCGCCTGTCGCGGTTGGCGGCCGCCAGAGCCCGCGCATTGCTGCGCAGATCGGACAGCCACCGACCGATGCGGCGGAAGCCCGCTTGTATGTTCAGGGTGAACAGATCGTGGTGCTCATCGCAGAAGCTCCGCCAGCTCATTAAATTGTCACGCCACAGCTGCCACAGCTCCGATAGGGTCATGTGCTCCCGGTTGGGGTCGCGGCCGGCGGCTTTTTTCTGTTGTTGATCCTGCGTCATGGTGTAAGCCCCTAAAAGTTACAAATAGTTACAAAGCGTATGATACAATGATTTTCCCCTCACGTCAAGGATTAAATTGTAAACAAACCTTGCTGTGAAGAGAAAACCTTATAAAAAGGGGCTTTAATGGGGGGAAACGGCGGGTTTTCGAAAAAACTTTTTTGATGAAAAGCGCGGGACAGTGGCCGGGGCGGTCAAACGCGGTCTGTATTGTTCCTGATAAAATAAAAATCCAAGCCCCGAAAGGGGGCTTGGATTTTTTCTTTTTCAAAGCTGCTTGTCCAGGGAACGGATCAGCTGGGCAATGGCGTTGTCGCGGCAGTCGGGCAGGCGGCGGACGCCGGGTGTGTGCAGCACCTGGGGAATGGCGTTGGCGGGGGCGTAGCCCTGGCCGGCCCAGGTGAGCATACTGATGTCGTTGGCGTGGTCGCCCACGCAGATCACGTTTTCCCGTGCCACATCCAGCAGGTCCGCCAGACGCCGGACCATGCCGCCCTTGTTGGCGCCCTTGGCTGTCAGTTCCACCAGGGTCACGGCGCTGGGGACTACCTCATAGTCGTGGGACCAGGGCCGGGAGGCCAGAAAGTCCAACAGGGCGGGCAGGTGCGCCTCCTCGGTGGAGAAAAGGGCCTTACTGATGGGGGACGGCACGTCGTCCATGGTGTCTACCTCGATGGACGGCGCGTGGGTGATGTGCATATGACGGCGGGTGACGTCGTTGGCGTTCAGGGCGTGGATGGTGTTGTCATCGTGGTACAGCTCCACAGCCACCTGGGGCAGGGCGGTGACGACCTCCGTGACGTGCTGCCGGACGGAGTCGGGCAAAAAGGCCGTGACCAGGTACTTCTTCTGCGGGAAGTCGTAGATAGCCGCGCCGTTGAACAGCACGGTGGGACCGTTCATGGGGATGCCGTCCACAACCGTTTCAAAGGCGGGCTTGGCGCGGCCGGTGGCCACGGAAAAGATGCCGCCGTTGGCCATGAAATACTCGATAGCGGCGCGGTTCTCGTCAGAGACGGGGGGCATATCCACGCACTTTTGCAGGGCCTCCTCGGTGTAGACAAGGGTGTTGTCGAAATCGCTGACCAGCAGCAAGCCGTTGAATTTACGCATGATTTACGCCTCCGTGCCGCCGTTGGGCTTACTGCCGCCACTTCTGCGGCGGGGCCGATGGCGGCTGCGCTTCTTCTCACCGCTCACGGTACCCTGGCCGTCCCCGGCGGGCTTGACTGCCTTGGGTGCGGGTGCGCCGGTGCTGCCAGCGGCGTTGGCACCGCCGTTTCCGCCGCGGCGTCCGCTTCTGCGGCGGCGATCGCCGCCCTCGCGGCGGGGCTTTCCGCCCTCGGCGGGGATATCGGAACGCGGGGCTTTTTCCGCAGGGGCGGCGGACTTCTCCGCCGTGCGCTTCTCGCCGTCGCCCCGACGGCGGCTGCGGCTCCGGCGGCCGCGTTTCTTTTCACTCTCCGCCGCGGCGTCCGGGTCGAAGTCGCTGAGCAGGGTGATAGTGGGCAGCTCCTCCTCGGCCAGGGGCTCCACATAGCGCTCGGGGCGCTTGTCGGGGACCGCGATTCCCTCGCGGCTGCCTTTGCCGCTCCGCAGGACGCAGACCTCGCAGTTGTGGTAGCAGCGGGGACCGTCGGTGCGGTCATCCAGGCGGACGTTCACCGTCTCCTTCAGCACGTTTACGTCACTGACGTTGCCGGTGCCGTCCGGCGTCAGGACGAAGGAGTCGTTCTTGGGCAGGCGCTTAATGGCATCCTCATAGGCGTCCTGTTCATATTTCAGGCAGCACATCAGCCGGCCGCAGGTACCGGAGATCTTGGTAGGGTTCAGACTCAGGTTCTGGGTCTTGGCCATCTTGATGGACACGGGCAGGAACTCGTCCATGAACTGGGCGCAGCAGAAGGGCCGGCCGCAGATGCCCAGGCCGCCGATCATCTTGGCCTCGTCTCGGACGCCGATCTGCCGCAGCTCGATGCGGGCGCGGAACACGCTGGCCAGGTCCTTGACCAGTTCGCGGAAGTCCACGCGGCCGTCGGCGGTGAAGAAAAACAGGATCTTGCTGCCGTCAAAGCTGCACTCCACCCGCACCAGCTTCATCTCCAGCTTGTGCTGCTGGATCTTCTTTTTGCAGACATCGAAGGCTTCCTTCTCACGGCTGCGGTTGTAGGCGGCGGTGTGCTTGTCATTGTCGGTGGCGATGCGGAGGACGGACCGCAGGGGCTTGACCACCGCGTCATCGGGCACCTGGTGGTTGCCCGCCGCGCAGTGGGCGAATTCCGGGCCCTGGGCGGTCTCCACGATCACGTCGGTGCCGGCGGGGATCGTGAGCCCCTTGGGGTCGAAGTAGTATTCCTTGCAGCCGCTGCGGAAGCGGACAGAGATCACATCGGTCATAAAAGTTCCTCCCATTTCACGGCGAGGGCGCCCAATATCTGGCCCACGCCCGCATTTTGGTCACATTGTTCGGCAAAGCGCTGACTGGCCGCGCACAGTCCCAGCAGCTGCCGCGCCGTCAGCCTGTCCGCCAGCAGAAGGGCTGCCTCCGCACAGGAGGGATCCGGCTGCGCCTTGCCCTGCTGCACCAGCAGGGCTTCGGCCGCGGCGCGCCACAGCTCCTCCAGCTGGGCCTGCAGCGTCTCGCGCTTCAGGGACTGCTCGCGGGAGAGCAGCGCCGTGGCCACCGGCAGCAGACGCCCGGAGGCAAACGCACGGCACAGCTCCGCGGTACCGTCGCTGAGAGGCGCGTCTTCCCCGTCGTATTTCAGCAGAGCACAGCGGGAACGGACGGTCTCCAGCAGGGCGGCGGGAGCGTCGGCGCAGAAGATGAAAGCGGCATAGGGCGGTCCCTCCTCCACCACCTTCAGCAGGACATCCTGATCCCGCTGGTTCAGCTGGCGGCAGTCAGAGACGACGTATACCTTGCGCCGGGCCTCGTTGGGGCGGATGTACACATCCTTACGCAGGGCGCGGACTGCCTCCACCGTCAGCTCCTTGTGCTCTGTATCCAGCACGGGGATCACGTCCGGGTGGATGCCCTCCAGTACCTTGCGGCAGTGGCGGCAGCGCAGGCAGGGCCTGTCCGTCCCCTCGCAGACGTGGGCGGCGGCGAGAAACCGGGCAGCGGCGGTCAGGTCACCCCGGCCCGTCAGGATGACCGCGTGGCTGAGACGGTCCTCCCCGGCGGCGCGGCGCACGGTGCGGGCAAATATGCTGTTTTCCTGGGGCAGCTGGACCATGCGCGTACCTCCCGGTAAAGTGCCTACTAATTCAATATAATAGTATACCACAGGAGTGGGGGAATAGGCAAGACACAAAATCTTTCCTCCGTTCCGCCGGGAGAAGCGCGCTGGGAGAAGCGCGCTGGGAGAAGCGCGCCGGGACGGCGGCTTTGCGGGTGCTGCGCCAAAAAGGACGGAAAATAGAGGAAACGGAAATGTGTTATCGGTTTACGGCGAGTGTCCGCAGAGGAAACAACATTTTTTGTAAAAATATCCGCGACAGGGTTGCTTTTAAAAAAAAATATGACTATAATAAATTGTTCTCAATGTTTGGTACAACTATTTAATATACGGAGGAACTGCAATGAGCAAGAAGTATTGTTACCTGTTCACCGAAGGCAACGCCAAGATGCGTGAGCTGTTGGGCGGCAAGGGTGCGAACCTGGCGGAGATGACCAATATCGGTCTGCCCGTGCCCCAGGGCTTTACCATCACCACCGAGGCCTGCACTCAGTATTACGAGGACGGCCGCCAGATCAACGGCGAGATCATGGCGGAGATCATGGAGTATATCGAGAAGATGGAGAAGATCACCGGCAAGAAGTTCGGCGATCTGGAAAATCCCCTGCTGGTATCCGTGCGCTCCGGCGCCCGCGCCTCCATGCCCGGCATGATGGACACCATTCTGAACCTGGGTCTGAATGAGGACGTGGTGGACGTGATCGCCAAGAAGTCCAACAACCCCCGCTGGGCGTGGGATTGCTATCGCCGCTTTATCCAGATGTATTCCGATGTGGTCATGGAGGTTGGCAAGAAGTACTTTGAGCAGCTGATCGATGCCATGAAGGAGAAGAAGGGCGTGACCCAGGACGTGGAGCTGTCCGCCGAGGATCTGAAGGAGCTGGCCATGCAGTTCAAGGCCGAGTACAAGTCCAAGATCGGCAGCGACTTCCCCACCGACCCCAAGGAGCAGCTGATCGGCGCCATCAAGGCCGTGTTCCGCAGCTGGGATAACCCCCGCGCCAACGTGTACCGCCGCGACAACGACATCCCCTATTCCTGGGGCACCGCCGTCAACGTGCAGTCCATGGCCTTCGGCAACATGGGCGACGACTGCGGCACCGGCGTGGCGTTCACCCGTGACCCCGCCACCGGCGAGAAGAAGCTGATGGGCGAGTTCCTGACCAATGCCCAGGGCGAGGACGTGGTGGCCGGCGTGCGTACCCCCATGCCCATTGCCGAGATGGCTGAGAAGTTCCCCGAGGCCTATGACGAGTTCGTGAAGGTCTGCAATATCCTGGAGGACCACTATCGCGATATGCAGGATATGGAGTTCACCGTGGAGCACGGCAAGCTGTACATGCTGCAGTGCCGCAACGGCAAGCGCACCGCTCCCGCCGCGCTGAAGATCGCCTGCGACCTGGTGGACGAGGGCATGATCTCCGAGCAGCAGGCCGTGGCCATGATCGACCCCCGCAACCTGGATACCCTGCTGCATCCCCAGTTCGACCCCAAGGCGTTGAAGGCCACCGAGCCGGTGGGCAAGGCGCTGCCCGCCTCCCCCGGCGCTGCCTGCGGCAAGATCGTGTTCAACGCCGAGGACGCCAAGGAGTGGGCTGCCCGGGGCGAGAAGGTGGTTCTGGTTCGTCTGGAGACCTCTCCCGAGGACATCGAGGGCATGAAGGCCGCTCAGGGCATCCTGACCGTCCGCGGCGGTATGACCTCCCACGCGGCCGTTGTGGCGCGCGGCATGGGCAAGTGCTGCGTCTCCGGCTGCGGTGCCATCAACATGGACGAGGCCAACAAGCAGTTTACCCTGGCAGGCAAGACCTATCACGAGGGCGACTGGATGAGCCTGGACGGCTCCACCGGCAGCATCTACGACGGCGCTATGCCCACCGTGGACGCCAATGTGGGCGGCGATTTCGGCCGCATCATGGCCTGGGCCGACAAGTTCCGCCGGCTGAAGGTCCGCACCAATGCCGACACCCCCGCCGACGCCGCCCGCGCCCGCTCTCTGGGCGCCCAGGGTATCGGCCTGTGCCGCACTGAGCATATGTTCTTCGACGGCGACCGTATCGCCGCCATCCGCGAGATGATCTGCTCCGACACCAAGGAGCAGCGCGAGAAGGCTCTGGCCAAGCTGCTGCCCATGCAGCAGGGCGACTTCGAGGGCATCTACGAGGCCATGGAGGGCTGCCCCGTCACCATCCGCTTCCTGGATCCCCCTCTGCACGAGTTCGTTCCCACCGAGGAGGCGGACATCGAGCTGCTGGCCAAGGATATGGGTAAGACCGTGGCCGACATCAAGGCCATCATCGCCTCCCTGCATGAGTTCAACCCCATGATGGGCCACCGCGGCTGCCGTCTGGCCGTCACCTTCCCGGAGATCGCCGTCATGCAGACCCGTGCCGTCATCCGCGCCGCCATCAACGTCCAGAAGAAGCACCCCGACTGGAACATGGTGCCCGAGATCATGATCCCCCTGGTGGGCGAGGTCAAGGAGCTGAAGTTCGTCAAGGACGTGGTGGTCAAGACCGCTGACGAGGAGCTGGCTGCTGCCGGTATGAATATGAAGTACCTGGTGGGCACCATGATCGAGATCCCCCGCGCTGCGCTGACCGCTGATGCCATCGCCACTGAGGCGGAGTTCTTCTCCTTCGGTACCAACGACCTGACTCAGATGACCTTTGGCTTCAGCCGTGACGATGCCGGCAAGTTCCTGCCCGCTTACTACGACAACAAGATCTATGAGAGCGATCCGTTCGCCCGGCTGGATCAGGTCGGTGTGGGCAAGCTGGTGGATATGGCCTGCAAGCTGGGCCGCGCCACCCGCCCCGACATCCATCTGGGCATCTGCGGCGAGCACGGCGGCGACCCCTCCAGCGTGGAGTTCTGCCACCGCGTGGGTCTGGACTATGTGTCCTGCTCCCCCTTCCGCGTGCCCATCGCCCGTCTGGCCGCCGCACAGGCTGCGATCAAGGACGCCAAGTAAGGGCTCGATTTCCCGCATAATACCAAGCGCCCGGCTATCAGCCGGGCGCTTGTGTTTTGGGCGGAAGCATGGTAAAATATAACAATAGATCAACAAAAGCAGACAAACGGGGTCGTATTATTTGCTGGAGGGATCGTATGGAAAGACGAGGGGATAAGGTCGATATTGTGCAGAGGGTGTCCTGCTGGATATCGGATATGGCGTTTGCCAGGTTTAAGAGCTTTAGTGATCGTGTGCTGGGAATACAGATCGATGAGATTCCGACTGTGGAGAGCATCCTTATGCGGCAGAATTTTTCGGTCGTATTTTATGCAGCCATTCTGTTTATACTGACCAACGGGATCTACCTGGTCAAGAACATCGCGGCGCGCTCGATGATCCCCATTGACATGGTGCCGCTTTACATGATGATCGGCGGCTCGCTGGCGATGCTGGTGTTTACGATCGCCTATAAAAAGCGTGGAGGAGAATACGATGCGCCGCCGGCGCGGTTTGCGCTGTTGGCCTACTATGGGGTGGTGATCGCCAGCGTTACCGTCTTTATGGTCTCCTGCAACTTTCACCGGGTCGGGTTGTCCATCTCCATGTGCTATCTGTTTGCGATCATGATCGCGCCCACATACCGCCGTGTGGATACCGTGGCGGTATGTGTTCTGATATTGATCAGCTGGTGGCTGCCCGGACAGCTTCCCTACGCGGAGAACTATGATCTGTTCAAGCATTTCCTGCTGCGATTTTCCATCATTGTAGGTTTTATCGTGCTGCGGTCCATCTTCCTTCGGCAGTCTGCCAACGAACGGCACATCAAGGAAATGGGTCACGCTTTCATCAAGCTGGCCTACAACGACGTGATGACGGAAACACTGAATAAAAAGGCGATGGAGACGTATGGCACGTTCATTGCCGATAAAACCGCGCCGGAACGGGTCAGCGTCATTATTTTTGACGTGGATGATTTCAAATCGTACAACGACAACTACTCCCACATGAAGGGCGACGAAGCGCTGCGGCGTGTGGCCGGAAGCGTGGTCGGGGTGTTGGCGGCGGCTGACCGGTATCTCTTCCGCTTTGGAGGCGAGGAGTTCGTGGCGATCCTGCCGGATATCGGCGAGGAGGAGGCCCGCCGTATCGCCGGTGCGCTTCTTGACGCGGTGCGCGCCGCGGCTGTTCCAAGAGAGGACCTGCCGGACCGGCACATTGTTACGGCCTCTTTCGGTGTTGCGTGCGGGACAGGCCGGGAATTGAAGGACTTTTCACTCATCGCAAAGGCGGACAGGCAGCTGTATATCTGCAAAAACAACGGAAAGAACTGTGTGGCGGCCAGCGGCGCCATATACAGATGAGGTACGCAGGCGCCCGGCTATCGGCCGGGCGCTTGTGTTTTGCGGGAAAATATGATAGGATGACAATACAAAGAAGCGGGGGAATATGATAGGATGACAGCACAAAGAAGCAGCAAAACATGATAGAATGACATTACAAAGAGGCGGAAAAACTGATAGGATGACAGGACAAGGAAGCAACAAAACATGATCGGATGGCGATACAAAAAAGTAACGGAGGGGATACCGCTATGTACGAACTGATACAGCTTACCGAGAGGACGTATTACATCAAGAGCCCCACCAACATCGGCCTCTTCCGGCTGGATGAGAAAAACGTCTGCCTGATCGACAGCGGCAACGACAAGGACGCGGGGCGGAGGATACGGCAGGTGCTGGACGCCAACGGCTGGCAGCTGACGGCGATCTACAACACCCACGCCAACGCCGACCACATCGGCGGGAACCGGTATTTGCAGGGACAGACGGGCTGCAGGATCTACGCGCCGGGAATCGACTGCGCGTTTACCCGGCACCCGGTGCTGGAGCCGTCGTTTCTCTACGGCGGATATCCGCCCAAGGACCTGCGGCACAAGTTTCTGCTGGCACAGGAGAGCGACGCGGCGGAGCTGACGGCGGACAAGCTGCCGGAGGGCTTTGCGTCTATCCCCCTGCCCGGGCACTTTTTCGACATGGTAGGCTTTCGGACGCCGGACGACGTGGTGTTTCTGGCGGACTGCCTGTCCAGCCGGGAGATACTGGACAAGTACCAGATCGGCTTTATTTACGACGTGGCCGGGTACCTGAAAACGCTGGAGCAGGTACAGGCCATGACGGCGAAGGTATTTGTGCCCGCGCACACGGAGGTGACGGAGGACATCGCCGATCTGGCGCAGTACAATATCCGAAAGGTGCATGAGATCGCGGAGAGGATCGTGGACCTCTGCGCTGTGCCCCGCGGCTTTGAGGACATCCTGCAGCAGATGTTTGCCGCCTACGGGCTGACCATGAGCTTTGAGCAGTATGTGCTGGTGGGCAGCACGGTGCGGTCCTATCTGGCGTGGCTGAAGGACACGGGGCGGCTGATGGCTGTCTTCGGAGACGGCCGGATGCGCTGGGCGCGGGTGTGAGCGCCAACGGAATACGGAAAAAACAAGCGCCCGGCTTAGGCCGCCTGGCATAAGAAAACATACGCCGCAAAAGGCGCGTTTCGCGCAGCCCCATCGTTGCGCCGCCTTGACAGACATCCAGTATGCCTGCGGCGGCGCGCCTCGGCTCTGCACAAAACGCGCTCTTTTTCGGTGCGAAGCAGTTTTGCCAAAGTAAATTCGAGCTGAAATTGGCTGCAAAAACGCCCGCATGCTGACGCATGTGGGCGTTTTTGCGGTCGATTTCAGCCGGATAGACACAGGCAAAACCGTGTGTTTTCTTGTGTCAGGCGGCCTTTCGGCGGTGCTCTCTCGTGTCGTGTATGTGAATTACTCCTCCGTCTCGATCAGGCCGTAGCCGCCGTTGTTGCGGTGGTACACCACGCACACGGCGTTCGTCTCGATATTGCGGAACACATAGAAGGAGTGCCCCAGCAGGTTCATCTGCAGAACGGCCTCGTCGGTGGTCATGGGCTTGACAGAGAAGCGCTTGGTGCGGATGATGTCGAAGTCGTTGTCCTCCACCACGTCGAATTCGGCGGGCACGGTGGACACCAGCGCGTCGGGCCGCAGGTTCTTGGCCAGGCGGGTCTTATTCTTGCGGATGCGGCGGTCGATGAAGCTGACGGCCTCGTCGATGGCGCTGCGCATATCGCCGTCGGGATCCTCAGTCTGGGCGCGGAACAGCGTGCCGTTGGCGGCGCGGATGGTCAGCTCCACCACACAGCGGTTTTTCTTCTCCACAGCAAAGGTCACAAAGGCGTCTGCCTCCTCCGGGAAATACTTGTCCAGCTTACTGATCTTTTTCTCGGCGTATTCCTTGATGGAGTCGTTGAGAGAGATCTTCTTGCAGGCGAATGTGAACTTCATAGTGTTTGCTCCTTTCCGTAACGGGTAACGGTGCAAGGGTCAGGGAGTGGTTTCCCCTTATCCTTGACTAATTATAGCAAATATGTCTTGCGTTGAAAAGAGGGTTTGGAAGAATTTGTGAAATGTTCACAAAAAATTCGCGGAACGGTCAAATTCGACGGCCTTCGACTTTTTCCGCCAAAATGCGGCAAAAGCTCCTATTTACAAGCGCTTCGACCCGGTGTACTATAGGGTTCGGAGGCTTTCCAATATCCCACCCGCTTGCGCCGTCCCTTCCGGGGGCGGCGTCTTTTTGCCCATGACCCCGCCGTTCTTGTATTTCCCCGCCGGGTGTGCTATACTGTCCACGATATTTCAACTTCGCCCCCGCCGGGGGCAGGGAGGTCCTCTTGGAAAGAACACAGGTACAGATCCCCGCCGCGCAGCTGGACCGCCAGCGGGATTTTGAAGCAAAGCTGAAGGAGATGCACGCCGACCGGCCCCTCCGCGCGCTGGTGGATACCTTCGGCTGCCAGCAGAACGTGGCCGACAGCCAGTATATCATGGGTATGCTCCGGGCTATGGGGTGCTCGTTCACCGACGATCCGGCCCAGGCGGACGTGGTGGTGCTGAACACCTGCGCCATCCGCGACCACGCGGAGAAGCGGGTGTACGGCAATCTGGGCGCCCTGACCCACACGAAGAAGGCCAACCCGGCGCAGGTGATCTGCCTGTGCGGCTGCATGGCGCAGCGGCCGGAGGTGGCCGAGAAGGTGCGCCAGTCCTACCGCCATGTGGATCTGGTGTTCGGCCCGCAGGCCCTGTGGAAGTTCCCCGAGCTGCTGTATCAGGTCTATACCCAGCGGCGCAGGGTGTTCTCCGTGGAGGATGAGCACGGCGCCATCGCCGAGGGTATGCCCGTGGTCCGCGAGGGCCGCACCCGCGCGTGGGTGTCCATCATGTACGGCTGCAACAACTTCTGCTCCTACTGCATCGTGCCCTACGTCCGCGGCCGGGAACGCAGCCGCGACCCGGAGAGGATCATCGACGAGGTGCGGGAGCTGGTGGCCGACGGCTTCCGGGAGATCACCCTGCTGGGGCAGAACGTCAACTCCTATGGCAAGGATCTGGGCACCGGCTATGACTTCGCTGATCTGCTGACCGACCTGGACAAGATCGAGGGCGACTATCTCCTGCGCTTCATGTCCTCCCAGCCTAAGGATGCCACTTATAAGCTGTTCGACGTTATGGCAAAAAGCCGCCATGTGGCCAGACAGCTGCACCTACCGGTGCAGTCCGGCTGCGACCGGGTGCTCCGCGCCATGAACCGTCCCTACGATGTGGCCAAATACCTGGACCTGATCACCTATGCCCGCAGGGTCATGCCCGAGCTGGTGCTGACCAGCGACGTGATCATCGGCTTCCCCGGTGAGACGGAGAGCGAGGCCATGGAGACGGTGGCCCTGGTGGAGAAGGTCCGCTTCGACGCCCTGTTTACGTTTATCTTCTCCCCCCGCCCCGGCACCCCGGCGGCGAAGATGGAGGACCCCGTCCCCCGTGAGGAGAAGCAGCGGTGGTTTGACCGGCTGTGCGCCGTGCAGAACGGTATCTCCGAGGAGCTGCACCGCCAGTATGTGGGGCAGACGCTGCGCTGTCTGGTGGACGGCGAGAGCGACGACGCCCGCTGGCCCCTGACGGCCCGCACCGCCGGCGGACGCCTGGTCCACTGCACCGGCGACCGGGCTGATCTGGGCGAATACCGGGATGTAAAGATCACCGACAGCAATACCTGGGCGCTGTTCGGCGCGATCGAATAGAGCAAAAAAAGAAACCGCCGCAGGCCACATCTTCATAAGTACAAATTGTGGCACAAGGGCGGCTGATGCGAAATGCCCCGTCGCAGGGATTTCCTGCGGCGGGGCATTTTTGACATCTTTAGGCAAAGAAATAAAACCACAGCTCTAACAAGGGAACGAAAAAATCTTTAACACGAGTAAAACCTCCTATTGCAATATGCTGGTAAAAGCTTGCTGGCCGTTTTACTAGAGCAATAGGAGGTTTAATGCGTTTTAAGAAAGATGAATACAAAAATTCCGCAAAGTAAACTAACTTTGCGGAGCATCTTGTGATATAAAAGTACTACACTTATTGGCAGAAGTCAACAGGAAAGTGCAATAATCGATTGATTAATGGAAGTTCTCCAACATTCGAATATTGTAGACAAATTTGAGATTGATAGGCAAAGGAGGATGACTATGCAGCATTGCAAAAGAGAGTATTGTAATGCAGGAACACGGCAGTGGTCGCAAAGAGGCATCTACATCCGCAAGGCATCTAAGGCCAAAAACTCAGAACAGATAATTATTAGGAGCAATGATTCACGCTACAGGGGTTATCCTAAAACTGAGAAGAATGCCATTCAGCAAAGAGGTGTGGTCACTATCCAAGAGGCCGTAACAGGCTTCTTGGCCGAAAAGGAAAACACTATAAAGCTCTCATCTTACCTGCGCTATGAGCAGATGCTGCGAAAGCATATTCTCCCATCGTTGGGCCGTGTATGTGTAGATCAGTTATCAACAAAAGCATTCACATCTTTTTTGCAGCAAAAACAGATAGATAGCGAGCTGTCACAGAAGACGTTGAAAGATATAGGCACATTATTGAAGGGCGTTTTAAAGTATGCAGAGACTACATTCAATTGCAGCAGTCCTGCACATGGCGCAAAACTCCCGAAGTATCGGCAAAATATGCCGGAAATCTTTTCAGATGCAGAGATAAACTCCATTGCCAATAGAGTACTCGATGTACCGAGTATTCTAGGAATAGCTATTTTGCTGACATTGAACAGTGGTTTGCGTTTAGGAGAGTTGTGTGCACTACGGTGGTCTGACATTGACTTTTCGTCGGGAGTAATTTCTGTCCAGCGCACAGTACAGAGATTGACCGTAGATGGAGTAGGCAAACTGGTGATCCAGCCCCCTAAAAGTTTATCATCCCTACGACGGATACCCATTCCTGCAGATATGTTAGCGTTGCTGAAACAAGTGCGTCTTTCTAATTCAATAGATAGTTTTTTGATGACAGGCACGGACGCACCTATGGCCCCTCGTACCTGTCAATACCAGTACAAGCTGTTTTTGAAGGAATGCGGAGTTCACTATCGAAATTTTCACATTCTGCGCCACACCTATGCAACTCGCTGTGTTGAACGGGGAATAGATGTGAAAAGTGTGAGCGAAATGCTCGGACACTCAGATATTAAGACGACTTTGAATCTGTACCATCACCCATCATTAGCCCATAAGTCACAGGCCGTACAAAACATCTGCTTTTTACCTGTACAAGAAACGTTTATACCAACACAACTGATGGGTAGTGCGCTCATGCAACGTTTATGAGCTGCGAGTTCCGCAAAGTTAGTTTACTTTGCGGAAGTGCGGCAGGAAGGCCATTACATTTCTGTATTATGCCTTAATATACCCTGCTGATACACATAAAAACTTCATAGGCCCTGGGATGTCTTACAGCGGTTATCCGAACTGCGTTCTGTGCGCGGTCAGGTAATTGCATAAAAGGAACGGGAATAATAATCCCACGCGAACGGCACCGTGGGCGCAAGAATGCACCAAAACAGCAGTAGCTGTTGGACGAAAGTCCGCCATTGAGGGATGCCCCTTGAGAAGGTAGGTAGCAAACGAGGAGCAGCAGCTCCGTGGCGCGAGGCGGGAGACTTGTATGATTAGGGCCATTAGCGGTGGGCGGATTCTCCACGCGTTGTGACAGGAGTGCTTGTTGTGACAGCTATCATAGTTTGTTTACGCACTTCTATTTTGGGTGCTTGCCGCTTTTTTCAGTTTAGCTGAAAGAGGCGGCATTTGTCATCATTGAGGGGGAAAATATGTCAAACAGAGATCCACGCCAACGATTTGACTATCAAAATTGGTTAAATGGTCAGGTCGCCGAACGAGCTAAAGCCTCGCTGACAGCGCGGGATGCAGCGTTCGCCGAGAACAATGCCGGGGTGACTCGTGCGGCCCTAACGCAGTATCTAAATGTATGTGCCGCTGCGCTGGGGCATAGTCCCAGCCCCACAGAGATCGACGGTGGTGCGTTTATCGAGCAGCGATTCGGCAGCTGGGATAATGCCATGACAGCCGCAGGATTGCCCCGGCCAAAAACCACACCTAAACTTAACAACACACTGCGTTACCGCATGGAAAAAGAAAAGCTGCTGCCGCTGTTTCTTTCCGAGCGCAAGGAGAAGAAGCGCCAGAAGCAGATTGAGAAGAACCTGCGACAGGGACAGCTGGCCCACGAAAAGGCCGTGAAGCGCCGCGCAGAGCGGGAAGCCGCCGAAGCAAAGAAAGCGGCTGCCGAAAAAGACACCAACCCTTGTCAAGCCATGACGGTCTGAACGGAGACTGTCAGCTTTCCATAAGGGCAGGAGGGGTTCGCCGACCCCTCCTGCCGTCCTCAAACTGTTATCCGGTAAGCACGTCATGATGGCACATGACGAGTTTATAAAATTATTAAGGAGGAAAATGACATGAAGAAGAGAGTACTGTCTCTGCTGATGGCAGTCATGATGCTCGTAGCCCTTGTGGTTCCGGCATCTGCCACAACAGACACAAGCGGCACTGTGACGGTGTACGTCACCTACGGAATGTTCACCGAGGGTGGTATTGGAGAACAGCCCGCCTATCGGGGAGGCATCCCTACTTCCACCAACATCAACGCAAACTTCTATATTTCGGACTACACCATCAGCATCAGTGATGTTTCCGACTGCTTGGCGGACACGCAGAGCGCCTACGCAAAGCCGACCACGACACCTTCGAGCTTCAAAACGCCCAATGTGCTGGATGCCCTTTTGGTTGCTTTTTGGCTGAACGGCACTGACATTACGGACTCCAATAAGGTAGTCGCCGGTTGGGATGCAAACCCCTTGGAAGGTAACCTTGGCGGTTATATTAACGGTGTCTATCCCCAGTATGCTACCTACGGCAATCCGTATCCCGATACCGAGACTATCAACGGCGTTGTCTATAACAAATATAGCGGCAGCGGCTGGAACATTGCCTATGGCAGTAATGCAAGCAATATCGCCGCCACGGGTACGTACAGCACCAATGTGACGCTGACAGACGGAATGATCATCGTTTTCGACTTCAGTCCCTACTGCATTTACGAGGTACAGAGCAACAGCTAAATACATACAGCAGAAAAGATAAAGGGGCGGGCACACATCGCCCGCCCCTTCCTTTTATAAGTTGATTTAAGAAAGGCAGTACACGAATTATGAAAAAACGATTGGCAAGCCTGCAAGCCGGGCTGCTGGCACTGGTGCTATTGTTCAGCCTGCTGCCGGTAAGTTCGTTTGCCACGGAACTAGATGCTGCGCCTGATTCAGTCATTACGACACAAGAGGACGCCGCCGCTGACCGCAACACAGCGGCAGAGGAAAGCGGAGAGCATACGTCCAGCGCAAGCGATGCACAGCCTGCGGCAGGGGGAACAGAATCAACTGCATCTGACTCAAGCGCAGGAACTGAGCAGGATGAGACACTTACCTCTGCGCCTTCCGACACAACTTCCGAGGCAGCAGACACGGTGGAGATACCGAACACGCAGGATGCGGCGCACGAGGATGACGTAAACCGCATGGTGGCGGTGCAGGACACCGGCTTTTCCGCAGCGGATTTTTCCTTTTATGAAGTGCGGACATGGACAGGTTCGCATTATGAACGTATGCGATTGGAAAAGCCGACCCAACTCGTTGAAAATGACGGGAAATATACGCTCTATTTCCCCTATGGCGGTGCAGGCACTTATAAATGGAATGTGCGCGTGGAAGCTCCGGTAAACTATTCTGATACATTTTCTTTGTATTATATGACATTTTTGACCGGGGACGGTATTACTACTGATGAAGGTTATTCCGTAAACGCATATTCCAGCCTACATACCAAAGAAGACGCCAGCGTTGTTCAAAGCGTTGAAAGTGACATCCACCCGCATTCAACACCGGCAGTTAGGCGGCAACATCTACTATTCAAAGACTATAACGCTGATTTGGACGGAGAATGGGGAGAAAAAAACCTGCCTGATCGATGTGAAGCCCTACTGTGACATGGAGCTTTCCACAAATTTCAGTATCTCCGAGAAAAACGGCAGAAAGCTGGGCCCTCGTCCGCTGGAGCAGATAAATAGCACCACATATAAAACAAACTTAGTCCAAGGCAGGGAAAGTTACGCACAAATCGTCCTTATGGACTCCACGAATCGACTTCAAGTAAGCTATGATGACAGCATACTTGCCGGCGGAGTTACTAATACAGGCTGCACTATTCCCCTTAATACCGACGAGGTCGGTACCAAGGAATACAAAATAGAACTCAGAGACTCAAGGGGTGAAGCGGAGGCCAAAACCTATACGCTGATCGCAGAGACACTACCTTATGACTATACGCCGGAAAGCGATCCGAAAAAGACAACACAGTCATCACAGATTCCGAAAAAAATGTATCCGGTCGAAAATGAGTCCACCGCCACACTGCAATTCGGCTTGACTGACCAGCAAATCGAAGCCGTTAGAAATGCTGGAGGCCAAACATCCTACTTGTGGACAAACAATGGTCAGGTGCTGTCGACAGAAAGCACCTGCAAAGTACCGACAGAGTATAACGTCGACAAAGCCATATTTTCGGTGACTGTCACAAATACTGTTGACGGCATTGCGTGGTCCAAGAGTTTTGACATTCCCGTAAGAATTGCGATCGAAGGCAATCCCTCTGGAATTTTTTATGCCAAGATCAAGACTGACAGTCCCGAACTGACTTTCGGACACACTGCCAGCGACCTGAAGGCGGTAGTCGACAACTCGAACGCCCCCACAGACCTACTTTATCAGTGGTATTCGAAGAACGGCAATAGTCTGAAGAAGATCACGGATGCCACGGCAGCTACCTATACACCGCCGACCAATGCCGTCGGTACCGTGGAGTATTGCTGCATCGCACGGGTCGCTTACGCAGAGCTGCCGACGGTCAGACCCTCCAGTATTCCCGGGAATTGCTGGGCAAGAATTACTGTCAAGCCACACGGATGGACAGCCGAGAGCGGCATCACTGGCCGTGGCACGGAAGATGACCCGTATATCCTGCGCTGTGCGGAGAGCTTCGCTGCCCTGCGGGATGAGGTAAACGCGGGAATTTCATACGCCGGCTCCTTCTTCAAGCTGGCGGAGGATATTACGCTGCCCGCTGATTGGACGCCCATCGGATGCCTGAAGGACGAGTCCGTCACACCCGGTGCGCTGGACTATGCGGATAAGGGCAGAAATATGAACCCATTCAGCGGTACGCTAGATGGGGACGGACATACGCTAACGATGGCGAAGGGCAGTCGGCCTCTTTTAATGTTTGCCCGCAAAGCCACGGTCAGAAACCTGAATATCCAAGGTGAGCGCATTGTCGGCAACGGTCTGCTGGAACGCTATGTCATCGACTATGGTACGGATGGCTACTACAACAACAGCGTACCGAATACCATAACCATTGAAAACTGCCACATCGTCGGTGATACCAATATCACTGGATCCGGCTTCCTGAGCGGATATGCCTCTGGCCTGAATATCGTGATGATCGTAAACTGCTCTGTCGGCGAGAATGTGGTCATTGGCTGTGACAAGGACCAAAGCGAGGTGGGGTCTCTTGCAGGGCACTTTAACGGAAGCGTAATGAACTGCACCAGTGCCGCTACCGTATACGGCAAGTCCCGCGTCGGCGGACTGGTCGGCTACAAGGGACAGTCCATGGGCCCATGCTCTATATCAAGCAGCTCGTTTACAGGAAAAGTAATCGCCACGGGTGACTATGCGGGCGGCATCTTGGGCAGCGGATACAATCAAGGTTCTGCGCCCAACTCGCCCTGGGCCACCATCAAAGGCTGTTTTGTCACAGGAAGCATACAGGGCCGCGATGGAGTTGGCGGTATTACCGGCGGCGAGCCGGGTGTGGTCCAATGCTGGGACAATGGCATCGGCGGAATCACAGACAACGTGTTTTACGGAGAGATTCACGCTACCGGCACGAGTGTAGGGGCCATTGTGGGCACGATTCGCTCCCTGAACAAGAACACTCTAGTAGATAACAATTATTATTTGGCCGGCTGTGGCACCAGCAAGGGGATCGGCTCAATCACAACGGTCGATACGAAATATAAGCCATCTACGCTGCCTAAAGACACGGAATATATCTGCACCAGTGACGGCTACACCAACATATTCTTCAAGGATGGCGATTACAGCCGCGAGGATGACCCAGTAGGTAAGGATGCAGATAAGCTATCAAAGGCTGTTACGAATACAGTGCTGAAGGATGGCACTGTTGTTCAGTGGCTTAACACTTCGGAGAGCAGCTACCATAACTGGATGCAGGGTACGGTTGGGCCGATCCTCAGCAATAAGGCTATCGCCTATGATTTGGAGATTACCGGCGAGATTAACCAGCACTATGTCGGCGATGCTCTGAATCTGTCCGGCCTTACGCTGACGGCCAAGTGGTCTGACGGTACGACTACCAATGTACCGCTGAATGATCCCGACCTCAAGATCACCGGCTACGACGGCGGCAAGCACGGCCAGCAGACGGTGACGCTCCAGTACGGCGCGGCTAAGGTAGAGATCGTCGTCACCGTGCTGTATAAAGAGCCGGAGGACATTACCGTGACCATCACCCTGCTGGGCGACAAGGCCCACGGCGACAACGGCCAGGTACACGGACTGTCCAAGGGCGGCCTGACCGCGTGGGTCAGCGGCCACAAGGTGAAAGTGACCACCAACATGACTGTGTGGGACGCGCTGAAGCAGCTGCCCGGCGTAACATGGGATAACCCCACCGGCAACTACATCAAGAGCGTGACCTACGGCGGTGTGACCATTGGCGAGTTCACCAACGGTAAGAACTCCGGCTGGATGTATACGCTGAACGGCAAGTACCCCATGCTGGGCGTCAGTGAGCAGTATCTGAAGAAGGGCGACGTCATCGTGTTCCACTACACGGATGACTACACGCTGGAGGCGGCGGACATGGGCCCCGCGCCGGA